>Ga0074193_1003349_pt1 | contig 11959 bp, 11 predicted proteins | sample EPASupsiteHSE605_FD_64523 | JGI IMG/M metagenome (GOLD analysis project Ga0074193, IMG submission 64523) | Bioremediated contaminated groundwater from EPA Superfund site, New Mexico - Sample HSE6-05 | ecosystem: Environmental > Aquatic > Deep subsurface > Groundwater > Contaminated ...
CCCTCCGGGTTTACTGACCGCAGTCCGGCTCGCAGTCTTTTTTGATTTCGGGTAAAAGGAACGGCTACCCGCGCCTTCATCTCCTGAAATACCACTACCGCCACCCGTTCCCTAGAGGACAGTAAAAGATACTCGGCTAACTGCCAGGCTGCTTGACTCTTGTCACCCGCCATACTGGCACTGCAGTCTACCAAAAGACAAATATCTATGGGAACATAAGAACGTTTACCATAAACCTGAATATCCTCTTTACTAATCCGGATCCGTTCCAGTCCATCCTGAAGACTTCGTTTGGCACCTTCCACTACTGTCTCCGGAACCGCTACAACACTGCTGCCGCCATCATCATCCTGCCTTAAAACCTTACGTTTATTAATCTTTTCTTTACTTCTGGATTCAAACTGGGTTTTCGCAAAACGCTGATACCGCTTAGATCCCTTAGGAAAACTACGCAAAATCCTCCGTAATAGTGCCTCCATCTCCTGCTGATTAATTACTAAATAATTGCGGAGGTTTTCGCCCTCTTCGGTCAAAGTTGGCCCTAACATTCCTTTGTCAACCAACCCGGATTCCGCAAGTTGATCAACCAACGCATCAATATCTCCCTGTCGCTTACGAAGCGGCCGATTGGAAATTCTTTGTAGAAGATTACCTTTCATGCTGTCCAGTAAATCTTTAACTTCTTCTACTCCTCCCAAACGCCGAGCTAAAGCCATAATCGCCTGCTTTTGATTCTGAACGCGAATTACGTCTTCCGCGTCTCCCTTCTTACCCGGGAAAAACGGCATACTAAATCCGCGGATTTCCTCCATCTGAACTCCTTTTTGAAAACCATGGCTAATCCCCATTATTTTCCGGATCTGATAACCTTGCTCTTGGATAGCGTCTTCTATAGCCTCAATCAAATCCAGAACCATCCCGTACCAGTCCTCTGGCAACTCCATAACTAGATGCACATGGTCACTGAGATCCTCCGGTACTTCGGCATACTCATCGTAACCTTGTCCTAACAAACGGGAAACACTGCCTTGAGCCTCTGCAGTGGCTACCCTTATCCGGTTCGCCACATCCGAAGGCTGCATTGTTGGATCTAGATCCGATAATGCCAATGCTTCCGATTCCTTGTCTAGCAAATAAGCATTTATGGCAGCCCATATCCGACGTGCCACCGGCACCACTCTAATCTGGGCTGGTTCATGGTAAACATCAATATGCACTGCCCGATTTGGATCGCTGCATTTACAAAAAATCCGACCGGCATCTTGCTCAATTAAAATTTGTATATGGGGAAAAAGTCGAGAACCCTTCTTATGCAACCGTCTACTGACCACCCCAGTTTCACCAATTCGAACTCCCTGGTTTTTATTAAAATAAATCTTCAAATAATTCCCAAGGGCATTACGTTTGGCTGAAAGGTTGCTTTCTTCCTTAATAGCTATCCCCCCACTTCCGCCATTCGCAGCTCATTTTATCCCAGTCACCCACGGTTGCTAAATAAAACCACTCATAAAATATCTAATTATACTAATTATACTAATTATACTAAACGATGTTCATTAATCTCGTGTTATTCCTAAGAAGACCTAACGTTCTGGGGGCTTAAGATCCTTCTCTGTACGCAGGAGTTCGTCCCGTCCTAGATCACTAAGCCGACGGGCTTTAAGTAAATTACTGTTTTCTGCATTCTCACGTTCTACTGGTTCCGGAGTCTTGCCTTCTTTACCGCCAAAAATTGACTTAAGTCCCGTCTTTCCAGTACGACGGCCATCCTCAGTCGATCCGGCGCTGGAATCTCGACGTGAGGCTTCTAATAAACCGCCGTCGTCTCCTTTATCCAAGTTGTTCATAATTTTGGTCAGCGTATCAACCTCGGTTCGATGTTTTAGAGCGAGAGGTAAAACCTTAATGATGTCACTTACCATCACTTGTTTCCGATCCCTTAACACGGCTTGCAATACAGCTGCCTGTTGAATACCCTCAATTGCCCGGAGACTCTCAATATGATATTTTAGATAGATCCTGGCTATAAAGTTTCTCAAGAAATCGGGTACCATCATCCCCCGGTAGTCTCCAGCCAATCTTTCAAAATGTTTAAGGATTTTCTGATCTTCACCGGAAACATCTTCGGACATCCCGATCTGTCCCAATCGTACTAATTCACTTTGTAATAAGATATCGGTTACGGTTTCCAAACTACTGGGTCTCCCCATATAGAGTACCAAATCAAAACGGTCTGATAACTGTCGGCGAATTTCTTCCAGTGGTCCAGGCTCTTCGTCCGGATTGGATGCCGCCCATACGGAAACTTGTACGGGGATCTGCACTAAGGGAATGCCGGCTTCCTCTATTTGAATCCGCCCCGGCTTAGTTCCCATTACATCCAACAGTACATCTGTAATCTCCGGGGAAGTATCGGCTAGACGATTTATTTCATCAACAAAGATTATTCCCCGATGCGCCTGCGGTACCACCCCCGGCAATATGGCAGCAGTAGGACAGGTTGGATCAGTAATCTTCGCTAGATCAATACTGCCTACCACGGTGCCAATTTTTGCTGAATGAGAAATTTCGAGAAAAGGCATGGGAATCCACTCCGTGCCAATCTCCGCAAGCTGTTCTGCGTTCATGCCCGCATGCTGTGGACAATGAGGGTTTCTAGGATCACAGTTATATAAACAATCTCTGATCCGCTCGATAGGAGGCAGTACACTCTTAGCTGCCCGCATAATAGTAGTTTTACCCGTTCCCCTTAGTCCTTCAGCATGGATATGCAGGGGATCTCCCCATAAAGACGAGATGATGGACATCTCTACCATTTCAAAAAGGGTCTCATTCCCATAGTGTCTAGCTAATCGGTGGTATGGTTTCATTTAGCCTACCCCCCCACACATTGTGCCTATAATAACAATCTTAAATCAGAGTCTATGTTATACATGGTTTCGACACTTCCTAGCTAATTTCCTTCCCTCAAACAAGAAATTAGTTTCACTATTCACAAAATAAATACCATTTAAAAAATCTACCTTAACCAAGTTAATATTTGCTTGAATTCGGGGGTCCCCGCTGCACCTAACATATCAAAAATCACTATCTCCGCACTGGTTAGTACGGCCCCCATTTCCCGCATCAGCTCTAGGGCACAATGGTAATTACCGGCTGATCGTGAATCTACCGCATCTACTGCCAGATAACACTGATATCCCCGCTTTTGCAGGTCCCTAACAGTTTGAAAAACGCAGACGTGAGCTTCAATCCCCAGCACAATTATCTGATTTTTTTGGTACTTAGCTAGCACCCCTAATAAATCTGGCGTCACTGCGCTAAAAGTCATTTTAGCGATTTTCTCAACATTCAAACCCTTAAGATCAACCGAATCTATTGTAGGCCCTAGACCTCGGGTGTTTTGTTCGGTCACCACGACTGGTAAATTTAAAATTCGGGCTAGCTGCAGTAGTAAATTAGTCTGCTTCAATAGACGCTCCTGGTTGGCTATGGCCGGAAATAGTTTTTCCTGGATATCGATGACCAATAGAAGGGCCTTCTCTTTATCTATAAAAAATTTCTCCATTTACTCAATCACTTCCCGTCCCTTTAATTTAGCTTTCTCCTAATCCTGTGGTTTAAATCCTAAACTTTAAATAAACTGCGAAAAAGTAAATCCCATGGGTTCTGTCAGATGATCCGCTGACGATACCTTTATATTAATGGTATAATAATTCTAAAATGTTATGTAGTAAGCCCATGGATATATTTCTGGATTAATATCCATCATTATTAGACCGCTCCCCTTTTAAGCATAGTCATAATAACTTAAACCAGGAGGCGATTACTAGCAATGCGCTATGAAGGAACTATTTACCGACCGCCCAGTGAAGCGGGTAGCCTCTTAATCCAGGCAACCATTGGATGCCCCCATAATAAATGTACCTTTTGCGGTCTATACAAAAAAAAGAATTTTCGCATCCGACCGGTTACGGAAATAAAAGAAGATCTGTACACCGCCCGGGACACCTACGGTGTTAATATTAGAACCCTTTTCTTTCCCGACGGAAACACTATAATTATGAAAACTAAGGATCTTGCCGAAATCTTTGAATTTTCTCGGCAAATGTTTCCCCATTTGGAGAGAATAACCATCTATGGATCAGCTAGATATATTTTGAATAAATCTCTAGCAGACTTTAAAATACTTAAGCAAGCTGGGCTAGGCCGCATCCATTGCGGTATGGAATCCGGTGATGACGAAGTACTGCTGCGCATCCAGAAAGGCGCTACTGCTCAACAAACCATTGATGCCGGCCTCCGCATAAAAGAAGCCGATATAGAATTAAGTGAGTACCTGATCATCGGTATCGGCGGCAAACAGCTTTCTGAACAACATGCGTTGGGAAGTGCCCGGGTACTTAATGCAATCGATCCCGAATTTATCCGCATGCGAACCTTTGTCCCGGCACGCAGGACACCCCTAGGTCAAGAGTACTTACAAGGCACTTTTGAGCTGCCCGGTCCCCATCAATTACTCCGAGAAACCCGCTTAATAGTAGAACATTTAAATACCAGCGGCTTACTCTTAAGTGACCATGTATCCAACTTGGTTAACTTAAATGGCAAACTGCCCGAGGATAAAGAAGCCCTGCTTAAACTTTTGGATTATGCCTTAAGCATTGACGAGTCAAAATTTAATACTTCTGATGATCGATTTTAGAAAAATATAGGGCCCGGGACGCTAAACCCTGGGCACCTATTAAAAATAGTTATATGACATTCGCCCTGACTGTAGTTCCTGTACAAATCCGCACTTTACCCAAAAAGGAACCGCCTCTCCGCGTGCATACAGACAAATATGGTTAAATGCCTGCAATTCATGTATCCAGTCTATAATCAGTTCAACAATCTTACTTCCTAGCCCCTGGCATCTAAAGAGTTGCCCAATTACCAGGTAGTCTACTTTAACCCATCCCGTTTCCCTTTCCTTCCCGTTTGAACCCTTCCACAGCCGTAAACGCAGGTAAAACGAAGTGTTACTTTCGGCTATTAATACTGAATTGCCGCTACTCTTAATTATATAACGATTATCCTCCTCGATAATAGCTTCAATCTCTTGCCCAATAAATGTTTCCACTCGTTTTGCCAATCGCATCCAGTCTTTATGGTCCGGGTAGCCGGGACCGGGATTTAGATAATACGATGCCTCATGCAATCTTCCTTGCATTCTGGTTACCTCCATCGCATTAGTTAAAGCTAGCCCTTAAGAAATTCCTACTTAATTTAAGTATACAACCGAACGTAATGCAAAAGTTGTCGAATTATTTCGTAAATTATAAATTCGCATAATAATACACCAGCTTTTAAACTGGTGTTTAATTAAAGAGGCGATGTATTTTTATCTAAACCCGCAACCTAAACCCCAATGTTCAGCTTTGCTGAGCGAGTTCACTAATTCTAATCCACTGTTGCCCATTCTCTTCTTTAATATATGGATTAAGCTGCCAAAAAGCTGCACGCGAAAATTTAGTATCAAAAACAGAATCTGAAAACAAACCTATATATGGGATATCTTCTCGCCATATAATTTTTCTCTCGGTCAGATCCAGCATCCGTTCATCCGCCAGCCTGGCTTTGAGACCAATCCCGTTGTCACTAAAAATTCCGGTGATAACATAAGGGACATCCTCAACAACCACTTGCACCTCCTGGTTTTGCCAACAAATAAAATAGTCATTATTTTTCAACTTAAGGTGCGATGCCAACAGACTGACTATTTCCATCCGAAACATTTTTCCGCCATTGTAATACCACGTACCGTCACTAGCAATCCGAATCTCTTCCATCCACACTGACCAACACCCCTTATATGAAATCTAGAGTACCAAGACCTAAACAGAATCCGTCTCATTTGGATTATCTTTGAGATTAATAAAATTCCATAAAGCTCTCCATACTCCCGCATCTACAATTCCATTCTCCGGCAGACCTTCAATAGCTTGAAATCTTAAAACAGCTTGTTCGGTCACCTCCCCAAACCGGCCATCGGCAGGTCCCGTGAATAGCCCAGTTTGTCTAAGCAAAAACTGCAGTGAAACTACATCCTGGTTAGCCTGACCTTTTTTCAGTTTAGGAAGGCTATCCTTACGTGGAAGCGATCCAACTATCTGTACCTCGGTACCATACGTTACCCATTTATATAGTATTTCAACATCCTGATTACGCATCCGGATACAGCCATGCGAAGCCTTGGTTCCTATGGACCAAGGCTTGTTGGTACCATGGATTCCGTATATCCCCCAAGGTACATTTAAACCCATCCAGCGAGTTCCAAAGCCGGTTCCCCAATGCACTGCTTTACTGGTAATCCGCCATTCTCCAATTGGGCTAGGGGTTGACTGCTTTCCCACTGCCACTGGAAAAACCCTAAAAGGAGTTCCGTCTGAAAAAACGGTTAACTTTCGGGACTGTACGTCCACCTGTATGCTCACCTGCCCGGTCGGATTCTCAGTTTTCTGAGCAACCTCCTGCTCATAGGTTTCGGCCAGAACCTTCCAGGTCTTCTCCCCCAATACCGCATCGTCTAATAACCCATGATCTTTTTTGAATTCTCTAATCGAATCGCAGGTTTCCGGGTCGTATACACCATCATCCGGCCCTTTATAATAACCCAGTTCACCCAGCCTAATTTGAAGTCCCAGCACATCATAATCTTTGACCGGCGGGTTTTCTAAGGATATTATAGGGTAAGTATCTACCTCATTACAAACTTCTTTAAGGTCAGTTCCCGCCCAAGCTCCTACTGGCGTTTGGATTATTATGGTGATAAAAATGCAAAAAACAGTCAGCCAAATAACTATTTGCTTATTTAACCTCACCCTATTTTAACCTCCATTCATTCTTTGGTTTCCGGTTATCATTGACCGGTATTCTTCCCTATCTATTCGTTGTGAATGAATGAAAATTATAACCTAATACTGAAGGGCTTGGTTATGCAAACTTATTTTGGATATTAATCATTTTAAACTTCACAAAAAGCTACTCCAACCAAACCGGGACCGGTATGTACACCTAATACCGGACTTATCTGCGAAAATGACACCCTTCTAAGATTAGGTACCGCCTGTTTTAGATTTTCTAAAAGCTCCTGCGCTTCTTTATATGCTCCCCCATGTAATACCGCTAAATCAACTGTTTTATCCCCAATACTATCGCGGATAATTTCCAGCAGCTTTTGTAAGGAAGCTTTACGACCCCTTACCTTGGTATGAGTAAAATATTTTCCCTCGGAATTAATTGAGATTATGGGCTTGATATTCAAGAACTCACCAATAGTCCCTTCAACCAAACCAATTCTTCCCCCTTTGCGGAGATACTGTAAAGTAGGGATAACATAGAACACCTTAGTCCGGCTCCGAAACCTTTGGAGGTGTAGGACGATATCCTCCAATTTTAGGTTCTTCTTTAATTGATCTGCGGCCTCACAAACCAGGAATCCGAGTCCCATCGATAAGCTTAATGAATCCATCACCTCAACCCTAAGATTTTCAACCTGCTGTCCAATCATCTTAAACATATCGTGGGTCCCACTTAAACCGCTGGATATTAAAATTGCTAATACCTCTTTAAATCCTTCAAGTTTTAAATTCTCTAAAAGTTCTGCTACCTCACCAGCAAGTGGCATTGAAGTACTTGGAATCTCCTCTGGCATCCGAGCATAGACTTCTTCCGGCAAAATGTCATAGCGATCCCGATATTGACGATCCGGATACACTACGGTTAACGGAAGTAACCTAATGTCATGCTCTTTAATTAGATCATCCGGCAGATCACAGGTACTATCCGTCACTAAAGCTATCCTATTCCTAGGTTGCTTATTATTAGCTTCCTTCAACGCTGTCCCTCCAGTTCGCTTCCTAAATATAAACGATAACCGGGAGCATTATACCTAAACTCATTCTGTATAGGCAAAAGCCGAGGCCGGTTAGACATTACCTCGTTAATAATGGCACAGGCCAGTGGAGTGGCATCTAAGTTATTATTAACCTCTTCTAGAGTAAAGTAGCCCACCTCATCGATTTCATCTGGGCTGTTGGCTATCGCTTGTCCTGAAACATACTTCATTAAAAATACTAAATAAACTTCTACGCTTGAGTCGGGCAAAATTAAACTCCGGACGGCGACTACCCCTTGAGCAGTTGCCTTAACCCCGGTTTCCTCCATCACTTCCCGTTCTATTGCGGCATCGAGATTCTCTCCAAGATCAACATGGCCTCCCGGCAGTAGCCAACATCCCTTGAGTTGTCCATAGTTATGCTTAACCATGAGCACCCTTCCTTGCTCTATAACTACCCCTCCTACGCCAACCACATGAAAGGCATGAGTTTTTGTTTTTAAAGTCAGTTTAAATCACTTCTTTTCTAAAAGACTTTTGATTACTTTTCTATTGTGATAGTTCCTGTTTGCGGTGATGCTGTACTACTTCCTTAAATCTCTTCCAAAAAACCATTACTACCATCAACACAAAGGGAGCTAGGAAAACCCCCCAAACTCCGATTAGTTTGAGTCCTATGTACATTGCCGCCAGAGTGGACAAAGGGTCTAAGCCAAAACTCTCTGCATAAAGTTTAGGAGTAAGCAAATTACGGGTAATTAAAACTATTAAATATAATATCAAGAGCAAAAATGCAAATAAGGTATTCTTTAGCAGCAGCGACCACATTATCCAAGGAATTAAGACTATTCCGGCACCTACTATGGGCAGGATGTCCATTATAAAGACGAAAAAAGCAATTGTAAACCAATGTTCTATATGCAATAGCCAAAACCCAATTAGTAGTTGAATAAAGGCGATGCCAAAAAGGATCATCTGCGCTCGCAAAATGCCTACCAGGGCTGACCCAGAACTTGCCAACGCTTGTCCCAAAGATTCCCGCCAAGGTAAGGGAATTAGTCTTCTAAAACCAAGCTTTAATCGTTCATATTCGACACTTAAGAAATAAGTCCCTACTAGAGCAATAATTACAATTATCAACAGTTCCGGTACTCCGAAGGACAACTGAAAAATATACTGCGTCATCGCTCCAATAGCTTCTTCCAAACGAACTGTCAGTCCAATTAAGCCACGTTCAACGGTCATAGCGAACTCTGGAGAGAAACCAATAGAGACATCACGAACAGCACTAAGAATTCGGTCAATTTGAAACTGAATCTGATCAAAATAAACCGGTAAAAGGTATCCAATCCTCTTTAATTCAAAAAAAACCCGGGATAACAAAAAAAATAGTATCACTGATCCCAACCCCAACACCAGCAACATAACAGCCGCTACATTAATAGATCGACCTAAATTTAAATGGCGATCGAAAAATCGTACAAATGGACGGAGTACAATCGTCAGTAGCCAAGCTAGGATAAAAGGAGCCAGTAACCAGATAACGAAATTTACTAAATATAAACTCAAAATTGCCACAATAATTAACCCGGCAAACCAAATTAACTCCTCCCAATATTCGAACGCCCAGAGATGCTTCACATATTCACCGCCATTTTATTTTTTAATTATATTAAGTTTGCCAGATCTGATCTTTTATGGCAACAGGATATGCTATATTTGTAAGATTGTTTTCCATTCATAAAATAATACCGCCCTTAATCCCGGTACCCAACCACACCAAAAACCCAACCCACACACGAAAACATCAAAAGGAGCCTAAGGTATCCCCGCGGCAGAAATGGAAATAAATTATTTCCCACTACTAAAGCCACCACTATCATTAGGGTAACCATTATGGCCCATGAGCCCCTACGCCAAGGGGGTATTCGGCGTGCCAGAATTCGTCCAATTCCCCAAAAGATCAATCCCGCTCCCACAATTATTATCAACATACTGGTCGCATCTATCTCCATTGATCTAACCCCCTCTGTTTTATCGATATCTTTTCCCTTTAATAATAGACTAATTGTTACATTTTTCTTATAGTAAAATATATTTTTATTTAACTATAAAACAAAGCAGGTTTTTGCACCTGCTTTGTTAGTATTTCCATTGCTATATTTAATTAAAATAAGCCTATAATTTTCTCCGATCAATTACCCGCTTAGACTTACCTTCACTTCGTTCTATAGTCATTGGTTCCACTAATTTTACATCCACGGCAATTCCTAGAGCACTGTCCAAATCGCGTCTTACCTGCGAACGAATTCTTTCTAATTCTTTAACCTCCGCTGATTGCAGGATATTCTCGGTCACCTCTACTCGGACCTCCAGGGTATCCAAATTTCCCTTTCGATCAGCCACCAATTCGTAGAAGGGTGCTAGACTCCGAGACTTTAGAAGAACGCTCTCAACCTGTGATGGGAATACGTTGACCCCTCGTATAATCACCATATCGTCAGTTCTGCCCATAACTTTTTCCATGCGCACCAAGGTTCTTCCACAGGGACATGGCTCCGGATGCAGAACCGCAATATCCCGTGTTCGATAACGAATCATGGGTAAAGCTTCTTTGTCCAAAGTGGTTATCACCAACTCCCCCTTTTCTCCATAGGGAAGGGTCTGCCCAGTATCCGGATCAATTATTTCAGGAAGGAAATGATCTTCAAAAAAATGCAACCCCGTCTGATGCTGGCATTCCATCGCTACCCCAGGGCCCATTATCTCGCTTAACCCATATATATCCAAAGCGCGGATTTTTAACTTTTCCTCTATAGTTTTACGCATCTGGTTTGACCAGGGCTCCGCTCCAAAAACACCCGTTTGTAACGATAACCTCCCCAGATCAATATCCATTTTCTCAATAACTTCCGCAATATATAACGCATAAGAAGGAGTACAAGCAAGGATGTTGGTTCCGAAGTCCTCCATTATCATGATCTGTCTAGGAGTATTGCCTCCGGAGCTGGGCACTACTGTAGCCCCTAATCTTTCCACACCATAATGTATCCCCAGTCCTCCGGTAAAAAGCCCGTATCCGAAAGCTACCTGGACCACCGATTCAACTGTAGCCCCCGCCATGGTTAGAGCTCGGGCCATCAAATCCGACCACATCTCGAGGTCACCCCGGGTATAACCGACCACTGTTGGTTTGCCGGTAGTTCCCGAAGATGCATGCACCCTCACCACTTGATTCCTCGGCACCGCGAACATGCCGAAAGGATAGTTATCCCGCAATACGCTCTTCATGGTAAATGGCAACCGGGGTAAATCATTCAGATCCCTGATACTCTCTGGAGTAATCCCTAATGCATCAAAACTTTGCCGATAGTAAGGAACATTATTGTAGGCATTGGTTAGGGTTGTTTGTAATTTTTTCAACTGTAATTCTTTTAACTCCTGGCGACCCATACACTCAATATTTTTTTCCCAGTACATATTATCTCCTCCTTTTCTTTTAACCAAAAAATAAATCCGTCCCCGTTAAGGGACGGAAAATTCCGCGACACCACCCTACTTGACCTCAAAGAGGTCCAGCTCAATTCAGCTACAGGATCACTATCCGGCACTCTCAGATATGGGGGGGTAAAAAATATAAAAAACTTCTCATCCGTAAGGGACGAGAAGCTCTGCTTCCGTGGTACCACCCTAGTTGCCATTCATTCTTTAATACTTTAACCCTAAAGATAATGAATGACCGCTTATATCTAAGTACAGGACCATGTCCGATACCCGCTTCCCTATAACGGTGGAAGTATCCGGCCCGGCCTACTTGCTCTAACTAAAGTTGAGTTTCAGCCTGCTGTTTAGGAGCGAACTTCAATCAATTCCCCTTAAGTACGCTTCCAGTCATGGCGTCCTCTCCCTGAAAGGTTAACTTGATTTACTCTTCTCCTGCATTACATTTCTAAGATAATTATTTGATATTAGTATAGCGCATCCAACCAATATAAGTCAATAGGTGGCTGATGTCTAACTAATCTTATCGTCCTCATAAAGCATACTTATCAAGCTCATTATTAGGCATCCTTATTTTTG
>Ga0074193_1003350_pt1 | contig 11955 bp, 11 predicted proteins | sample EPASupsiteHSE605_FD_64523 | JGI IMG/M metagenome (GOLD analysis project Ga0074193, IMG submission 64523) | Bioremediated contaminated groundwater from EPA Superfund site, New Mexico - Sample HSE6-05 | ecosystem: Environmental > Aquatic > Deep subsurface > Groundwater > Contaminated ...
TACTCGACTGCCGGGTCGGAGACCGAACTGACCTCGACGGGCAACCGGAAGGTCCTGATCCTCGGCTCGGGCCCCATACGGATCGGGCAGGGGATCGAGTTCGACTACTGCACGGTCCACGCGGTCACCGCGCTCCGCGAGGAGGGCGTCGAGGTCCACATCGTCAATAACAACCCCGAGACCGTCTCGACCGACTTCGACACCTCGGACCGGCTCTTCTTCGAGCCGATGCAGCTCGAGGACGTGATGAACATCCTCCTTGCCGACAGCTACGAGGGTGTCATGGTCCAGTTCGGCGGACAGAACGCCGTCAACCTCGCCGTCCCGATCCAGCGGGCGATCGAGGAGCGGGGCCTCTCGGTCCGGATCCTGGGGACGAGCCCGGACGCGATGGACGTGGCCGAGGACCGGGACCGGTTCTCGGAGCTGCTGGACCGGCTGGCCATCCCCAGTCCGCCGAACTCCTCGGCCTACTCCGAAGGAGACGCCATGCGGATGGCGAACGAGATCGGGTACCCGGTCCTCGTCCGGCCGAGCTACGTGCTCGGCGGGCGGGCGATGGAGATCGTCCACGACGACGTCGAGCTCGGGACCTACATGAAGGAGGCGATACGGGTCTCGCGCACCCACCCCGTCCTGATCGACTCGTTCCTCCAGGACGCGATCGAGCTCGACGTGGACGCCGTCTCTGACGGCGTGGACGTGCTGATCGGCGGGATCATGGAGCATATCGAGGAGGCCGGGGTCCACTCGGGCGACTCCGCCTGCGTGATCCCGACCCAGTCCCTCTCGGCCTCGGTGATCGAGCGCGTCCGCGACTACACCCGGCGGATCGCGCTCGAGCTCGGCGTCGTCGGGCTCGTCAACATCCAGCTCGCGGTCAAGGACGACACGGTCTACGTCCTGGAAGCGAACCCCAGGGCGTCACGCACCGTCCCGTTCGTCTCGAAGGCGACGGGCGTCCCGCTCGCGAAGGTTGCGGCCCGGGTGATGCTCGGTCGACCGCTCGCGGAGCTCGGGTACGAGGAGCGCTCCTTCGACCACGTCGCGGTCAAGGAGGTGCTCCTTCCCTTCAACAAGCTGCCGGGTGTCGACACCGTCCTCGGCCCCGAGATGAAGTCCACGGGCGAGGTGATGGGGATCGACTACGACTTCGGCCGGGCCTACTACAAGGCCCTGATCGCGGCGGATAACGCCCTGCCCGCCTCGGGCAACGTCTTCATCTCGGTCGCGACCGACCAGCACGACGAACTCCGGTTCATCGCCCGGACCCTGATCGAACTCGGTCTCTCGATCTACGGGACTCAGGGAACCGTCGAGGCCCTGCAGGAGGATGGAATCGAGGCTCACCTCGTCAGGAAGGTCCAGGAAGGCTCTCCCAACGTGATCGATATGATGCGTCGCGGCGAGATCCAGCTGATCGTGAACACGCCGGTCGACAAGGCGTCGCGGCAGGATCACTACCGGATCATGCGGATGGCCGTCGACTTCGGGGTGCCCTACATCACGACCCTGGCGGCGGCCCGTGCAGCCGCCCTCGCGATCGAGGCGAACAGCACGAGCCAGCTCACTCTCGAGCCGCTCGGGCACTATCTCGGGACCTGCTGACTCCCCTTTTTTTGATCCTCAAGCCCGATCGATCTGAAAAATTGACTGTCCCGGATATGGGCGACGGCTCCGGGGAGGGAGCCGCCCGTGTCGGCGGGCTCTCCCTCGCGAGTCGGCGCACCCTGCTTATGCAGGGCGGACGGCCCGGACCCGGATCGAGGCGATCGCGGCCTCTGTCGCCCGGAGTTCGTCGGGCGTGAGGTCGAGATCGCCGAAGACCGCCTGCGCGGTCGGGTCGTTTGCCATACCGCTGACGGGGAACGAGGCCTCCTCGACGACTTCGACGCCGGTGAAACCTGCGCGGCGGATGAGGGCGAGATAGCGTTCTCGCGAGACCGCGCCGGCGACGCAGCCGACATAAGCCGCGATCGAGCTCCGGACGCGCTCGGGAAGCTCGCCGACCATCACCATGTCGGATACCATCAGCCTGCCGCCGGGCCGGAGAGCGCGGAACGCCTCGAGAAAGACCTGGTCCTTCGCGGGCGAGAGGTTGATGACGCAGTTCGAGATGACAGCGTCGACCGATCCGTCGGCGACGGGGAGGTGCTCGATCTCGCCGAGACGGAACTCCACGTTCTCGTACTTGCCGGCCCGGGCGTTCTCCCTCGCCTTCTCGATCATGGCCGGCGTCATGTCGACTCCGATCACGCGTCCATCCTCGCCGACCTGCCGGGCGGCGAGGAATGCATCGAAGCCGGCACCCGAACCGAGGTCGAGCACGGTCTCTCCCGGCGAGAGGCCGGCGAGCGCGACCGGGTTGCCGCACCCGAGCCCGAGGTTCGAGCCCTCGGGCACGACCTGCATATCCTCGTCCGTATAGCCGATCTTTCCGCTGAGCTCCCGGGGGTCGGCGCTGCCGCAGCAGCTCGGGCCGCATCCGCACCCGCAGGCCGTCTCGGCGACCCGGGTATAGCCCTCCCGGACCGCCCTGTGGATCTGTTCGTCTCGCTCCATCAGAGTACCTCTCGCATGACGGGTCCGAGCACTCCGCGCACCATCCCGTCGAGCCGGTCGGCCCGCATCAGCACGAGGCAGCAGACCTCGCCTCCGCATTCGCAGGAACTGACCGCGAGCTTGTCGCCCGGGCCGATCCCGAGTCGCTCGCGGAGGTCTTTGGGCAGCACCATCTGGCCGCGCTCGTCCACCGTCACCAGGGCCTCGAGCCTGCATGCGCTCTGTTCATCCGTCATGACAATCTCTGTTCGGTTCACACACACATAATATTTTCTGATAAATCAGATAATTATGAACTATCTAAAAATCCTGCAATGGGGATGCACAACGTTCATACCGGATCGGGTCGAGTCGATGCCATGCCCCCTCTCACCCGGACCGGTGCAATCACGACGGCCGCGATCGCCCTCGTCTTCCTGGCGGTCGGCGTGGCCGTTCTCGCCGTCCCGGCCCGCAACCCGTTGACGCTGGGCATCCGCCTCGCCTCGCTCTGGGGCTTCCTCGCGATGGCGATCGCACTCCTCCTCGCCCCGTTCCTCGCCGACGTTCGCCGTATCTTCGGGGAGCCGTTCCTCCGGGTCCACCATGTCTTCGCGGGGGTCGGCCTGGCCGCGATCACGCTCCACCCCGTCCTCGTCGCAGCTCGTTCGGCGTCCCTCGCGGTCTTTCTCCCATCCTTACCCCTGCTCGAGGGGTACGTGATGAACACCGGTCGGATCGCCCTGCCGCTCATCTACCTCGGCGTGGTCGGAAGCCTGCTCCGGAGACAGGTCCGGGAGTGGCGGTACGTCCACCTGCTCCTGTACGCGGCTCTGCTCCTCGGCTCAGTTCACGGCGCCCTCATGAGCGATCTCTTCTTCGGCAACCCGTTTCTCGCCGCCCTCTACCTGGCGCTGGGGATCGCGGTCGTCGTCGTCTTCATCGCCAAGCGCATCCAGCGACGGCCGCGCCCTGCCCCGCGCACCGGGTGAAACTCTATTACTCTTTCCCGCGAACCATTCCCCCTGCGAACTCTGGTGAACTCGATGGGCAAGGGAACGATTGTGCTCGCCTTCTCGGGCGGGCTCGACACCTCGATCTGCGTGCCGCTCCTGAAGGAGCGGTACGGATACGACCGCGTGGTCACGGTCGCAGTCGACGTCGGTCAGACTGAGGATGATATGCGGATGGCGACCGAGAAAGGGAACCGGATCGCCGACAAGCACTATACGATCGACGCTCGCGAACGGTTCGTATGCGAGGGGGTCTTTCCCTCGATCCGGGCGAACGGATCCTACGAGGGCTACCCCATGGGCACCTCACTGGCCAGGCCCGTGATCGCCGAGGAGTGTGTCAGGGTCGCGAAGGAGGAGGGTGCGACCGCCGTCGCGCACGGCTGCACGGGCAAGGGCAACGACCAGCTCCGGTTCGACTTCATCGTCCGCGCCTCGGGCCTCGAGGTGGTCGCCCCGATCCGCGAGCAGAACCTGACCCGCGAGTGGGAGATCGAGTACGCCGAGGAGCACGCCATCCCGGTCCCGGTCGCGAAGGCCACGCCCTGGTCCATGGACGAGAACTGCTGGTCCCGGTCGATCGAGGGCGGCAGGCTCGAGGACCCCGCGTATCACCCCCCCGATGAGATCTGGCACTGGACCACCGCGCCCGAGGACGCCCCCGACACGCCGGCCGATATCTCGATCACCTTCGAGGAGGGCTTCCCCGTCGCGCTCGACGGCCAGCTGATGAAGGGATTCGACCTGATCATGGCCCTCAACCGGCTCGCAGGCGCACACGGCATCGGCCGAAACGACATGATCGAGGACCGCGTCCTCGGCCTGAAGGCGCGCGAGTGCTACGAGCACCCGGCCGCGACCGTGCTGCTCGCGGCCCACCGGGACCTCGAACGGCTCGTCCTGACCCGGCAGGAGCTCGCGTTCAAGGCCTCGGTCGACGAGAAGTGGTCCGAGCTCGCGTACATGGGGCTCGTGTACGAGCCGCTCTACGCGGCCCTGAACGCCTTCATCGACGAGACCCAGGCGGCCGTGAACGGAACGGTCGACCTGCGGCTCTACAAGGGCGGGCTCCGTGTCCTCGGCCGGTCGTCGCCGAACGCTCTCTACTCGGACGACCTGGTCTCGTTCGACTCGACCACGGTCGACCAGTGCTCGGCGATCGGGTTCTCCGAGTACTTCGGCCTCCAGGCCCGGATGCGACGGAACCTGTGATCCGGTCCTCCCGATGAAGGTCGTCTGCCTCCTCTCGGGGGAGCACCCCGAGCTGCCGGCCGCGGAGCTCCGGTGCGCGGTCCGGGTCGAGGCGACCCTCCCTCAGGTCGCCGTCGGGGAATGCCCGGACCCGTCCCGCCTCGCGCGTCTCGCCCTGACCCACCGGGTCTACGAGTACATCGCGGACTGCCCGGCAACAGATGACGCGGTCGATGTGATGGTCCGGGGCGCATCCCTCGCGCCGGCCGGGACCTACGTGGTCCGGGTGAAGAAGGTCGAAGGCACGGCCCTCGCGACGCAGGAACTCGTGCTCGAGCGGCGGCTCGGCGGCCTGATCACGGGCCGCGTCTCGCTCTCCTCGCCCGATACGACCTACGGCCTCGTCTGCTCGGCCGACCGGTGTTACCTCGGCCGGCTCATCTTCGAGCCCGACCGGCGCGCGATCGATGCCCGCCGACCCTTCTCCCGCCCGTTCTTTCACCCCGGCGTGATGATGCCGCGCATGTCCCGCACGCTGGTCAACCTCTCGGGAGTGGAGCCCGGCGAGGTCCTGCTCGATCCGTTCGTGGGGACAGGGGGGACCCTGATCGAGGCCGAACTGCTGGGTGTCCGCCCTCTCGGGCTGGACGTCGACCCCCTGATGCTCAGGGGGGCGCGCCTGAACCTGCCCGGGGCGGACGTCGCGCTCGCCGACGCGGCCCGCCTCCCGCTCGGGGCCGCGTCGGTCGACGCGGTCGTCTCGGACCTGCCGTACGGCCAGTCCGTCCAGATCCGCGGCGACACCCTCGACCGGCTTTACGACGAGTCCCTCGCCGAGGTCGCCCGCGTGCTGAAGCCGGGCCGGCGGGCCGTGATCGTCACGCACCGGCCGATCGACGCGATCGCGGCGCGTCACCTCGAGGTCGTCGACCGGTTCGAACAGCGCGTGCACAAGAGCCTGACCCGGCGGATCCTGGTGCTTCGGCGTCCCGATCGTCTCTGACAGGGCCGCCCGAAAACCATTTCACTATCTTTTTCCTTCGGTATCGCTTTACTTCTGATCAAGATGATCCGAAATACTGGCACCCTCGCTCTCGCTGCAGGGCTCCTCCTCGTAGCCATCCTCTGTGCGGCTGGCTGTACGACCGCGCCCGCCGGCAACAACACCACGGCGACGCCCGCGTCGACACTCGTCACCGCGGCTCCCACGGCGACAGCGGTCGCGAACCTCTCCAACCTGACCATCCGGGACGAGCTCTCGGCACGCGCCGCATCGTATGCGGCCCGGATCAGCGGCGACAACCTGACCCTCGCCATGGCCCGGGGCCCGAACTCCACCGAGTCCAGGGCGGTGCAGCACGAACTCCAGGCGATCAAGGCCGCGGATCCGCAGGCCGCGTACGTCTACACGGTCGAGCAGAAGGACGGCGTCTCGCGGTTCATGGTCGACTCGGAATACGGTCAGCCGAACGGCTCGAGCCCGGGAGATCTCCTCACGTACACCCCGACCGGGCTCCCCAGGAATGTGACCGCTCCCGGATCGACCGGTGTCTATACCGACGAGTGGGGGACGTTCGTCTCGGGCTATGCGCCCGTCCGCAACAGCACGGGGGCGATGGTCGGGCTCCTGCTCGTCGACGTGCGGTTCGACGACCTGAAACGCATGATCGCTGAGGAAGCCGTCGCGCTTGCCGCGCAGGTGGACGCCGGAAACCTGGCGACAGCCATCGCCAAGGGCGAGAACTCGACCGAATATCGCGCAGTCGCGGACCAGTTGAAGGCGATCATGGCCCGGGACGGCCGGATCGAGTACATCAACATCTTCGAGCAGGCGAACGGCACGGCACGCTTCGTGGCTGACTCCGAGCATGGCAACCCCGACGCCTCGCACCTGGGCGAGACCGGGATCGAGCTGCCGTCGGAGATGCCCTCCGTCGTCACCGTACCCGGAGCGACGAACGTCTACACGGATCGGTGGGGCACGAACTTCACCGGGTACGCTCCTATCCGGGATGCGGCGGGCAGGGTCGTCGCGGTCTTCCGCATCGACATGGATCTGTAAACTTCTGCCCGACGAAGGCGGATACAACCCCCTCCTCTTTTACGAGCCTCACCTCGAATCCCGTACGGCCCGCGCACCCACTCTGGAACCCCGACCCCCAGGGGGACAGGTTGATTGCCGAACCGGGCGTCCCTACTCCACGGAGACGTGCAGATGAAGCGGGAACTGTTGAGCCGGGTCGTCCTTCCCCTTCCGCCGGGGACGGGCGTGCTGTCGCTGTACTGGGAGGACCTCTCCTCTGTCTACCCGGGAATGCTCAGGTATCTCCTCCTCCTCGAGGTCGGGGGCCGGACCCTCGCCCTCTTCTCGACCAACACCTACGAGTACCCGCCCCTCCTCCCCATCGATGCCGAACGCGCAGCGCGGCAGGCGGCCCGTGACTGGGAATCGGCGCTCCGCTCCGCTCCCGGGACACTCCCGAGAGCGGCACGACCCCACGCCCCTTTCCCTCCGGCGGCTCCCGGGAGCGTGCTGATCCTGCAGGGCAGCCCGCGGCCCGACGGCGCCTGCGCCGTCCTCGCAAGGTGGGCCGCGGAGGCGGCCAGGTCCGTCGACAGGCCGGCAGAGGTCGTCTTCGTGCACGACCTCGAGATCCGCCCCTGCATCGGCTGCTACCAGTGTTATAACGCCGGCGAATGCACCTTCGACGACGACATGACCGCCCTCATACCATCCATCCGGGCGGCAGCAGTGCTCGTCGTCTGCTCCCCGGTCTACACCAACACGGTCCCCGCCGGGCTCAAGGCGCTCATCGACCGGACCCAGGCGCTCCACGCGCGCACGGCCCTCGCGGGCATGCGTCCGCCGACGGACCGGGCAGGCGTCCTCCTCGCGTCGGCGGGGAGGCGGGGAGCGGAGAACTTCGACTGCGTCAGAGGCGTGGTCCGGCCGTTCATGGCCAACATCGGGATCCGGCTCTGCAGCGAGGTGCTGGCGGACGATATGGACCGACGCCGCGACACGGGACCTCGGCCGGAGCTGGAAGCGCAGGTCGGGGACGCGGTACGCTCCGCACTCCGGCTCGGGTCCGGGATGCGGACGACAGTCGAGTGACCGGGACCCCAGGGCGATCGTATATATCCGCACCGGGACCAATGCTCATCAGCGAAAGGGATCCCTCATGTCCGACGATACGACCGGTTTTCGCCTGATCAGCACCTCGGTACTCTCCTATCGGATCGTGGTCCCGTCGAACGCGATCCTCTTTGTCGGAGATATTCTCAAGCTCGTCGACCACGACAAGGGGTTCATCTTCTACTCCAAGGTGACGGACATCCTGCACGAGACCGCAAGCGGCGCCTTCACGGCCGATCCGAACCTCGTCGTAAACCTGCACCCCCTCGGCCTCGTCGACACCGAGGGGCGCTTTCGTCCGCCGATCACCTCGCCGACTACCTTCTCCGAGGTCTCTCGCCCCGACCAGGCCGACCTCGACTTCCTGAAGCGATCGATGGGGGACATGGAGGTCGGGCTGATGCGCGCCGGCCTCGGCGTCCTCGACGGGGTGAACGTCTCGATCCCGTCGGAGGTCCTCTCCTCGCACATGGGCATCTTCGCGACGACGGGCATGGGCAAGTCCAACTTCATGAAGGTCTTCTGCGCCTCGGCCATGCGCCGACGGCAGTTCGGCCTCCTGGTCGTCGATCCCCACGGCGAGTACGTGACGGGGTACCGGGTCAAGGGACGGCGGATCAAGGGGCTGATCGAGTACACGGCCGCCAAGGACGGCATCTCCGTCTATTCGACCCGCTCTCCCGACGAACGGGAGCAGCTGGGGCTGAAGGAGCTCCGGCTCGAACACGATGACTTCCGCATGGGCGACCTCGGGTTCCTGTACGACCTCTCTCTTCCCCTTGTCGAGGTCGTCGAGTCGCTCGACAACCTGCCGGGCTCGGACGTGATAGACTTCTTCATCAACGAGGGGGTCGACTCGCTCCCCTCTCCCCTGAAGACCACGAGCGGGATCGGCCGTCACCCCGAGATCACGGACACGCTCCGGAACTACAGCCTCGGCCCGCTCCACATGACTCAACGGCGGGTCGAGACCCTTGTCGAGGAGAACCGGGCCTTCTTCCACCGATTCGGCTCGTCAATCCCGGCAATTCTCAACGACCTGAGCCAGAACAAGGTTGTGCTGATCGATATCCCCGGCATGAGCGAGCGCGGCGAGCTCTTCGCGCTCGCCGCTATGACCCGGTCCATCCTGCACGCCCACAAGCTGCACACGCTCTCGACCCAGGGGATGGGCAACCGTCAGGTCGTGATCGCGATCGAGGAGGCGCAGCGGGTGCTCGCGAACGCGAATCAGTCGACCCAGGTCTTCCGCGAGTGTGCGATGGAGGGGCGCAAGTTCGGGGTCGGCCTCTGCCTCGTCACCCAGCAGCCGAAGAATATCGACCCCCGGATCCTCGCGCAGCTCAACACCTACGTCGTGATGGGCCTATCGGACCAGCTGGACCGGAATATCGTCGCGGGGAACGCGAAGCAGAACCTGACGAGCATGAACACCGAGATCCAGACCCTCGCCCGGGGCGACGCGATCATCAGCATCCAGGGCTCGCCGTTCCCGGTCTCGACCAGGATCCACCTCTTCGAGGACTACATCGACCGTCTGAACGAGGCCGGCACGCGGGCACAGGCCCGTTAGAGCCATCGGTCGAGCCGCTGCTGCTGCCCAGCGCCGCCCGGGTACGAGACCCGGCCGTCCGCGACCCGGGCCTCCTCGCGGAGCCGGTGCCCCTCGACCCGGCCTTCTTCGACGATGTGCCGGACGAGGCACCCTCGCGCGGCGAGCGCATCAGCGAGCAGCGACCGGTGGCAGTCCCCTGGGAGAGCCTCGGCGCACATGACCGCGCACTGTCGGGCAGAGGCAAGGGCGATCAGCCTCTCGAGCGCGTCTCCGAACTCGTCGGTCTGCATGTGGTCCGCATAGGCTCTGAACCGGCTGTCGCGCAGCCCCCGATTCGGGGACCCGTCCTCCGGCAGGGGACGGCGAAGGCCGCCGAGGGGCGCGCAGTGGCGGTAGGCGATCCCTGCCCCTGCGAGCGAGGCCGCGAGCGCGTCGCGGTTGAACTGGGGGTTGTGACGCGAGCGCGGCAGGCTCCGGACATCGATCACCGCCTCACAACCGTGCTGCACGAGGAGCGCGACGAAGACCTCGATCGGCCGGACCGAGTGGCCGACGGTCAGCACCAGAGGAGGCGTATCTGCCATCCAGTCTCCTCTGCCCTGACCGGGCATCAACCCTTCGGGCCCCCGGACCGTCCGCCAGGTATCTATGGGGAGAGCGCCCACAGGAGATCGGGATGCGCACCGCTCTTGCCCCGTACCTGGACCTCGTCCGGGTGCACTTCGCTCCGGCATGGCCCCTCCTCTTCTGCTCGGGCACCCTGCTGGCCGCGGCGACCTACGGCGGCCTGACCGGGACCGTGCTCCTCACTGCCGTCCTGATCGCGCTCTTCGGCTTCACCGCGGGCCTGGTCCTGAACGATTACGTCGATCGCGATCTCGACCGACGGGACGTGGACCCCCGACTGAGCCGGTACTGGCGCCCGTTCGGGACACGCCCCCTCGCGGAGGGGACGGTCTCCCCGGGACGGGCCCGCCTGCTCGCCATCCTCCTCGCCCTCGCCGCCGGGGTGCTGATCACGACCCTCCCGTACCCGCATTCGGTCTATCTCCTCGCGATCATGGGCTGGAGCTACCTCGTCGAGTACGCCTACCAGCGACTGAAGCGCCGGCAGCGGTACCCGGTCGCGCAGCTCCTCGGGCGGACCGACTTCGCCCTCTTCCCGGTGGCCGGGTACCTCGTGCTCGGCCATCCCGACCCGGCAGCCCTCCTCTACTTCGTCTTCTTCTATCCCTTCGCCCTCGCCCACCTCGGGATGAATGACATGGCGGATATCACGAACGACCGGGCCCGGGGCCTCCGGACCGTCCCCGTCCTCTACGGCATGGAAGGCGCGGCCCGCTGGGTCCTCGCCTTCTCACTCCTCCACGGTGCTGCGGCCGTCGTCTTCGCCGGGCTCCTCGGCCCCCTCGCACGTGCGGGGCTCGCCGCCGGCCTCGTCTGCGTGATGGTCGCGAACCTGCTCGTCCTCCGCCGGCCCGAGGAGGCGATCGGGCTCCGGGCCCTCCCCCTCTTTCACCTCGCGATGGCCTGTTACGCGGGCGGGATCGTGATTGACTATGTCTTCTGAGGCGGCCGTGTACCGTCACACCCAGCGGGGCGACCTGATCCTGGTCCTGGTCGGCGGGTCATGGCTCTCGTCGCGGGGCTCTCGCTGGTCGCGGGTCCGCACCCCGTCGCCCTTACCGTCCTCGCCGTCCTGACGGCAACGCTCGTCGTCTTCGCCTCGCTGACGGTCGAGGTCAGCCTCGGGAGGCTCTCGATCGGGTTCGGCTCAGGTCTCTGGCGGAAGTCGTGGCCATTGGAGGAGCTCCGCTCCTGGCGGACCGTTCGGAACCCCTGGTGGTACGGCTGGGGGGTCCGCCTCACGCCCTCGGGGTGGCTCTACAACGTCTCGGGGTCCTCCGCGGTCGAGATCGAACTCGGGGATGGCCGGCGGGCCCGGATTGACACCGACGATCCCGATGGCCTTGTGGCGACCCTGGAACGGGCGACCGCCGGACACCCGGCAGGACCGTTCACGGCCGTCGGCGGCGGTCCCGAGTCAGGTACCTGAGCGCACGCGGCGCGTTCTGCCGGTAATGGACCCCGAGGGAGGAGCCGAGGTACGGAGCGTACCGGGGGAGCACGGCCGTTGCCTGGAGCGTCTTCCCGATCATCGTCTTCTCCTGCCCCCAGACCAGGGCGTCGCCCCGCCGGACTGCATCCAGGAACTCCTCGAGCGTGCCGGCACGGGCCGCAGTCACGACCATCCCGAGCTCGCCGAGGAGGTGGGCGTCGGTCCCGCCGGTCAGGAAGAGGTCGTGCTCGGCTCCGAATGCGATCGCCCGGTCGTTCTGGGCCCGGGTCATGCCGCCGCAGACCCCCTCGAGGCCGTCGAGTCGGCAGAGAATCTCGGGTGCCAGCTCGCCGGCCGCGATCGCCTTGCAGACCCCGCGGCAGAGGAAGAGGTACCCGAAGGGGTGGGCCGCGACCGCGAGCGCATCGCGCCCCTCGATCCCGGCGGGAACCTCGTCCGC
>Ga0074193_1003353_pt1 | contig 11950 bp, 8 predicted proteins | sample EPASupsiteHSE605_FD_64523 | JGI IMG/M metagenome (GOLD analysis project Ga0074193, IMG submission 64523) | Bioremediated contaminated groundwater from EPA Superfund site, New Mexico - Sample HSE6-05 | ecosystem: Environmental > Aquatic > Deep subsurface > Groundwater > Contaminated ...
GTCTGGCCCCCGAAAGTAGGTCGTTCAGTTGGGCCTGGGCCTTGATTACCCCCAGTGCATCCCTCTCTCTCTGGGCTACGAGGTCATTGCGCAACAGGGTCCCAACAAGCTGGTCCTTCTTGACCTGGTCACCTTCCTTGATCGAAAAATTCTGCAGGGTACCCGGCAGCTTGGCGGTAAGTTGTACCTGGGTGGCTTCAATGGTACCCGTAGCCTGCAGACCAACCTGCGGCGCCTGGTTATACCACCGGTAGCCCCAGTATCCGCCGGCGCCTAAGAGCAGCGCCAGGATGATGATCGGGATTTTCCTTTTCATTCTTCTCCCTCACTTCGGAAATTCGTTAGTTGGTAAATCGCAGGTAAACTAATGACACGTTGTTAGTTTACCTACTGCCAATATATCACCAGCACAAATGGATTACAATAAAAAAATCTGCAGCTAAAAACATTTGTGCAAGTTGCGGCTAAATGAAAATTGTATTGGAAAAGGGGAAACCTCCCATTGGCTTCCCTCACATTTTAACTATGCACCTGAATTTAGCTACCTGAAAAATGTTTAGATACACGCTTATTTGAAAATTCAATAAGGCGCTCACCAACCCCCGTTTGGGACTTCCACCCTGTAGATGACGCCCATGCTAGGAACACCACAAATAAAATGAGGCGCATTACGCACCCCCCTTTTATTGATACTGATATGATGTGGTATTAATGAAGAGGTGCATAACTGTTATAGGTCTTCTTATGTTGCAACTCATTAATTCTTTTTGGATTAAGATTATATTGCTTTATTGTAAAATCCCTTTGTTTCTTGAGACTGTTCTGGAGTATATTTCCAGTATTCGTTGGGATTAATGCCTATAGGTCTAGGAAATTAATCGGGTACTTGCTCCATCCTTGTTCTCTCACCTGTGTCTAAGGCATACCAGGAAACGACCAATTGTTTCCCCGGTAGCTTTGGTATATTATTTAAATCGTAATATTGATCAAAGGAAAAAGCCATCTCAGCCACAGTGCCAGAGGGCTGAAGCTCCAGACTTTCCCATAGTAAAAGAATATTCTTTTCTGACATTGGTGGGGTATTTCCTTGGGGCAACTCAAATTGATAGTGGGTTTCACGATCAGCTATCCAATCATGTGACTTTGGTCCTATTACCTGTGATGTCGTATTCAAAGTCCGTTTTGTTGCTGACCGGATCGGTCACGCTGGTGACGTAATTGCAGCTGGTATCGTAACCGTACTTGGTAATGTTGTTGCCGTAAGTTCCGGAAGGGATGTTGTTTTGGTCAGCTTACTGGAGTATAGTATTAAAAATGTAAACATCGATACTTTATGAGCAGTTGTGAATGTTAATGACAAGACTCTAGTACGCTACAATAATGATGGGTTAATCAATTTTATTCATAGATAGTTGGAATATTTATTGTAGAAAGAGTTGAAAATAACAGTGTACCTCCGCAACATAAATCTCTTAAAAAGACCAGACATATTCTGTAACTTAAGCGGTTTTAGAGCAGTTTATTACTTTGACGAGACCCTGGGCTAAGTTAATAAGCCCTGATATCGTTATTATGCCTAAAACAATTCCAACCTTCCATTTGTGAAGTTATTGCCAGTACTTTTGTTCTTAGTTCTTCATATACTTGTTTTGGACTTTCTACGCTTTCTACCTCAATCTTTTTACACTCTTCTAATAGCATTTCTTTTTCTTTAATTACTTTTTGAAACTTTTCTGCCTCTTTGGGATCAAGAGGCGTGTCTGTATTCTCAAGTTTTATTTTTTCATCTTTAATTGTTCCTTCGAGTGTATGGATAAACGATTTTATTCTGCTTTTATAATATGCATCTTCATCTACTTCTTTTGCAAGCGTATTAACTTCTATGGCTTTTTTCCTTATATCTTTAAGCAATACTCCAATTTTTTCTTTAGCTGTCGGGTCGTTCCGACTTTCTTTTGATAGTTGCTTTAAGTCTTCCCGTTGTTGAATAAACTCATTTCGTAATTGATCGTAATATTCTTTCTTTTTATCTTTAGTATACTCGGTTGCACTTGAGACAGTGTAAAATGATCCTACTGATAGACAAATAAGTAAAGTTGCTATTAATATAATTCTCTTTAATTTCATATTAGGTCATCCTTTTAAATTTATACTTTGTAGCATATTAAAGCTTATTAGTCATCGCCGTTTTGAATTTGATATCTAAAAACATAGTAATAAGATGTTGAGTTCAAATAATTTTCTAGATCGTATATGTTATTAGAAGTATGCTGAGCTACCGATATATGTCCATATGAATCATAGTTAAATACTACTTGTTAATGTTGAGTATTTCCATTTGTATCACCATATTGAATAAAATCTCCCGGATATAGAGGCAAATAAAAATTATGATAAGTAAATATTTTGTATGAATAGGCATTGTTGTTACCTACATTGTTTACATTCCCCCAGTATTGTCTGAAGTAATGTGCATTCTCCCATGTCCCTATAGTCCCCTGACAGGACCACGTCAAAGTCACACCAAACAATTAAGCACCAATTAATTCCAATGCAAGTTCAGCATTCCAACTGAGATTACGCAAACCGGAAGCAATGGATTTCACACCATTTAATTGTAATAAGCTGATAACAAGGTTACGCATAGTCGCAAAAACACGGGGAGCAGATCCAGTCCGGATTTGAGAGCGGTCTTCATCAAAGGTCACGTCACGTACCCAGTGCAGGGAATTTTCAATAGACCCGTGACCACGGATTGATTCCAACAGATACCTTCTATCGGCGTCGTAGGTATACTCAATAAGTGTGCCGTCCCTTAAGGTCTCGCTGATGAGTCAGCTGGTTGGCGTCGTCGTAGCTGTAGTTGGTGGTGGTCACATTGCCGCCAATTGTTACTTTTTTGGTCAACCGGTTGCCCACAGCGTCGTAGGTATACTCAACAAGCGTGCCGTCCCTTAAGGTCTCGCTGATGAGGCGGTTTAAGGCGTCGTAGGTGTAGCTGACGGTCATGCTCCCCAGGCTGTCGCTGGTGAGGGAGACTCCCGTGATGTTGCTGTTGGCGTCATAGGTGTAGCTGTAGTCGCCGTGATTGCCGGTGTTTCCGTTAAAGAGCTTGAGGCTTATCAGGCGGCCGGCGTCGTCGTAACTATAGAACGACTTTGTTCCGTTGCCGTTGGCTGCGCCGGTTAAGCTGCCATTTTCGTCAAAAACGCTGTTTGTGCTGCCGGATGAGTAACCAGTTACCTTGTACGTGTTTTCGAGGGGATCGTAATAATAGCTGGTGGCATAGTTGAACCCGCCGATAGTTTTTGCTAAACTGTACACATTTCCTGTTTTGTCGTAATGATATCCGACTGAACTACCATTCGGATATGAAACCTGGGTCAGCTTGTCGTCAGCATCGTAGGTGTACTGAGTTGTTTCGCTCTTCCCAACGTCCACCATGGAGGTCAGGTTACCTTTGCTATCGTAGCCAAAGGTATACCTGGACGCCCCGTTAAACAGGATGGAAGTTGGCCTGTCCAGGTTGTCGTAGCCGAGGCCGACACTGTTGCCGTTGGGGTAGTTCACGGCGGTCTGGTTCCCAACTAAATCATAATCGATATTGGTGGTCTTGTTCAACGGGTCGGTGACGCTTTTTAACTGGTTAATTTCGTTATATCCGTAAGAAGTTACCTTATTCCTGGCGTCCGTGACGGTGGTCCGGTTTCCGTTGTTATCGTACCCGTACTGGGTTACCCCGAGGAGGGCGTCGGTCACCCGGGTGAGCCTGTTCTTTAGGTCGTAAAGGAACGAAGTGGCCTTTGTCTTGGGATCGGTGATTTTGGTCCGGTTACCTGCGGTGTCGTATTCAAAATTCGTTATGTTACCAACCGGATCGGTCACGCTGGTGACGTAATTGCCGTTGGTATCGTAACCGTACCCGGTAATGTTGTTTCCATCCTGGAGGCGCATGGCGTCGAACCAGGCGTTGCCCCTCTGGTTATAGAAGTAATAGTATACGTCGATGGAGCTGAAGGCCTTGGTGGGTTTGATTTCGGCCACGACATGCTCCCAGCCCGTGTCGGCGTGGTTTTCTTTGGTGAAGTCGTTGGCGTAGCTCCAGTCCGAGGTCCCGTCGGTGTGGTTTATTTTTACCTGCAGGCAGTAGTAGCCGCCGGCGGGGTCCGGGTTGTCGGCGTAGGACCAGCCGGAAAGAGTGAGTTTACTGTCCTGGTCGCCTTTGACCTTAATGTTTTGCGTGATATACTTATTTACTCCGGACTGGCCGATTATTTTAAAGGAAGCGTTTCCCGCGTGCTTAAAGGTGGCATCCCGGCCTTCCCCGGTTCCTAATGAAAAGTTGATGTTCCATCTGTCGGGGATTTTGTTCGCGTCCGCGTCAAGCTCGAAACTGGAGTTCTCTACCATGTTATAGGAGCTGAGGACGTTTCCCACTTCAATTTGGACGCCGTCGAATCTGGATAAGCCGGTGGCGGCTTCCCTTCCCACTCCGGCATAGAACTTGTAAGTTCCGGAGGGGATGTTGTTTTGGTCAAGGATTAACTGAACCCTGCTCCAATCGTTGTTCCCGCCAAAGAAAGGGCTTGTAGCATGCCCGAGCCAGTAGCCGGCGCTGTCATAGAAGTCTACTTTTATAAAAGCGGCTTGGGCTGAAAGGTTTTCGGTCTGGATATACCCGCTCAACACATAGGTCTTTGCGCTGTCGTAAAGGATCGCCCTGGAGTTCATGATGTCGGCCCAACTGGTGGTGTCGCCGATCTCCAAACTCCTATCGCCGATTTTGGAAACGGCGCTCCAGACGAAGCTGGCGCTGCCTCCTTGATACTTATTCCATTCATCGGGCCAGTTGTCCAAATTGGCGTCCCTTTCGGCGCTGCTGTTGGTCACCAGGTTTTCAACGGCGGACATAGGAGTCGTTTCGTACTCAATATTCCCGTTGCTGAGGTAACGGTCCGCTGACGTTTGGGTAAACGCGTCGGTAATGTCCGTGTTGTTATTGGACTTATCGTAGGAATAATTTTCAACCCTGTTTTCCGGGTCAATCTGCTGAGTCTGGTTATTCCTGCTGTCATAGCTGTACTGGTACTTTTCATTTAAGGGGTTCGTCTCATCTATGAGGTTACCTTTTTCCAGTTGATAAGAAGCGGTATAAGTTCCATTTTTGGGATCCGTAATCTGGTTGACGTTGTTATCCACGTCGTAGCTGAACTTGGTGCTGTAATTCAGGCCGCCCGGATCCTGAACGATTTCCTTGATTTTTCCTTCGGCGTCGTAAATGTAATTTGTCTTGTTGTTTTTAGCATCGGTCCGGGTGGTTGTATAGGTGACGGTATCATAGGTTAACGTGGTAGTACTGACGGTGGGAGTTCCGTTTACAGTTATGGTTTTACTGACAGAATTCACCCGGTCATTGGCGGTATCATATGCAAACGAGACGGTTTTACCGTTGGGATCGGTGATACTGGTCAGGTTGTGGTCCGCATCGTAGCCGTAGGTGGTTATTTTCCCCGCCTGGTCGGTCACGGTGGTAAGGTTGCCGTTGGCATCATAATCGTATAAAACATCCCTGCTTGCGGGATCAGTTATTTTAGATAGTTTGCCGCCGGCGTTGTAATAAAAGCTGGTGACCCTGCCGGATGCGTCGGAAATGCTGGATAGCTTGCCGGAAGTATAGTTGAAGGTTGTGGAGTTCGGCGTTTTATTGGGATCGGAGATATTGGTGATCTGACCGGAGGTGTTAAATTCTATTTTAACCCCGTCATTTTTTGTTAAGGTATAGGTATTGTTGACATAATCTTTAACAAGTTCCAGAAATACCCCGGTAGGCGCTACAAAAGTATCGTCCGGTAGGCGGCTGAAAATATGCTCCGTCCCGTCTTCATCGGTAAAAACTACCGGGCCGTAACCGCTGTCCTTAATGGACATCCCCACGTTGGCGGCCCAACCGTAACCAAAGACGCTGTCTTTGGCGGAGCGGCTGTTATAGGTCCTGGTGAAGGATACCGGGATACCCCTTCCAGGGATGTTCAGGTCGGTTGACTGCTGAATAAGGTTGCCGTTGAAACCGTTAACTCCGTCCTGGGTAAAGCCCCACTGGCTTTCTATGCCAATTGGGTCTACTTTGTAGTTAATGGTCATTTTAGGCCAGTTGCTGGTTCCGTTAGTGGATGTAAACCGTTTGGCGGGTTGATTCGTTGTTTCATATCGTTCCTTGACAGCAATACCATAATTGGGCGCGTTGGCCGCAAACCATGACTTTACCAGGTCTGTAATCGTGAAATCCCAGTAACCGGCAGCATTACTGTTAATATATGTTTCCGGGACAGGTTCAAAACTGGGCTGATTGTTCCAGGTTGTGGTTGAAGCATACCAAATAGAAGTAGCTTTGTGCGCGTCTACAGTAATAGATGCGCCGCTCAAAAGCTGGTAGAGGCTAAAAGTTGCGCTGGTAACTGATGCGCTGCTGGGTAAGCTTGGTAATACATATTGGATAAAAGAACGGGTTTTTCCGTAAGTGGAATCATACCCGGAAGATAGAAAATCCAAGCTGGAGTATGAAGTTGCAGGATAACTATCGGCAACAAAAGTGTCCCTGTAGACATCATAAATGATTATTGTCGGGTCAACTTTGACCGGATACTGGCGGGCCGGGTCTTTCAGCCAGTCTGAGTCCGCGGTTATTATAAGTTGTTCTTTGCCGCTGTCACTGTTGAACTCCAGGGAGACTTTATCCGACACTTCTCCTTTGGCGTCTACCATAAAGGGCGTCATGAAATAAGCTGCCGGCTTATCTTTTTTGTCAAACAAGGTTAGCAGGCCTGTAACTGCGTCCTTTTCAATTTTTAGGTTTCTGGTCTTTACATCAAAAGTAAAAGTATTTGATGCGTCAGGGTTGTTAAGGATAATATCTTCCTTGACCATATCGCTTTCGGAAGTATATTCTATATCCACATTATTGTAAACGTTGCTGTATTTAATTTTGTTTTCGTTAACGACACCCTGGGAAGGAGCTGCGTCAGCAGGTTGGATGTCTATTAGTAAATCTTTTTTCTCAAAGCGGACCTTGGCTTGCTCCTCAAAAAGAACATTAAAACGGTTCGCTTTATTTTTAACTTTAAAGGGCGTATCGGCAGCAACAAGATTATTCTCGATAGGTACCCACTGGTGTTTGTTATTTTTAAAGAAGATAGACTTGGGGTAGATTTCCTGGGTTAAAGTGCCGTCCGGCTCAAGGAATAGTTTGGAGTTCGCACCTCTCCTGGAGGGTATTTCAACCCTTTCCTTGCCGGGTTTATCAGGAAAATCACTGGGCGGGGCGATAATTACGTCACCATATGTTTCTGGTTGATTGACGGTATCACTTATTGGGGGGACTTTATCAACCATTTTTGGCGCCGTGTCAGCCGTAAAAGCGTAGCTGTAAGGTAGGCCGAGGAAACTAAAGCAAAAGGCAAAGAGCAGGATTAAAGTTAGGGGCTTAAGCAGTCTTTTGTTTTTAGAAATACTAATCAAAGTTGACGCCCTCCTTCAGATTACGGATTAAAAAATCAAACATTTTTACGTGCGCATTGAAAATGCACCCCCCAATATATTGTGGTTTTCAGAATATCAAAATCGTTCTCTTTTGTCCTTTACTCGCGTTTGAATGGGTCATTTCCTTACATGAATAGGTCCATCCTCCGCATGAAAAGGTCCGTGGATTTTTAAAAACAAAAAAGAGGAGGTTTTCCCCCTCTTTTCAAATTTAACATTCTCCCGAGATTTTTGCCATTTCCCTAGCCCTGGTTTTTGTCATTATAACGGATTCTTTTGTATTGGCAAGGATTACTTTGCAAGTCTTTCTGCCCCAGGGCTGGATCTCTTTCACCATGTCAAGATTGATAATAAAGCCCCTATGGCTGCGGTAAAAGGAATTCCCGGCAAGCCTTTGCTCCAGGGAGTCCAGCGTGTCCGTTAATTTAAATCTGCCGGTAACCGTATGCATGATTACGAAACGATCTTCCCGGGTTAAGAAAACAATGTCCTTGATACCTACAAATACTATTTTGCCTTCTTCTTTGACCATTATTTTGTTCGGAACGGTATCAAGCTTGAGAACCGTCTTGGATACATGCTTGGGCTTTTCAGTATCCGGAAGTTTCAACCTGACCCTTTCGATGGTTTTACGGATCCGGTCGATCTTATAGGGTTTGATCAAGTAATCAAAGGCATAGACTTCAAAGGCTTGATGGGTGAAATCATCATAAGCTGTGGCAAAAATGATCGTGGTCCTGGGGCTGAAATCGCAAATTTCCCGGGCCGCTTCCAACCCGTCTTTCCCAGGCATGGCAACGTCCAGAAAGACGACCTTGGGCGTCAGTTTTTTTACCAGCCGTACTGCTTCATAGCCGTCTTCTGCTTCCCCAACAATCTCAACACCACGTATTTCTTCCAGAGCTTTTCTCAGTATATGCCGCATGGCCGGGTCGTCTTCGGCAATAAGCACCGAAATTGTCATGAGCTTCATCTTCCTTATGAATGCCTATTCTACTGGTGGTTTCGGCTGATACCATAAGATAAAACTGGCAGGTTCCATACCTGCGGCAACTGCCAACATGGCGGTGTAAGCCAGGGAAGTAAACAGGAGTTTCTTGATTATTTTTCGCATTATTTCAACTCACCTCCTCTCTTTGTGGTTATGCCTGCTAGAAAGGTATCGATTCCGCCGATCACCTGATAACCCGGTGGAGTAAAGCTGAAGGTCTGCGCCAACAGGGCCGACAGTCCGGCCATGGTGTAAGATAACCGGATATCATTGGCCAAGAAAAGGAATGAGACGATTGAGAGGGTTAAAATTGCCATGGTGAGTCTTTTAAAAAGAATGGCTTCATTATAACTTATGGTTCTATAGGGAACTTCCGCGGGAGCCCATAAGTGGGCGCTTAAAACCATTAGCAAATAACAGCCAAGTATTATTGCCGGTAATTGATGATGATTCAGAACTTTTTCTAAATACAGAGAAATCTTGCCGGCAGAAAGGTAAACAAGCAGACCAAAACTGAGGCACCGCAGGTAGCTGGTGCAGTGGGCGCCTCCGCTGACCAAGCGCAGTATGCTGCCGCAGATGAGAGCGATCACTACCTGGGACAGGATCCCCAACAAATAAGCCGCTGATAATAGGGCAATTCCTTTAAAAAGTACTCCCAGGATGATTTCCATGCCGTATCGGACACGGTCGGTTTGGTTGTGGTCCAGTTCAGCGCCATCAGTTACATACTTAGCGATTCTGCTTGAAAGACTGTAAAGACTCATTAAAAAACCTCACCTCTTCGAAGGTATACGGACTGTAAAAAGGGTTTCATCCCTATTGGAGGATGCTGTTACCGTACCATGGTATCGTTCTAAGATTTCTTTAACGATTGCCAGCCCTAGACCTTGTCCCTCTTTTTTAGTGGAAAAGTGGGGCTTGAAAATCTGCTCAATTATATCCGTTTTGATCGGTTCACCCCGGTTTGCCACCGTAAAAATATAATCTTTAGGATCCCGGCCTATCTCCAATGAGATATAGCGTCTTTCGCCGTTGGCATTTTCTACCGCGTCCATGGCGTTATCAACGAGGTTGCCCAAAACGGAATTGGCTTCTCTGGATTTAAACGGCAAATCTCTCAGGCTGCAGCTTATCGAAATTTCAAAGTTTATATTCCTTGACTCTGCCAGACCGATTTTTGTATACAACATGGCGCTTATTTCATTGTTATCGGTTTTTATAAGGTCACCGTGAGTGGTTATGACACTGAATGTATTTCTAATGTAATCTCTTGCCTCCCGGTAAGATCCGACTTCCAGAAAACCGTATACTGCCTGCAGGTGGTGATTGAAGTCATGACGCTGTTTCCGGATGGAGTAAATTAGATCTTTCATCCGGGAAAGCGTTTCAGCCGTTTGTTTTGCCGTAAATTCTGCTTCCACAACTTTAGTAATTCTTTTAATTGCTACTGCGGATAAAATCGTTAAAACCACTACTGCCAGGCTGATAAAAGAAGTGAAGAAATTTAAATACTTATCAGTAAGGCTTCCGGTACGGTAAACAAAAAAAGCAGTGTTTAATAACGCCAATAACAGGATGGGGCAAATGACCAGGGAAATTAGCGGGAAATACTGTTTAATAAAGAAATCTTCATTCAGGTCATTTTGATTGCTTGGCATGGGTAACTCTCCGGTCTGTTTGATCCTTTTTCGCCAGTAAGACAAAATGTTGATATCGTAGCGCCGGCATAAAAGGACTATCATTGTAAGGACCACGGCTTCCGGGAAAAAGAAATAAATTCTAATTACAGAGTCGGCAAGGACCTCTTGATAGGTATAGCCGGTTATGTTTAACAATTGCAGAGCTATTAGCGTTTCCACCACGGCAAAGATGGTGAGTCCGACTAAACCCGCCAATGCTGATGTTTTAAAATTTAACCTGGTAACCACAGAAATGATTATGATAAAAATAATAAGTAGCGCTATGGTGTGGAGGCCGAAGGGCACTTGGGATCCCCTGATGATGTACGACACTAACGTGTGAAATATCCCAATGAGCAAGAGTTGGTATAAATGGGCTGTGAACCCGGTAAGAGTAATCCCAAGGGCGGTCACCAACATTGCTTCTGGCAAGGAGATAAATAAAAGCTCCAGGGCTGTCATATGATCCACTAAATTTATACCTCTGATGTTTAATTTAGGATAAAAGACGCAATTTCTGCCACCAATATCCCAAATGTTATTTTTACTATCCAAAAGGCACCCAGAATCAACTATAACAGACCTATTACAGTAGGTTAGGATTCTAGAAATAAATATTACAACCTTCATTTATTTTTAGGAATCTTGTCCATTAGTTTGATAATAGAGATAAAACAAGTAATAATCGGCAAATTATACAAACTTGGAACTAATAATGAAATTCAATTATGAGTTGAAAATTTTAGCAGGATCAAATAAAAAAACCGCTGATTAGCAGTTAAAAAGAAAAAACAAATATGGAGTGCCGGTAAAGGGTAAACGCTTATATCATTGGTCTGGTTATAAAATCCTAGGGTTTAATAACACAATAGATTGCAGGTTTAAAGGTGAACCCAATTTTTTAAACGTTAGGGATTTGGCCCCTTTTAAGCCTACAAACCCCAGTAAATTCAGGGGGTCTTTTCTGAAATTTAAATTTGTGCTGCCACGTTAAGTAAATTTCTTTAATTAGCTATACGCTTATTTGAAAAAGCAATAACGCAGACTATCCCTCCCAGCAGTACAGGTAGAATAGCCATCAAATACATCGTTTGATAACTGGTATAGAGTGCAATCCAGCCGAAAAGCATGGTACCAATCCCAATGCCCAGGTCTAAAGACGCAAAAAATGTCCCGGTGGCAGCCCCGCGTCGATAGGGTGACACGTCACGCACTGCAAGCGCCTGAAGAGACGGGAGACAAAAACCAAAACCCAAACCATAAGCCACTCCTGCAAACAAAAGGCCGATAAGGTTAACTGAGAATGATATAGTGATCGTACTTACAGTAATAAACCCAATCCCGGCCAAAATAATTTTGTAAGCGCCATTTTTGTCTGACCAACGGCCGGCAAAAGGACGGGAAAGAAGCATTACCAGGGCATTGGCTGTAAAAAACAACCCGATATTAGCAATACCTTTTTCCTGAGCATATAAAGCGACAAAAGATATAATCGGCCCCCACACAATTGCCAGAAAAAACATTACGAAGGAAGCCTTAAGCGCCTTTTTCTCAAAAAAACCGGACCCGTGATGCTCTTCCTTGTCTATTTTGCAATGGCTTAGCTTTGACTGTTCATAACCAGGAATTATACTTACAACAATAGCTATAACAGCTACTATTATTGCTACGTTAAATAAAGCTGTGAAACCCGCATTCCCCACCAGCCATAGACCTATTAGCGGAGCGACAGCCATGGATA
>Ga0074193_1003355_pt1 | contig 11943 bp, 12 predicted proteins | sample EPASupsiteHSE605_FD_64523 | JGI IMG/M metagenome (GOLD analysis project Ga0074193, IMG submission 64523) | Bioremediated contaminated groundwater from EPA Superfund site, New Mexico - Sample HSE6-05 | ecosystem: Environmental > Aquatic > Deep subsurface > Groundwater > Contaminated ...
CAACCCAAATCGCCGCTCGACCAGAAAATGCAGGGAAAGTGATTGTCGTCTTGCTGCCTGATACGGGGGAACGATATTTATCGACAGCTCTGTTTCAAACAGAATCATAATAATTAGCACGGACAAAATCTTAGTTTGATTTTGTCCGTTTTTCTTACGGAATCAGAAAGTATATCACTTTCTCGATTCCAAGTAAGAACGACTAAGGCTTTTACCTGCGTCTGAGGACTTGGTCGAAGCCAAGTCTTTTCTTAGGTCATCAGAAAGTATAATATTGTTAATTATTATTTGAATAGTAGTTGTATTTTTTAGCGTAGATGTAATATAATATAAATGAGCATATGCTCATTTGGAGAGTGATGACATGTCTAGAAGACGTTGCTGTGGTTTAATAGAACGCGAGCCGGATTGTCAGCGATTTATGCCAGAGGGTTCTGAACATAGTAAGGCTGTTGAACTTGGGGTAGAAGAACTAGAAGCAGTGCGTTTAAAAGATCTAGGCAGAATGGATCAAGCTGACTGTGCGGCGGCTATGGGGTTATCACGGGCGACTTTTCAGCGGATACTGCAGTCTGCCAGAACCAAAATTGCCGTTGGGTTAGTCGAAGGACGGAGTATTATTATTAAAGGGGGAAATTATATGATAAAGAATCGCGTATTTGAATGTCAAGAATGCAGTCATAAATGGGAAGTGGAGCCATGTACTGCTGGAGGCAAGCATGGATATGAAATTCCGTGTCCGCAATGTGGCAGTATGAATAAAAATAAGCTTAGTGAAGATGGCGCTAAACATGCTTGCGGTGGCGGTCATGGCCATGGCCATGATCATAAACATGGTGGCGGCTGTTGCGGCGGTCATAAGTAATAAAAGCAATAGATAATAAGCAAAGACTTGGCTTGCCAAGTCTTTGCTTATTATCTATTGCTTTCGTAAGACATGGCCATTGGAAAATATGGCAATTATTTAATTACTGTTAAACAATTGCAAAACTATCACATTAATGTTAAAATATGTAATGCAAGTCTATTGCAATGCTGTTCAGAAACAGCGAGATAACAAGAATCACAACTCCCGATAATGACAAGGAGGTGAGTAATTGGAACTCAGTCTGTCAGCGCAAGCGGCGGGTATTGCAGCAACTATCTTAATACTCTTATCAATGGTGATGTTGGAAAAACAGTAATGAATTTGTTCAGCTAAAGCTGCACATTGGAATTTTTGAAGCTCGCGATTATTTTTACAAAAAAATGCAATGAAGTAAGGTACAATGAATAACGCCTGACCTGATAGGTCAGGCGTTATTCATTGTACCTTATTATATATAGTAATTAGCAGGGTATTGTTGTAACCTATGATTTTGAATGATATAATAAAGTGAATTTCAAAAATAGCACTTGTTGTTCTATTTCATATTATAGATATATTTTTTTAAAAGATATATGACTGTATAGTCACAATAGACAGAGGGATGGATGTATGATGCAAATTATTGATTTACATTGTGATACCATGCTGCATTTGTTTGACCAGCCACAGCTGAAATTGCAGAAAAATAATTTGAGTGTGGATATACATAAATTAAAGGCAGGCAATGGGGCAGCTCAATTTTTTGCCCTCTATATTGATTTGGCAGAATATCAGAACCCTTTGCAGCGCTGTTTAAGTATGTTGGATGTTTTTTATCAGGAAATAGAGGCGAATAGTACAGAAATCGCCGTAGCGCGTAATTATCAAGAGATGTGCAAACTTCAGCAGGCTGGGAAAATAGCAGCATTTCTAACAATTGAAGAAGGGGGCGTACTCCAGGGCCGTTTGGAAAATTTGCGTAATTTTTATCGACTAGGTGTGCGTTTAATGACACTAACCTGGAATTACCCTAATGAGCTAGGTTATCCAAACTGTAAAGAAGAATATCGGGTACAAGGGTTGACTGAATTTGGTCAACAGGCAGTGCATGAAATGAACAAATTGGGTATGATTATTGATGTATCTCATCTTTCTGATCAAGGATTTTATGATGTAGCATCTTTATCAAATAAGCCTTTTGTTGCCTCTCATTCGAATGCACGGGCAGTACGCAGCCATGGACGCAATATGACTGATGATATGATTGTATTGTTAGCGCAAAAAGGCGGCGTAATGGGTATCAATTTTTCCGGGGATTTTCTAGGCAATTCATCGAGTAGTAAGGTTGATGATATGATGGCCCACATCAAACATATTTATCAAGTGGGAGGTATTGATGTACTTGCCTTTGGCACAGATTTTGATGGAATTGAGTATACCTTAGAAATTGCTAATTTGGCTGAAATGCACAAGTTATTTGAGGCTTTGCGTAAGAGTGGCTTCACCGAAAACCAAATTGAAAAAATTGCTTATCAAAATGCAATGCGTGTTATACAGGATTGTTTGTAAACCTTTATTGGCTTAGAAGAACATTTTAAATTTTGGAGGTAGAAATGAAGCAGACTCGGCCCTACACATGTGCCCACGATTCTCATAATAAACGGCAGCAGATCCTGGATGCGGCATATATTGTATTCTCACGCAAAGGATATCATCGGGCGACAGTTGATGAAATTATTGCCTTGGCTGATACGGGAAAGGGGACCGTCTATAATTATTTTGTAAATAAAGAGCAATTATTTTATACCTTGATTAAAGAACGCAGTGCTCCTTTTGAGGCTATTTTAGAAAGAATTGTTGCTTCGCCTGAAGTGCCATTGCAAAAAGTAGAAACTATCATTAAAGCTTTTTTGGAATTTTATATAAAAAACGCTGATTTGTGGCGGGTCGTCATGTATGAAGTGCGCGGGCTCGGCGTAGAAGGTTATACTAATTTTACCCTGGAGCAGCGTGATAAATACCAAGCCTGGTTTAGCTCCACAATTGGTACGATTGAAAAAGTGTTATTAGAAGGAAAAGCGCAGGGCGTTATACGCGGCATATTTGATGCCGATCGCGTAGCCCATAGTATCTTCAGCGTAATTGTCACCACCGTATTTCGTCATTATGTGAGTGAGGACATTGGTACAACCGCTCATAATATTACTAAACTTGTTTTATATGGTGTGGTAGGCAAGCAAACTCATGAATGAATAGGGGACATTAAACATTCTATATATAGCAGTGAAAGTTGGGATACATGGCTGCGGCGAAACAAAAAAGACTTGACATGATGCCAAGTCTTTTTTGTTTCGGTTTATTCCGTTCCATGCTTTTCACTATAAGGTTTTATCCGATCCTTACACTACATAGAACCAAATGGAAAGGGTAGAAATATTTTCAGTACAATTCAGATTGTACTATTAAGTGTGGGGTTCACACTTTAAAGTCATCGATATGAAGTTGTGGGTTCCAATGTATTCTGCAGCAGAATCAGCTCCTCATGATGCTGTGTTAGTGAATCGTCTACGTTGTTCAATGGAATCACCCCATTTCCTCATTTAATTTCTTATTTAAGATGATGTTTCTTCTTCTTGGTTTCATTATAATACTAAATATTACAAAATACAACACATATCTTTGTGTTTTTGAAATATATTTTTGTATGCTCAGAGTGCACAGAAGTATACAAAAATTGGATTGATATTCTATTGTTTTAAATTAATGCACGTTAATTTAAAACAATATTTTTACTGTCAATGTGTAAAAATATAAAAAAAATGTTATGATATTATTATATTGGACAAGTGGTTGGAGGTTATAAAAATGTTATTTGATAGTCATATGCATACAAAATTTTCAGCTGATTCGAAAATGATCATTGATGAGGCTGTAGCAAGAGGACAAGAACTCAATATTGGTATTACGATTACCGAACATATGGATTTTAAATATCCTGGGCCGCTGCCGTTTATGTTTGATGTTGATCAATATTTCGCGGCCTATAATAAATACCGCAGTGACAATGTACTGTTAGGCATCGAGATTGGTATGCGCTCAGACTGTCTAGATGAGAACTGCCACTTGGTAGAAGCCTATCCTTTTGACTATGTAATTGGCTCAGTGCATGTTGTTAATAATATTGATATTTATGTTCCTGAGTTTTATCACGAGAGAAGTAAAGAAGAAGTGTATCGCCAGTATTTTGCGGCAATGCTGGAATGTGTAAACTGTTATGATGGGATTCATAGTTTGGGCCATATTGATTATATTGCGAGATATGCTCGTTTTGCTGATCCAGAAGTGCATTATAGTGAGTTTAGGGAGGAAATTGATGAAATATTAATTCTGCTGGCTCAGAAGGGAAGGGCCTTAGAGATTAATACCAGACGTATCGGTACTAAGGAAGCAAGGGAAATTCTGATGCCCATTTATCAGCGATTCCATGAAGTAGGGGGACGTTTGGTGACAATTGGTTCAGATGCTCATCGTGTTAGCGAGATAGGTAGAGGCCTTGCTGAAGGCCTAGAGATTGCGGAGCGCTCGAAGCTTAGCGTGGTATATTTTAAGGAGGGGCAGCCCCATTATATGAAATAAAGAACTCACCCCAACCACAGTGAAGTGGGAGGGGTGAGTTCTGTGCATAGGATTCTTATTAGAATGCTGGTACGACAGCACCTTGATATTTTTCATTAATGAATTTTCGTACTTCTTCAGAAGTTAAGGCTTTGGTCAATTTTTGGATTTCAGGACGAGTTTCATCCCCTTTGCGGATGGTCAAAATATTTACATAAGGAGAATCCTTTTGTTCAATAAAGAGAGCATCTTTTGTAGGGACTAATTTTGCCTCTAGTGCATAGTTGGTGTTAATGACAGCAATGGCTACATCTTCTAAAACTCGAGGAAGCTGCGGCGCTTCTAGCTCGCTAATTTGAATATTTTTAAGATTTGTTGTAATATCACTTACTGTTGCATTTACGCCTACCCCATCTTTGAGGGTGATAATCCCGGCTTTTGCCAGCAATGCCAGGGCGCGGCCGCCATTGGTAGGATCATTGGGAATGGCCACTTTCGCATTTGGCGCCAGTTCAGTAAGATTTTTAATTTTTTTGGAATAAATACCCATTGGTTCAATGTGTACGGCAGCAGTGTATGTTAAAGGTAAATTACGTTCTGTAGAAAATTTAGTAAGATAAGGAATGTGTTGAAAGAAATTGGCATCCAATTCTTTTTCGGCGACTGCGATATTTGGTTTCACATAGTCAGTCATTTCAATAATTTGCAGATCAACGCCTTCTTTAGCAAGCAGTGGTTTAACCACATTCAGAATTTCAGCATGCGGCAAGGCGGTAGCGCCAACTTTTACGACAGTATTACTAGTTTGTTTTGCAGGGGCAGGGCTTTGACCGCAACCGCTGACTAATAAGCCTAGAGTCAGGACCCCAATGATGGTAAGTAATAATTTTTTCATTAAAAAGACCTCCAAAATTTATTTTTTATTTAGGCGGCGAGCTAGATAGTCGCCGGTTGATTGTACAATTTGCACTTGACCAATTAAGATAATTACAGTAATGAGCATGATATCAGCACGGAAACGCTGGTAACCATAACGAATCGCCAGATCTCCCAGTCCGCCGCCGCCAATGGCGCCTGCCATCGCTGAATAGCCAATTAAGCTGATGATTGTCATCGTGAGGCCTAGGATGATGGCAGGTAGAGCTTCGGGTAGGAGTACTTTTGTGATGATTTCCAAAGGTGATGCGCCCATGGATTGGGCTGCTTCAATGACCCCATAATCCACTTCTTTGAGAGCAGATTCTACGATTCGAGCGACAAAAGGAATAGCAGCAATGCAGAGAGGGACAATGGCGGCATTGGTACCTATGGATGTACCGACAATCAGTCTAGTGAGGGGAATGATTGCTACCATTAAGATGATGAATGGTGTGGAACGCGTGGCATTGATAATAACGCCTAAGACTCTATTAAAAGGTATATTTTCGAGGATATGCCTTTTATCGGTCGTCACTAAAATAATACCAAGGGGTATGCCGACAAGGGCTGAGATAACTCCTGAAACAGCCACCATATAGGTGGTTTCCCAAAGGGATTTAAACAGTAATGCGAGCATTTCTGGGGACATAGCCAATCACCTCAATTCCGAGTTTGCGTGTTTGTAAATAACTAAGTGCCTGCTCAAGAGAGGCTTGCTCTCCTGATAATTCGACAAGTAAGGTTCCGAACAGTGTAGTCTGGATATGATCAATATTGCCGTGTAAAATGCTGGCATCGATGTCGAAGCGGCGCACCATACTAGAGATAACTGGTTCTTCGGTGGAGTGGCCAATGAATGACAAACGTACAATGAGATTACTATCAGCCAAAGGCACAGCTGACAACTTAAGATCAGCAAAAAAATCAGGTAAATTATGATTGATGATCGAACTAATAAATTCTTTGGTAGTTTTTTCTTTTGGCTGGGTGAAAACATCAAGTACTTGTCCTTGCTCGATAATTAGCCCGCCTTCGATGACGGCAACTTGATTGCAGATTTCTTTAATGACCTGCATTTCATGAGTAATGAGCACAATGGTAAGTCCGAATTCCTGATTAATATTTTTTAATAATTCTAAGATGGATTTGGTGGTTTGGGGATCAAGGGCTGAAGTAGCTTCATCACATAATAGCACTTTAGGGTGGTTAGCCAGGGCTCTGGCAATGCCAACCCGCTGCTTTTGTCCGCCGCTCAATTGAGATGGATATTGATCTTTTTTATCTAGCAGCCCAACTAATTTTAGCAGATGCATGACCTCAGTATCAATTTCTGCTTTACTGCATTTAGCTAGTTCTAGAGGGAAGGCGATATTTTGGTAAACAGTACGTGATGATAAAAGATTAAAATGTTGAAAAATCATACCGATCTTTTTACGCTCTTCACGTATCTGCTGTTCACTTAAGGCTGTAAAATCTTGACCATCAACGGTGACAATGCCTTGCGTCGGGCGTTCCAGCATATTGATACAGCGAATCAGTGTACTTTTGCCAGCGCCACTGGTGCCAATAATCCCAAATATTTCTCCCTGGGCCACTGTTAAGTTAATGCCTTTTAGGGCATCAACAATTCCATTAGCGCTTTGATAGGTTTTCTTGATATTTTGTAGTGTAATCAATGTAGTGACCTCCTTATCTCAATAGATCAATAATATAGAAAAAGCTGCTTCCAACATGAAGCAGCATAATAAACTCATTTGCGCTTCATCTGCCAGGATATAATCCTGTGGAGTTGGCACCGTTTCATAAAAAATGAATGGTTGCCGCAGTTTCATAGGGCCATTCCCTCGACTGCTCTTGATGAAAAAATATTAACTTGTAAGACAGATAATAACATAACATTTCAGAAGTGTCAATAAAAAATAACAACAGGTAAGGGCAACTAAAGCTTCTATCTGCGCTGATGCTTGATACAAGCTAAGTTTACTTTACAGCACCAGAAAAAACAACTTTTTCCGATGCTAAGTAAGGGCAACTAAAGCTTCTATCTGCGCTGACGCTTGATACAAGCTAAGTTTACTTTACAGCACCAGAAAAAACAACTTTTTCTGATGCTAAGTAAGGGCAACTAGAGCTTCTGTCTGCGCTGACGCTTGACACAAGCTAAGTTTACTTTACAAATAATGAAAGATAATGCTATAATTTAACTAAGTAAAGATGGAAAGCGATAAAGTAAAAGGAGAATCATAACATTATGGCTACAAATCCCAAGTTAAAGGGTGAACTGGCTGATCGTCTGTTTCAGGGCATTTTATTGTTAGAGAATCAAGAAGAGTGTTATCAATTTTTTGAAGATATTTGCACAATCAGTGAACTGAAATCTTTAGCCCAGCGGCTAGAGGTAGCCTTTATGCTTAAACAAGGGCATACATATGATGATATTGTAGATAAAACTGGGGCAAGTACAGCAACAATTAGTCGGGTCAAGCGCTGCTTAAATTATGGCGCTGATGGCTATAAACTTATTTTAGAACGGATTGAGAGTCAAAATGAGCAAATATTATTACATCACAAGTCTGATGAGGCTTAATAAAAAATAGCAACAATGGAGTGTGGAAGTTATGGGTCAACATGGTTTTGTACCGCAGATTCCTTATGGAACAAGAGATTTTTTACCGAAGGAAGCGAGCCGAAAACGGGCCGTAGAAGGGGCCTTGGCCCATTTATTTGATTCTTGGGGATATGATGAAGTGGTTACGCCCACAATGGAATATTTGGAGACATTGGCTGTCGGGGCAGACAATAACTTAGACCCAAATATGTTTAAGTTTTTCGATAAAAATAATCGGATTTTAGCTTTGCGACCAGATATGACCACCCCAATGGCGCGGGTTGCAGCTACACGTTTGAAGGATAGCACGACGCCCATAAAGTTATTTTATTTGACGAATGTGTTTCGTTATGAGCAAGCTCAGACAGGTCGGCAATGTGAATTCTATCAAGCTGGGGTTGAATTGATGGGTGCATCAGGACCAACAGCAGATGCTGAGGTGATAGCCTTAGCTGTTGAGGCCATGCTAAAATCGGGATTAAGGCAATTTCAAATTGGCCTTGGGCAAGTTGATTTCATCAATGGTGTTATGGCCCAAAGTGGGCTTTCTCAGGAACGGCAGCAGCAGGTCAAACATGCCATGCTGACTAGAAATTTGGTAGGGGTAGATGAAATACTAGTCAATAGCGGATTGTCCCTAGAAGCACAAAAGGTATTTAAAAATATTCCGCTATTACATGGAAGGCAAGACATGCTAAAGCAGGCTTATGGTATGGCGGAAAATGACATAAGTCACCAAGCATTAGACAATCTGGCGGATATATATCGGTTGTTAGAAAGTTATGGAGTGTCTCAATATGTGGATTTTGATTTAGGTATTATTCGTGATTTTGATTATTATACAGGTATGGTATTTGAAGGTTATACACCAGGGCTTGGTTTTCCCATCTGCGGTGGCGGACGGTATGATACGATGCTCAGTTCATTTGGTATGAACTGTGGAGCTACTGGCTTTGCGTTAGGGATTGAACGCATCTTATTGGCCTTAGAACGTCAGGGAATTGCTAGTATACCCACTGCTAAGGACATATACATCGGTTGGGGGAGTGATAAGCTAGCAGCAGCCATGGCTCAAGGTCAAGAATTGCGCAGCTTAGGCCGACGGGTGGAAATTGGCCTTATCGCCCAAACTCAGAGTGAAGCGGAAGTTAGTCAAAAAGATAAGGGGTATAGTAGCTTAGTTTATCTAGGATAAAGTGTAGAATTACTGTTATTGCTTCATAAATCCTCGCAATGACACTAGGTGGCGAAAAAAATGTTTAATCGAGTAAAACAGGTAGTCGCGGCATTGATGGCGAGGATTACACCTGAAGATAAAGTTTTTATACATCATTATTTAAATGCTGCAGAGCAGCAGCTGTTTTTCAATATGAATCTGCCAGATCAGCGCCATGTTCTGAATGTGGCGTATACAGCATTGCAGTTGGCTCAACAATATCAGGAGGAACTTGATATTAACTTGTTAGTCAAGTGTGCATTGCTGCATGATGTAGGTAAAATTAAGGGGGATGTCAGCACTGCTGATAAGATTATTACTGTTATTGGCCATACCTTAGCACCGCAGCAGGCAAAACAATGGGGGCGGTTTGGGCGAGGCAGTAAGCTTATGAATCTTCGCCATGCATTTTATATTTATTTCAACCATAGTCAGCGGAGTGCGGCAATGCTCAAAAAAATTAACGCAACACCCCAAATGGTTGAAATTGTTGCCAGACATCACGAAGCTCCATCAGATCATGATCTGATGGAGCTAATAATACTACGCAAGGCTGATAATCAGCATTAGTAGCCTTTGTTCTTGTCAATGATATTTAGCATTTCCTTATGCTGTATAAATCTGGAGAGATTATCGGCAAATAGTTTGATGGCTCTATCCATATAATTAGGAGATAAGGCCGCCAAGTGAGGTGTGATAATGACATTTGGCATGTCCCACAGAGGAGAGGTTTCAGATAAGGGCTCATGATCAAAAACATCTAAACCAGCGCCTTTTATAAGACCTTGCTGTAAAGCAGTGACTAAATCATCTTGTTTAACAACAGCACCGCGGGCCACATTAATGAAATAGGCTGAAGGATTCATTGCGGCAAATTCTTTTAATGTGATTAAATCTTTAGTTTCTTCCAGCAGCGGTAAAGCGATAACCACAAAATCAGAAATGGCAAGTAGTTCGTGAAGCTGATCAGGGGTATATAATTTATCTACAAAAATTTCAGTAGTGATGGTTTGTTTACTGGCGACAACTTGCATGCCCATTCCTTTGGCTTTTTTTGCAATTTCTCGACCAATACTGCCAAGGCCGACAATACCAATGGTTTTGTCATGTATTTCCTCAACTGGGACACGTTTCCACTGTTTGCCAATTTGTTGGCGGATAAACATATTGATTCCTCTTGTAAAGGAGAGCATCATGGCCAACACATGCTCAGAGATGGGAATACCATGAATACCTTTAGAATTGGTCAAAAGAGTAGTAGATGATTTGATTTCGGGGAAGATTAAATTTTCAATTCCTGCACTTAAAGCATGAACCCATTTGAGTTTTGGTGCAGTAAGGTATAGGGATTGAATATCCATTGCACCCCAAGTTAATAAAATATCAGTATTAGCTATGTGTTCGGCAGCGTGCTGCAGCTCACAGGAGAGAATAGTGCTGTCAGGTGCAACAGCTCTAATTGCCTTGATATGGCGGTCAGCTAAGCTGTTAGTTACAAGAATATTTAATGCAGCCATTGTGTACGACACCCCTTTTTATAGTTTATCAATCACAGGTAGGGACGCATATATAAAGAAATTTTTTTGTGTCCTTGGTTTAATCTAGTTTTTACTGTCGATGTTCAGTTTTTATTATTCTGCCAAGTAATTCTACATCTACACTAAAAAGTCCTACTTTTTCATTGACGAATTTTTTAAGTAGTGTTAATATATCTATATATTAACGCTTTAAATAACTAAAGGATTATAGGAGGGCATTCATGACTTCAAGTGACATGGATTATCTTACGATAGCTTTGCCTAAAGGCAAGGTATTTGGCAAATCTGTTGAAATGTTAGCAAAAATCGGTTATACAGCGGAGGGTTTGACAGAAAACTCCCGTAAATTAATTATTACGAATGAACAACAGAAGATACGATTTATTATTACCAAAACCGCGGATTTACCTACATATGTTGAGTATGGGGCCGCTGATATTGGTATTATCGGCAAAGATGTATTAATGGAAGAAAGTAAAGACGTCTACGAACTGCTGGATTTAAAATTTGCCCTTTGCCGGCTGATGGTGGCTGTACCAGAATCACTGAAACAAGATAAACTCAGTGATTATGCTCACATGCGGGTAGCGACCAAATATCCGAATATTGCTCAGCGTTTTTTCCACAGTAGGGGTATGCAGATGGAGTTTATCAAATTGAATGGGTCTATTGAATTGGCACCAATGGTCGGTTTAGCAGAAATTATTGTGGATATCGTAGAAACAGGCAGTACACTCAGGGCCAATAAATTGGTGGAGGTAGCCAATATTGAAGTGGCTACCGCTCGTTTTATAGCCAATCGGGTCAGTTTTAAAATGAAATTTGATCGTATTCATAAAATGACAGAAGAGTTAAAAGTACTGTTGGAAAGTGAGGTATAACATTGAAGATAGTATATACAAAGGAGTTATCATCCCAGGCAATCAAAGAATTGCTGAAGAAGCCTCCTTTTGATCAAGTGGTCCTCGGAGAAGGGGCTAAGGCCCGTATTGCCGCAGTGTTTGGCAGTGAGTTAACTGCTGTACAGGTTGTAGAGAAAATTGTTAATGATGTTCGTGCCCAAGGGGACGAGGCCGTTTTTAACTATACTAATATTTTTGATGGCGTGGTATTGACACCTGAGACTATCGAAGTCACTGCTGCAGAGTTTGCAATGGCGGCTGAGCAAGTTGATGAGCAGGTACTGGCAGCAATACGCCCA
>Ga0074193_1003356_pt1 | contig 11938 bp, 14 predicted proteins | sample EPASupsiteHSE605_FD_64523 | JGI IMG/M metagenome (GOLD analysis project Ga0074193, IMG submission 64523) | Bioremediated contaminated groundwater from EPA Superfund site, New Mexico - Sample HSE6-05 | ecosystem: Environmental > Aquatic > Deep subsurface > Groundwater > Contaminated ...
TGTTTACTAAGAGCTTTTGAGTCTCCAGATACGACCTGTCTTTGGTGTGTATCCAATCAGGTCACTTCCTTTGGAAGCATAGTATCCATGAACCTCCAAGTCATAGTACCACTGATAACCTTCCCGAACAAAAAGATCATGGACGTGCTGTGGAATCTTCTTCTCCGAGATCTCAGAGGGTTTCAGAGGACGAGTCTTCTGAGTCATTTTTTGATTGTGATGTTTACACTGTGATGAAACCAACTACACACTGAGGGTCTATTTCATCGGTATCAACACTAGTGACCTTAAGCCTAGGAGTCATTGAAAGCATACAGTTAAGTACATCTGTTGATGAACCTTTCTTTCCATAACCATTAGTAGATGGGACAATGATATCTCCACAAGTATAAGTTGCTGACTCACACTTGATCAAGCAGTCTCCATGGGTTGCAAACTTGCAGTACTTACCAGCAGGTTGGTTCACATTACCATAGTCATCAGTGATCTCTTCATTTATTATCTCTGTACAGATCCCAATTATGTTGTTACTGAAGGTGGTTGCTTGTCTAACTGTTACCATGCAGTTTTCATAAGATGTTTCCCCATTACGGAAGATTTGCCCAGTATTTTCCACAAAGAATCCTGGTTGGAGTATCTCTTTGGCATTTCATTACTTTAAAAATTTATCAAGTAGGTACCATGAAACACCACCACCTACAAATACTAAACCAAATAATAGTGGTACTATCCCACAGGTACATTTTTTGATGCATGGTTCATATGGTTCATGTAATGTTTCTTCATTAAGTTCAAATCCGGATACTGAAGTTTGATTGTCAGTCATTTCATTTTTCCAAAAATATTACTTTCTAAATTTTACTTAGGAGTTCCTTTGTTGTGATAGTTAACGTAACCTAATCCTAGTTCCCAGAATGTGTCTCTACATAACCAAACTTGTGGAGCTGGTGGATGAAGTGCAGTATTATTTGGATCAGGGATATTGTATACATCATTGGATCCAGTATAGACTGTACTAAATTGGAGCTTAACGTTGACTGCAGTTGTTGTAGTGTAACCATCAAATACAGATCCACCAACTGAGCGTTCGAGTGAAAAGTTGAACATGAAGTCAGTGTTATCAAATGAGGTGTCTGCAAACCTTGTACCGGATGAATTGTGTCTTGGCATAACAATTGACTGAATGAAACTCTTTGTGGGCTCAATTGTCCCATCGAGATCTGAAGCATTGAGTTGGTAAACAAGGAATTCTGGATCAATTTCGGTCACTGTGCTTACAGCTGTTGGTGGAAATAGTTTGTCATCAATGTTCATTTGGAGGTTACGGATACATGGGTAAGTGAAAACAGTTCTTTGTTGAGTTGTGGTAGGGAACATGAGAGTTAGTGTTTCAACATTCTCGAATGGGATCTGCATTGAAGCATTTAGACCTGATGCATCTGGTGTAGTACTATATGCAAAGTATTGTAATTGTTGAGCTGGGAGTAAAATTGGACTTGATTTGAGATATGATGCCATTGCATCGAATGTTTGTTGTGTGACTCCAAATCCCATATGTTGACACTCAAAATGTGTAACTGTAAAGGAGGTAACTATAGGAGTAACTTGAAAACGTCCATAGACTGCTGCACCCACATCTATAATGTTACCTGCTTCGCCAATTTGATGGAAGAAGTGATCATAGTCTGTACGTTCTGCAAATGTAGCATCAAGTGTAGCCATAGTATTGTTCATAAAGTTGTCAATCTCTAGTACAGCTGGTGGAGGAACCATACACCAAACAAGACCTGCAGTTGAAAATTGGACTTTTGCAGCTAATTCACCCATTAATTTGGATGGATAAATTGAAAATGACTGGAATGGTAAAAGATCACTAATTGGGATGAGACTCTTAATTTGGATTGTTGCTGACTTGGACCCATTCTTGAAACTGGTTAATGGTACGTAGTAGGCTTGGGCGCTCGAGCATGCTCGAGCAAAAATTTACAAACGCTCGAGCTTCGAAGGAAAAATACGTTTTTAATAAATTTTACTTGATTTTTTATGTAATATATTTTTCGGAAATTTCTTGGTTTCCTAGAATCATTATCAAATTTTCAACCTTTTCAGGATTCATTCTTAAACGCTGGTATCCAAGAGTTTAAGAAAATATGTTTAAATAATTTGGAACATGAGCATTCATTTAGAGTTCAAATTGATTTTGGGTATACTTTGGAGAAGGTGGTAAGGAGTGAGAATGATTTGCCAAAATATTCATATTCTCATCATGTAGCAGTTCCCGGAATGTCTAAAAAGAAAGCAGAGAGTGCAACTATTACAAGTGCTAATTTGAAATCAATTGATCATTATTATAAAATATATTGAAGCTTTAATAAGAGGATTTTTTGATCATTCACATGATACAAGTAGTACAAGATATATTTGTATAACTGATAAGTCAGTTTCATGTCTTTATCAAGATACTGTTAGAGGTGATTTTGATTTACCAAAAAGCATAATGAATAAGGCAAAATTTTGGTAATCTTGAACGAATCTTAACTTTTTCTTTAAGAATCACTTTTTGAACAAAAATGTTAAAAAGAATTTTTTGTTATATTCAATATTTCTGAGTATCTCAATATTTTCAAATCAAGGTCAATTAATTTCTGAAAGAAAATAATTTTTTGATGTTCATTGACTAGTTTACTTGTTAAGTGGATCTTTATCAACTCCATGTTATGCTTGAAAGAGAAGAAAAAGCATTTTTATTTGCATTAAGATATGGATTAATTGACAATCAAAAGTATTGTGATAATCATACAACTCCATTAGCAATGCACTTAATAAAATTCAATCAAGCTAAGTATTCATTTATATGGAGATGCCCAATATGTAATGCAACAAAGACCCTACCCAAAAATTCAATTTTCGAGAGTTCAAAACTATCAATCCTCAGAGTATTAGGTATCATTTATTGCTGGTCTCATCGATACTCTTTGAGTCAAACCCAGAACGAAACAAAAGTATCTCATCACACTTTTTCATCAATATTTCGTTTGATGAGTATGGCAACACTAACAAAGAAAAATACAAATCAAAAATTGAAGATTGGGGGACCTGGAAAGAATGTTGAAATTGACGAAACCCTTTTTTCAAAAAGAAAACATCATAAAGGAAGATTTATAAACGAAAGGTGGGTTTTTGGTGGTATTTGCCGCGAAGATAAAACTATTTTCTTGGAATATGTTCCTAATAGAACATCTGATGTGTTGTTCAATTGTATCTTAGATATAATTGAATTAGGTTCCACAATTCACTCTGATAAATGGGCTTCCAATAATGTTCTTGATAGTCAACCACAACCTCATCCATTTCTTCACCAAACTGTGAATCATAGCCAGAATTTTATTGATCCTGATACCCAGTTTAATACCCAACAGATAGAGAGATTATGGAGGGATTTCAAGGAAGATAAGGTATCAAAACATGGAATTCCATTTCAAGACATGAATGTTTATATTGCAGAGTACTTGTGGAGAAGAGAAATGAAAAACAGTACAAATGATATTTTTTAAGGTGCCTGCAAGTTGCTTGAGCTAATAAAATTCGAATAAAAAGCTTCCAATTAAATAAAATTAATTTTAATTTCCATTTTAATATTCATTTGAGATCAATCTCAACAATGTTGGTTAAATAGATGTAACACATATTACACCACCATCTCCAGAGTATGATGAAGATCTAAAGAAAAAATTATTAGAAATATTAATATTTTTATCAACATAAGACCTTCCATGATCGATGATTTCATTTTCAAATCCCAAACCAACATTGCAAATAATCTCATTATCATTCAAACACAATGCAAAATCGAATATATTCTATCTTCTTTCTGATCTCTGATCTCCTCTCTCTCGCTTCATATAGAATTATTGAATATTACTAATACATCTTTAACAGAATCACAATATGAATTGAAGATTGGAAACAAATACATTTCACTCTTTCTTTTTTCGATAAATCACTTGATAACATCCTCATTTCACATTCCGAATCATATGTTCTTCCTATTGTTTCTTTTTGAGTTTCTTTGATAGTTTCCCTTAGAGTTTCTTCTAATGTTCTCTGTATGAGAATAAACTGATGCGTTCAACCAATCCTATTTTGGCATAACATGGAGTTGATAAAGATCCACTTAACAAGTAAACTAGTCAATGAACATCAAAAAATTATTTTCTTTCAGAAATTAATTGACCTTGATTTGAAAATATTGAGATACTCAGAAATATTGAATATACCAATAAATTCTTTTTAACATTTTTGTTCAAAATGTGATTCTTAAAGAAAAAGTTAAGATTCGTTCAAGATTACCATATTTTCTTTGTTTTACATTATCTGAAGATGTTCTGATTCTAATTATACTCGTATCAACTGAACCAATGGCAAAAGGATGATTATCAAATTTTCCTCTCTTGTCATCTTCAGTAAGATTATTTCTTAAAATTTCCACTTGTTTTATCAGAATCCGAAACAAAGATGAATGGTAGTGAATCAACGCCATTTATTGTATTATGAGAACACATTTTGCAGTGATTCTGCTAAAACCAAACTAACAAATATAAAAGAATGCCTCGATTCATTGGGGAAGAATATCGAGTGACTATTTTGAAGTAGTTTAATCATTGTTTTGGTTTTTGAGAATTCGATGAGAGTTGTTTTAGAATGTGTTTTTTCTTTCATATTCCGAGGGAGAAACAAAAATTCGTTCAATGATTGTTCTTTTTATTCTGAAAAGAACTTGGTAGTCGATGAGAAACTGCAGGCAGAAAAATATAGATCCTTTTCTTGTATTTTCACTAGTCTTCTCCCAAGGAATTCTGCAATATAAAGATCTATATCCTCTCTATGGACACCATTTTTTATCTTCTTTTTTCAATAAACCCCCTCCATAATTTTTCACCTTTCTAAGTATTGGCGAATGTAACCGGATCAACAAAATTCTTACTGTGATTAACTATCTGATGAATATAGGGCTGTGGATGAGGTTGGTTTTCGAGCTTTTCCAGATTGAGTATGTTTTTTTACACAACGAACATCTCCATATAACACCATGATGAGATGTGTTGTGATGAATTAAATCCATTTTTAAAATATCATGGTTAATGTTACATGTTTTTTCACTGTCGATTAATTTGATTGAACATGAAAATGCCAGAGCTGCCTTTCCATTCGAAAAAATCCATTCAAGGTTTTGGCTATTCGTCAAGACAAAAATATTAATGGATCAGCATTGTTGGGTATTGAAAATATTGTGAATGTATTGAATTTATTTGAAATGACATAGAATATTTGTAGTCAGGGTATGGACATTCTAGAGGGGCTCTCAATTATATTTGATTTTTAATAAAAAATTTATTAACTACAGGTTTTGAAATCTAATGGGTTACCAAGGCAATCAATGATACCGTTAGACACCGTTGTGGATCTGCTTCAACATAAGTTTGGAACAGATAAGAGATTCTTAGAGTTCATTCCCCACATGACTTGGTTGTTAGTCAAAACAAGAATTGGAGATGAGTTGCAACCTGAACTCGCTGTAGATCTGATGCAAGAGTACTTGGACAACATCTGAGCAAAAATATTTTTGCCTTAGGCGATAACTCGATCCATTCAGACATGGTAAACATCCTTAAGGGTGTTGAAAGCTGTATTGTACATGAGTTTGAAGTCACGTTCCTTGATCTTAATGTTCTCTACGTCTTGGTACATGGAAGTGATGTTCTTGCAGAGACAACCAGAAGAAACATCCAAGGGTAATAAATTGATAGTGACATCATCGACTTTACATCCAATGAATACTGATATCAATATCTTAAGGTCACCACTACCGAAGATAATCCTCTTGGACTGTTCAACGATGTTGGCTAGTAACTTATAGTCATTAACTGTTAGTAGGTTGATACAGAGACGGTTGAAGAGATCAATGAACTGAGGGTTGATAGCTGAAGGCTCAACCTGTTCATAAGGTGATGGTTCAATGAATTTTTCATCAGAGGGAGTTGTATTGATGGAAATATTGTTGTTCACTGTAGGTGAATTGTTGGTAGAACTTCCTAGTCCTCCAAGCATACCTAAAGCAGCAGAAGAGATGGTCTTACTGAGCATGTTTAAGAATAGTAAAAAAGATGTTTACTAAGAGCTTTTGAATCGCCAGATACGACCTGTCTTCGGTGTGTATCCAACCAAGTCATCTCCGTTGGAAGCATAATAGCCATGAACCTCCAAGTCATAGTACCACCGGTAACCTTCCCGAACAAAAAGATCATGGACATGCTGAGGAATCTTCTTCTCTGAGATCTCAGAGGGTTTCAGAGGACGAGTCTTCTGAGTCATTTTTTGATTGTGAGGTTTACACTGTGATGAAACCTACAACACACTGAGGGTCTATTTCATCAGTATCAACACTAGTGACCTTAAGCCTAGGAGTCATTGAAAGCATACAGTTAAGCACATCTGTTGATGAACCTTTCTTCCCATACCCATTAGTGGATGGAACAATGATATCTCCACAAGTGTAAGTTGCCGACTCACACTTGATCAAGCAGTCTCCATGAGTAGCTATCCTACAGTACTTACCAGCAGGTTGGTTTACATTACCATAACAGTCTCTGACTTCATCATTCATTATCTCTGTACACACTCCAATGATGTTGTTACTGAAGGTGGTTGCTTGTCTAACAGTTACCATGCAGTTCTCATAAGAGGTTTCACCATTGTGGAAGATCTGTCCAGTGCTCTCCACAAAGAATCCTGGTTGGAGGTCTCCCTCATACATTGTGTAGTGAGTAATGGTTCTGCTAGCATTCTCTGTGATGGTTCCATAGACTTTTAGATTACCTCTTATCTCATGTTCTGTCTTTGTGCTACCATAATAACATCTGTAAGCAACCCTCCCTGGATGATCTATGCGATATTCACAGTTAGCTTGAGTGTCATTGTGTTTATAGACAAAAGAGATTGCCCTTGTATGACTCTTACCTATTGATATCATCATTTCTTGTTCATTTACTAGGTTATCCTTATAAGCTCTGATGCCGAGATATGGTTTGTATGACACCCCATTGAGGTTTACATGTAGATGGTTACTGATTACAGTTGCTGTGGTGTAATCCGAGGTCTGTAAGTTAAAGTTGTTGTTGTAACCAATACCTGTAAGGTTAGATGCAGTGATGTTACCATTCACTGTCAATACGCCTGTAACAACTGTTTTTAGTTCCACAGGGTCATAACTCACATTAGTTAGTGTACCTTCTGTGTTGGAGATCCTCTCCAGGGTTGACTGAAAGCTCACACCATCTATCTCTGTGTATGAAATTGGGTCCTCTTCTGTACCAGGTATCCTCACTATGTTCTGTGTATTATTAAGAACATCATTTAATGTTCCATTTGAACTAACAATGTTATCAGCATAGAGTTCTCCATTGAATCCTGTTACATTTCCTATTATACCAGTTAGGTTCTGGGTCTTAGTTTGTAGAGACTCTATGTCTGCCTTGTTTGTACTGCTGATGTTAGTTGCAGTGAGTGCTCCATAACACTCCACCAGCTTATTACTCCAAATGTTTAATACATTATTCCCATCATATGATGATATACTCATGTTGGAATCAGGACCATTATCTCTATTTATAATATCACTGAGGATGATGTCTGGAATGATCGTTTTATCACGATCTCTACTAATATTATCTGTCTTAAGCACCAAAACACTTAAACTGTAGTTTATATCTGATAACCGCTCAGACAACTCACTCTCAGTGACAACTTCATCGTTGATAGTAGCAGGGTTCTTAGCTTGATAGTATGTGTAACTCATTTACTCTACACAAAAATTAGAACTCCAACATCAACTCAACATTGAACTGCAGATCAGGATCGTTAATGACAGTACCATTGAAGGTTCTGAAATGGAACTTGATCTCCTCCATGTCATAGAAGAGATTCCACTTCTTCCTCTTGCTGTAGTCAGTGTTGCACATGGCTACAAATCCATTATAGTCAGGGAACTGTTGTATGAAGTCTGCATGGAAAGATAAGTTGGAGATGATGATGTTGTTGACCTCTGCTCTAGCATTAATGAAGTGAATGTACTTCTTGGATCTTGAACTGAAGAACTCAGTAGGTAATCTGATAGTGTATTGTCCCCCATCATCTTTGGAAGAGTTCTGTGCTCTAAGGATGAAATACCTCTTGAGTACCATTTCTACAAAAATAAAGTCTCATACTTAAACAGGATCCAAGGTCTTGTCATTGAAAAGCATGTAGGGACCATCATTACCGATACCCATAACCCAGAAACAGTCCTTACACATGTGAAGTACCGGTGCAGAAGGTGTTCTACCAGGGTAGTTGACTGGGTCATAGTTAACATAAACATTGTGAGCAGGATCAGTGACGATGGGTTCAAACTTGAGATTGATAGTGGTATTGCTTTCAGTTGATAAGCCATCAAAGACAAATCCACTCTGTTTACGTTCTGTGGCTATGGTATAGAGGAAGTCTGTACCATCACAAACAGTTCTTGTAAGTCTCCCTGTGACGTTAGCATTACCAGCTGAATCGATTGTGTACAAGAGTCTCTCTTGTGTAAGTGAATTCATAAAGGACTTGCTGGGGACAATTTCTCCATCAAGTTCACAGGCTTGTAGTTGATTGGTAACAAATTCTGGACTAAGTGCTTGTAAGGTAGATATCCTCTCAGGTGGGTACTGTGTGTTGCCTATGGATAACTGAAGGTTTCTCACCATTGGGTTTCTAAACACAGTATTACACCCTTCATTTGTTGCGAACATGACACTGATACAGTTAATGTTCCTGAGAGTGGTAGAGATGGTGGCATCAAATTGACCATGAGATATCAAACCAGTTCCGAAAGTGAGTCGTTCTAGTTTTTGGGCTGGAATAAGGACAGGAGATTGTCTAATGGAGTTATGAATGAATGACTTAGCTTGTTCATCAATGTTGTAACCTGATATATATGACTTGAGCTTCTCAACAGTGAAGCTTGTAATGTTCATTCTCATAGATCTTAAGCTTTGTGCCACATCAGAAGTTACAAGCATAGCTTTACCCCATTCGACTCCTACTTGTAAGAACTCATGACTGATTTGTCTATCCATTGCAGTTAATGTGGCCGGTTCATTACCGTTAGAGACTCCCATGTAATCTAGTTGTTCATCTACTGCTAATGGAGAAACTGGACACCAAACTGCTCCCAAGAACTGGAAGCTCATGATGAGTTTAAGTGTACCCATTATGGATGATGGGAACATGTCGATAGCTTGGAAAGCAAGTATGTCATTGATGGGGATAGAGTACTTGTACCTGAATGTTCCTACACCGTTATTCCTCCTGATTTCACTTAGAGGGATGTAGTTACCACAAACAAAAGGAGACTTCTTCCACACATCTTCCCAGAGAGAGTACATACCTGATTTGTTCTCTCTCTTGGTTTCTGAGGAACAAGCTAAGTAAGCATAAGACTCTTGGAGGATGTTTGGATTGAGGAAGTCACACAAGTCAGGTCGATCATTAATAAGCAATTGGAGTTGTCTAATGAATTGTGCCGAAGACTTAAAGCCTACAAACACATAGTGTGGTTGTTCTTTTTCTTGAACCGCTGCAGTGGTATGATAAACAGATTCACAATCCATTCTGTACTGAGCTACTCCTTCTACTTGTATAAAGGAGTCATTGAGGGCGGTGATATCAAATTCACGATCAGTGATTTGTAAGTCTCCATGAGCATCACCATTGAACATGGTTGGGTAGGAGTTCTTGATGAGCTGCTTGTATTTACGCACACCATCATTGGGAGGGATCATGTTGCGGAAACTCTGAAAGGCTTCAACAACATTACCTATGGTAGGTAAGTTCTTAGCGCGAGCATTTTGGAAGCTGTGCATGATTTTGGACAAATAAAAAAGTTGCCTTAGATCTTTACTGCAACTGAAACATGGGATGGGGAACCTTTGCCAAAAAGATTCTAACAAGTCCACTGAGAGCTCTTAGAACATATGCTAACTATAAAGAAAAGGCGACAACAAAGAAAGCTGATTTGTTGAATGATGTCTCTGACTTTGTTCCTAAGCTGAAGGCCATAGCACCTGTACTCAAGATTGCTGACAACCTCAGGAAGAAGATCACTGACCCTATAATGAAGAGAGTGAACGATATTGACTTGTAGCCAATATTTTTACTGTACTCAAATACATACATGGCTTGGGGCATATTCAACAAGATAGCCACAGGAGCTAAGAAGGCATATGACTTTGCCAAAAACACTGTAGTACCATTAACTAAAGCTGCAGTAGATATTTCTAAACCGTTCCTCAAGGGAACAAAGATGGGTAAGTTCGTTGATGGAGCAGACTCATTCACTAAGAAGTTCGATGACATTGACCGAAAAGTATCATCTTACAAGAAAGCCAGGACACTTAAACCGGAGTTTGACCTGGACGATGACGCTGATGACGATGACGACGATTACTAAACCGTTATGTCATTTTTCTAACCATGAGCGATGTTGGAATCCTGGAGGTTCCTTGTCTAGAAGGTTTTGATAGGTTACCATTACCATCACCAACATTAGGTCCTGGGCAAAATGTTCAGAGGAAGTCCACAATAGAGAAACCAGGTCCACCAATTGACACTGAAAGAGAGAGGATTAGACATGTACAAGTTCAGGAGGAAAAAGAGAAGGGGATTTATGAGTACATGTGCTACAGAAGACAGAAACTCCACAAGAAGAATATTGAATTCATATTCAGAAAGATGAAGGAGGAGAACTACCCTGGAGGACCATTACCACCTAACTTCATGCCTTTACACAAACCACCGATTACTCCTGAGATTTTGAAGGTAAAAGCTGAAAGGAGAGAACACAAACAACAAGTCTATGAGATCATAAAAGAAGGAGTGGGTGATACGATGAGGAAAGCAAGCAGCTTTTGTAGACATACTCGCCCTGAGTAAATATCCAATCTTGTATTGATGTCTTTATCCGATAAATTGAGGATAGAAGCACATCCAAGTTACTCTAACACCAAGAAGTAAACATAACCGTTATGTCATTTTTACTATGCAGCAGCAGATCATCAGGGAGAAACGGCGTCATGTACCAATACAAGAAGAGAAAGAGAAGGGGATCCACCTGTACATGAAGTATAGAAGACAGAAACTGATCCTGAGAGGATATGCGAAGCAAAAAAGGAAATGGGACCTTTCTCAGAAAGAAGTACCTCCACCATCAGATCCTAGCTATTACCTCAATCTAACTCATCCTCCCAAAACCACAGAGGAGATCATGAAAGTAAAGGGGGAAAGAAGGAAACTGAAGCAACAAGTCCTTGACATCATAAACGATGGAGTGATCAATGCGTTGAAGGAAGTAAAGAAACTATGTAGTCCATATCGCAGAGAGTACATCTCCAACTCTGTCTTGACGATGTTAGAAGAGGATGCTATAGTGATGATCAAGAATGTAGACACTGAGTAAACCGCTAACCGTTATGTCATTTTAATGTCTGTTACCTGGACCAAGGAGTCACTTGCTTCATTCAAGGGGAGGATTGAGGAGTTAAAGGACGAAGAACCTATTGGTCCTCACAAGGGGTATATATTGGCGTTGATTGATCATGCTATCTCCAGAGAGTTGTTTCTTGATGAAGCCGACAGGGTTATTAATGAGATACAACCAGTCAGAGTCCCAGTTGAGTCAATAATTGAGGAAGTCACCAGGGTTCTTGATGATCCATCACCTAATGACTATGATGAGTAAACGCAAACGATTTCATCTGTACTTTTTTATCCGGGTATAAATGAGTAAGATTTCTCAAAGTGTTTGCCCTTCATTAATAGATAGGCTTGAGCTGAACGCTGAAGGAAACAATGAGGTTAT
>Ga0074193_1002077_pt1 | contig 11934 bp, 10 predicted proteins | sample EPASupsiteHSE605_FD_64523 | JGI IMG/M metagenome (GOLD analysis project Ga0074193, IMG submission 64523) | Bioremediated contaminated groundwater from EPA Superfund site, New Mexico - Sample HSE6-05 | ecosystem: Environmental > Aquatic > Deep subsurface > Groundwater > Contaminated ...
TTGTTCCCTGTGCGGTATTAATTGAACTTCTGTAACGAGCATCGGGCTCAGTAGCGACTTTGGAATCTGCCCACGAGAATTTATTCATATCGTAGAAAAGATTATCCATTCCACCATTCTGTTCTGCTGCCATGGTCAAGGCTTTATTTGCATAGTAAGCGACACTGTCATATTTTGCAGTAAAAAGGTGATAATAAGCTAAAAACGAGTAGGTCTGAACCTTTCCGAAACGCGCTACCCCGGTAACAACTTCAGGAACATTCTTTAATACGGAATGGATATCCTTTGAAACACTTGCATACACCTCATCCAGGGTAGAGAGATCTTCCATAGGAGCAAGGACCTGACTCGTTTTTCTGTATGGAAGCACTTTTGCAGAGTTGGTTCCATTAGGTTTATATACAGGGCCATAAAGTAACGAGGCAGTAAAATAACTCCATGCCCTTCCAATCGTAGCTTGTGCAATAGTAGCGTTTGCCTCTTCTGTCGTTGCCGGAGTTTTAACTTCATTGACACCGTCAATGCAACAATTGTATGTTTGGGCAACACTATAAAAGGCCCCCCAGGTATTATCCTTTAATATTGGATTGCTATATGGAGTTTTAAATATATATGCATTATGACCGGCAACATAAGAGTCGTTTGTGTTATATGTATTATGATTATCAGATACCTCAATTTCGTCAGTCAACATTATGTAATTACCAGGATTTTTAAATCCACTTCCTAGTATTCCGGAACCATTCATCAAATTGTCATATGAGACAATATCACCTTCTTGTACAATTAATTTACCAGCAGGTTTGACATCCAGGAATTTGGAGCATGAAACACTTAAAAATACCGATAATATAATGAGTGTTAATATTTTAGTTTTCATTTCTTTAATATTTTAATCGGTTTTTTTATAAATTTATCTGAACACCAAAGTAAAACTCTGGTCTTAGTTGTAATGAGGTGTAACCTTGATTAATCATTCCACCTGATCCTCCAGATTTATCATATTCAGCAGTTTCAGGATCAATATCTATACCCTTTGCAGCAATATAGAACAGGTTTCTTGTTTGAAAATAGACTTTAAGATTAGTAAGCCCCATACTCTTTACTACGCTAGAAGGCAAATTGTAACCTAAACTTAAATCTCTGAGTTTTACAAAACTTGCGTTACCAATAAATACATCTGCAAATGGATAGTAGAATGATTCCCAACCATTGGTATTTAAAACGGGATAGATTGTAGTTGCCTCATCACCTGCTTGTCTCCATCTTTCACTTACATGGCGATTATTGTAGTTGGAGCCTACAAAGGCATCTTTTCTAAATGTGTGTCCAAATTTTCCAATAAACATAAATGATCCTTCGAAATTTTTATATCTGAAACTGTTTGTCCAACTTATTTCGCATACAGGTTTGGCGTGGCCTTGATAAATGCAATCTGCTCCGGTTAACTTATCGTTGGTTACAAGTTCATCTTTACTGTTTAAATATAGTACGTTCCCTTTATCATCTAATTTGCCAAAACGTACTCCCCAGAAACCATCCATTGGATAACCTTCAACCATTTGAGTTAAGTAAGTATAGCTTGAAGAATAATTTCTGGTAACTTTATAGTAATCAACATTACTGTTATTGTAGCTAGCAATTAACTGAGAATTCCATTTAAATTTTGAGTTATTAATCACATCTCCGGAAACAGTCACTTCCAAACCTTGATTGGTCACACCACCAACATTCTGAGGAAGAGTTGAGGTACCTCTCGAATAATCTATTTGCTCACTTACAATCAGGTCCACACTCTTTTTGTTGTAGTAATCTAATGCAACATTTAATCTGTTGTTAAACATGGCAAAATCTACTCCTACATCAAGAATATTAGTTTTTTCCCACCTTAGCTGATCGTTCGGATATGAATTAACAGTGTAAGCTATGCCGCTTGTCTCTGTACTGTAACTTCCAACCGCGAGTACTAAATAAGGAGTATAATTTAATGAGATATTGCCATTTACACCATACGATGCTCTAATGTTGAATCTATTGAAAATGTTTTTAAGACCTGAGAAATACTCCTCTTCGGCCATCTTATATGTGGTTCCAACAGACCAGGTTGGTTTATATCTGTATTTGGGATCTGTCCCAAAGAAGTTAGTTAAATCAAGACGAACTGAACCGGTGATGATGTATTTGTTGTTATATTCATAAGAGGCATTCCCATACCATGAGGAAAAGCGGTTATCGCGGACTCCATAATTGTTTCCATAAGAGATAGTACCAATATTTGCAGGAGCCTTGCCAAAAAGCATGCTACCAGTCATATTATTGGTATTCTTGTTATAGTTATAAACAGAGAAACTATTGTTATAGGTAGCTGAAATCGGATCATAACCTAAACGGGTTGGAAGATAGGTGTATTCATAAGTATCTTTGCTTATTTCAGTACCAAGAATGGCACTTACCCTGTGTTTGTCTCCTTTGAAATTCTGTTTGTAATTCAGCTGACCTCTCAGCACCCAGGACATGATCTCACCATCTGATTGGTCAATTTTACCGCCGGCAGGGATGTAGTGAGTAGTGAAGTTTTTGGCATCGGTACCGTCATTGTAGGCTGTACGCATTACAAATGATTCTGCATCATAAATTGTTTGTGATTTTGAAGTTCCTTTAACCCATGAACCTCCAATACTTCCTGTAAGGAAATCGCTGAATGACACATTGATATCTCCACCTAAACGAGCCTGCAAATTATTGCTGGTAGTCATAGCCTTATCAAGATCGGTCTCAGGATGATATGTAACATCTTTCATTCCAGCAAAAGTCTCATAGGTTGACATCCTTCTTTGTCCCACTGGCGACCAGACAACAGGATTTCCTGAATTGTCATACATATTTGTATAAGGAAGAACTCTTGAAGAGGAGCCAAATGAGGTAAATGATGAATACTGTTCAACAGTCGCATTTGTCTCAGAATAATTCACATTCGCAAAAGCTCTTACTGATATCCATCTCTTTGGTTTCCATGTATTGCTTATATCGAAAATGAAACGGGAATTGTCGTTATTTTGCAAATTGCCGTATTCTTTGTTGTATCGCAGTGCAGTATTCAACTGGTTTGTCTCAGTGCTACTGGAGAGTGAAAAGCTATGTTGTTGAGATTGTTTCGGTTTAATAAGATATTTTTCGACCTCGTCAAGGGCGTTATTTTGCCTGAGTTGTGCTATTTGAGCATCTGCCTCACTAGCAGAGATTAAACCTTTACTCTTAGCCATAAGAAGGTAGGTATAATCGGAAATTCTTGAATATGAATTATATGAAGAGTACGATGAATTGGGGTTTTGATTGTAAATATCCAATTCAGCATCCATATAATCTTCAGTCGTTGCAAGATTTAATTTGCTTAGATCCGGCTTCATTGTTATCTGATATATCCCCTTATAAGTTAAATTAAATGTTCCTTTTTTTGCTGATTTAGTGGTGATTACTATGACACCGTTAGACGCTCTTGCTCCGTAGATGGAGGCAGCAACCGCATCCTTTAAGACAGTGATATTCTCAATGTTATCGGGATTAACACTCTCTATACCAACATTGTTACCTATAAGTGGATAGCCATCAACTACTATAAGCGGAGTATTAACACCATTAACAGTAGAGACACCACGAATCTCCAGGTTACCCTCTTTTGTGAGAACTACTCCGGCTGTCTGTCCCTCTATAATGGATTTAAGAGAGGGTTGAAGTTTGTTCTCCAACTGTTGCGATGTAACTATTGAATAAGAACCAGTAGTGCGCTCTTTAGAGAGAGTTTGATAACCTGTTATCACCACATCTTTTAATAAGATGTCATCTGTTCTCATTGGAACATTTACAACAACGCTTTTCCCCACGGTTGCGTAGAATGTCTCCATACCTATAAATGAGAATGCCAACTTATCCCCCTCTTTTGCCTCAATCGCATAGTTACCATCAAGATCGGAAACAGAAATAGCTTTACTGTTTTCGTTTCTTACAGCAACTCCAATCAGAGGTCCTCCGGTTTCATCGGTAATTTTTCCTGAACGTTTTTGTCGTTCAATTTCGTTGGTCTTACTTTTTTTGGAGAGCATTACCAGCTTTTCAGAAATTTGGTAAGTGATGTCGCTATCCTTAAACATTTTGTTAAGTACCTCTTTCAATGACCCATTCTGGACATTGATTGAGATTAATTGATTTGCATCTACAATAGTTGTATTGTAAATGAATTTGTAGTCTGTATGCTTTTGAATCTCTTTTAAAACAACTTTTAATGGCTGCCTATTCATATTCAATGAAATAGTTTGCGCCGATAAAGTATTAAAAGAAACCAATAAACATAGAATCAGAAAGATAGATAGTTTTTTCATGTTCTTTCTCAGTTAAGTTTTTGTTAAATGTTTTTTGATTACAACTTTATTACAACAAAAACATCGGACCACCCTTTTTAAAAGGTGACTTTTTTAAATATAAGATATTCTATTGAATATTTTAACAGATTTAATAGAGCTTTACATCTTTCCCCTTGATTGTATAGGAGATGTTTGATGTAACTTTGATAGCATCAAGTATTTGAGTAATTGATTCTTCTTTGAATTCGGCGGTATATCTAAAATGCAGGATTTTTGGATTTGCGATGGAAATTGTAACTCCAAACCACCTTTCTACCTTCTTAATCACCTCATTCATTGGCGTATCTTCGAAAATCAGAGATCCGTCTTTCCAAGCTGTCGCCGTCTCAATTTCTTCAGGCTGTTTACTCTTTATTATCTGATTTTTTGACAGAGATTTGTCAGTGATAATAATTTCCTCATTTTGAGAAACATCTATCCTTGACCTGTCTGCATCCATTTCGAGCACCAGTGAGCCTGTTAGCATAGATAACTTAAATGCGGGGTCGTTCTTATAACAGGAGAGGTTGAATGAAGTACCGGTAACCTTAATAGTGATGTCTTTTGGTGTCTTTATGTAAAAAGGCCACTCCTTATTGGAAACTATTTCAAAATACCCCTCACCGGACAGGATGGCAACCCTAGATGAGTCTGAGAACTGCGTTGGAAATTCCAACTGACTGCCGCTATTGAGCCACACCTTTGAACCATCCGGAAACTCAATGAAACCCTTTGTCCCGTTGTGTACGTAGTACCTGGACATAGACTCGTGCTGCTCTCTTACTATTTGTGAAAAACTTTTCTCCGGTATTTCTTTTTCAAACAGCGTGGGAAGGTCATTATAAAGGGAGTAAATACACAATGGGATAAATAGTATTGCTGCAACTCTAGTTAAATAAGTAAGGAATTTAGTATTATTGCCTTTAGAGGTTTTTTTCTTGAATTGTTCGTAAAAAATGACACCTTCCGGGGAATCAGGGAGGTGCTCCATCGTATATTCATTCTTCACCTCGGTATATAGGTCAGCCAAGGCAACATCTTCTACCACTTTATCGAAAAAAATCTTTCTTTCGCTTTCCGAAAGCTTGTGCTCGATAACCTTAATTATATATTCCTTATCTATTGTCATAATCTGCTATAATTAATACAACTATTTTGCAATGCTCCCTCAAAAGAAGAGCATTAAATAATCCTTTAAGTTCTCTTTGAAATATTTCAAAGCGCTTTTTATACGATATTCAACCTTTTTAACCGACATCCCTTTTAACTTGGAAATCTCTGTGTAGGAGAGTCCGTACTCTCGATTGAGAATAAAAGTCTCTTTGGCACTTTCGGGGAGGTTTTTATAAACCGTTGATATTAGTTTCTGAAGTGTCAATTCGTCGAATTGATTGTCTATTGTATTTTTACTCAGTGCAATTTCATTGGCGGTTATTTCACTGGAATAAGCATTGTGCAATTTGTAGGAATTTGATTTTAAAACATTCAATGCTTTATTCTTGGCAATAGTAAACAAATACCTTCTCAAATGAATAGCCGACTCAATCTTCTCATGACTTTCCCACAAACTGATGAATGATTCTTGAGCGATATCTGTTGCAATACCAGAGTCATTTACATACTGTTTTGTAAAATAGACGATATTGCCAAACTCAGCTTTGAAATAGAGTTCAAAAGCGTGCTCATCTCCATTTTTTATCAGTTCGGCAAGATCTTTCATATTTTACAAAGTAAAACAAATTTAATTAAACATGGAAAATGTTTAATTTTCATTGCATAGAAAAAGAATAGATCTTATTTTTGAAAATAATCACTATTTCTTCGGATGCTTTCCAAAGTCGATCATGCCTTTGAAGCGGCGGTCGATGTCGCTCTTCAGGGCTTGGTTCTTTCCTGAACCAGCCTTGGTTGTATAGAATGAACCATTGGCTATATGATACAGAGCCTGACCCAGTCGGGCTTCGTTTATATCGCCCCACTGATAGCCAACCATGTCAGAAACATTGATTGACGGTGTCATCCCTGTATAGTATGCACCCTCGTCATTAGCATTCACTGTTTCGAAAGATACTGCATACATATCGTACCCCTCTTTTGTTGTAGTCTGATTCTCTTCATATCCTATCGGGGTTGCCCAGAAACCACATGGTTTTCCATAGGTAGTGTTTCCTATAAGGAAGAGCTTTCCGGGATAGTATGGCTTTAGGTTGTTTATCAATAACTCCGATGCCGATGCTGTGCCACCTCCAACAATGAAGTAAAGTTCAAGTGGGTCCAGTGCATTAGGCTTAACGAAATTTGCCACCAGATCGGAAGGATTCTCCTGTGATGTCAGGACTTTGTTTAGTTTGTACCGAAACATAACCTTTCCCGTGGCTGCAGCAGGAGCCAGCATGTTACTGAATGTCATGCAGGTGTTTACAGATCCGCCTCCATTGTATCTGAGGTCTACAATCACATGCTTTACATTGGCACTTTCAAATTTAGAAATTACTTGGGAGAGCTCAACTTCTGAGCTTGATCCTAAAAACTGGTTAAAAACTATGTATCCTGCTTTTTTGTTGCCTACTGTATAGATTGAGTCCAAAAGCACGCTTTTAATATCGTATGACGTAACAGACATCTGAGCCTCCAGTAGAGCTCCATCGTTCTTTTTAAATGTGAATCTGACAGATTCTGAGTTGAAGAGTGCATTCACTACATTTGTGTATCCTGCAGACTCAGGTACCAGATAGCCATCGTTACTCACTTCCGGGTGTACTGCAGAATTTCCGTTTACTGCAGTTATCTCGTATGATCGTTTTACTCCTGCATTACCTGCCGGAGAGCCTTTGTAGACATAGGTCACAAACCACGATACTTTAGCACTCTCGTTATATGCGGCTGTTATCATAAATCCATAGTCGCCGCTGGCTTTTCCCTCTGTAATTTCTCCGCTGAGCCCTCCTATTTTATCCAGAAAGCTATAATGATCTATTGACTCTCCGGTGTTTGGGTTTAGCTTTATTGAGATAAGATATTCAAGTGCACTTTCCGGAGTTGTATACTTTGCAGGATCGAATGTTTTTGGGAGCGTGTCGTTCCAGTAGTATATCTCCTTCATATTATCGTAAATGGCCTTGGACCATTTCTGTTCTTTTGTCAGTGCTACCGGCTTCACTATCGGTTCAGGTTCTTCGGCCTTCTTACAAGAGGTTAATGTACTTATTGATGTGCCTATGAATCCGATTAAAGCTAAGATTGACAGCAGGTTGGGAATAAAAGTCTTTTTCATATAAAATGATTAGGAGAAAATTTCGTTATAATTATACTACAAATATATACAAAGTAAAACAAAGAATCTCCGCTATCTGCAAGTTTATCTGTTTTCAATCCATTTTAAAATGCTTTCCATTCCCTTAACTATCGTTGATTTCCCGTGTGAACCACCGGAAACTGTTTCGTATGTCTTGTTTTGATTTTTCCATGCAGAAAATATTGAGTCACATCCGGTTTTTTCTACAATCATATCATTTTCACCATATAACAGCAACAATGGGTAATCTGCCTGCTTTGCATTTTTAACCATCGCTTCCATTACTTTTTTTGATTCCGACATATAATGCATGCTGAAATACTTTACCAGCAGAGGATCGTTGTTTCTAAGCTCAGACTCTTTTCTGTCCGTTTCATTTTCTATCGTAGACGGATCTCCTGCCATATTCACTATTGGCACATGTGGCGCAAAAATATAGTAGCATATATATTTGAGATAATCTCCAAAACCCGGTGACATTCCTTTGGCAGATTTCAGCTTATATGGCGGGTTGATTAAAACAATACCATCAATTTTCTGCAGTTGATTCCCTACCATAAGGGCAATTGCACATGACATGCTGTGGCCGTATAAAATTACCTTTCGGGTGCTATCATTGAAATATTTATCGCTCTTTATAATTTCAACATAATCAGTTATAAAATCCGACAAGTTTTTGCCATCTCCTCTTTTGCCTTCTGAATATCCGGTACCCCTGGGATGTATCACAACTAAACGATTTTCGTTGTTGCTTAGTTTCTCAATTATGTCCTGCTCTGCTTTATGATTTATGCCCGTGATTCCGGAAACAATATAGATTGTGCTCTTGAATTCGCTTTTGGGGAGATACTCGTAGATAAAAATCTTAATACCGTTACTTACAGTAAAAAAGGATCCTTCCTCGTTATCTTGAGGAGTTTGGCGATCTAGGTTTTTCGTTCCGCTGTATGAGATGAACATAAACGACAATAATATGCCTTTTATCATATTAAATATTAAATAGTTATGTATTGAAATATGAATCGTGAATTTTTGATATTAATGAATTAAGTTTTTCTATTGCCCTGTTGTAATTACCAATTAAATCAAAAGCAAGAGTAATTCCATCATAACATTTTTTGGATAGATGTTCTGAAGTATCGAATATTGAGTTCAGCCCAGCTGAAATCTTTTGTTCAAAGGGCCAGTCGAGGTAATTCAGGTCGTGATTATGCCCTTCAAAAATAAAACATCTTAGGTTTGTCTTGTTTGCCTGCCTGAATCTGGATTGGATATCATATACTCCTTCAACGGGAACGTTTCCATCATCAATGCCATGAAATATATAAATCGGAATATCAATTCTTAACAATCTTGTTTTGTTGGCCTCAAGCTGAAAATGTTGTTTTAGCCATCCGCTGGTTATTCTGAAATAATTTTTCCAAATCCAGGAATTATTATCCGTTTCTATCATTTTTAGCAAATTTTCAAAGTAGGGAGTTGTCATTTGTGCAAAGTCCCGATAATCAAGAATACTGTCTTTAACACTATTAAGCGATTCAAATGGAGCATTTCTCATTACCCTGCTTCTACCTAAGAGAGCAATAGAGTCTGTGGATTCATATTCACTCTTGCTAATCAGATTGTCTCTGTTAACATCAAAATATTTCCTAAGGTTAATAATCGATGCTTTTCCGGAGTATTGCCATTTTATTATATCAAACAGGTTGTCGTTGGCATAACCAAATAGCAGCAGGGCATCAACTTTTTCAACTTTTCTGTCAGCAACCATAGAAGCAATAATAGTTCCCTCGCTAGCACTCAGTAAGGCTATTTTTGAGTTTGTAAATCTTTTGTCATTCTTGAGTTGTGAGATTATTGCCTCAATATCTTCAGCTTCGGTTAATGGCAGATATTTTGAGTATTTTGTCGAATCAATTTTATCGTAATATGGGGGATTATCTCCAATCTCTACACCTCGTCTGTTATATGTAAAAAATCCAATACCCCTTTTGTTAAATTCTTCTGCGAACAGGTCATAGTAGTTGAATTCAACGTTCCCGATTTTTCTCTTATTAAGGTAGGTATTGGGGCCTGTGCCATGTACGAAAACTACCAGCATTGGCACACTATCTTTATTCGATGGAAGATTAAGTCGCCCGGAGATAGTCTCTCCATCCGACAACCGGACCTTTATAATTTCTTCGCCAAAGACACAGGTATTGAAAAACAGACAAACCAATAATATTATTTTCTTTTTCATTTAGAATTTGTTTCTTATATAGTATTACTTAGATCTGTTTTATTACAAAAAACTTAGCCTATTCTATATTTTCCGTTTCCCTTTTTCAAAGCAGAAATCACAGACCTTATTTCCGAGAGCCAGTGTTCCTGTCCGCTTAAACTCAATTACCGGGGATAATGGATCATAAGCAACATGGTCGGACTCACAGAAAGCAGGACAAAGTTCCAGGGCATTTCGTCTTTTAAGTTCTTCACAATAGAGACAGGAGTTCATATCAAATGAAATTCTTTTATTGCTGCATTCCCTCCATACAATTTCCCACCCCTCTTTAGGAAAGCCGTATTTCATTATTGGTTTGATAAATAGCCTTAGTATCCCATAGGCAAAAGGAAAGTTCTTGCATTTTCTCATAAAATTCCCTGAATTCTCGGAAACTTTATAAAGCTCTTTGCTTACAAAGGCAAAAGCTTCATCTGGATTAATTCCTGATTCCTTGAGGGCTTTATAATAGGCAAACCCCGGCAGGATATAATCACTGAGATGTTTGCGTATAGCTTTGCTCCCTCTGTCGTCCATATTACTAAGTTCGGTAAGTAAAATAGAGGATGCATTTTCAAAAATCAGGGTAGCCATTTCGCTGCCATAAACCGATTCCAGTGATTGCTCCAGATTCATTAAGAATGTTTTCATCGACTAATAATTTCAATTTTTAATGGCCTGATGGAATCAGCAATCTGAGTAGTTTTTTTGTCCTTACATAGCTCCAGGCTTATTTTCCAAAGGCGATCCTGCATTTCCTGGTTTAAAACATCCTTATCTTCCTTGATTTCGATAAACTCATTCTTCTTCCATGTGACAAATTTCCCGGATTTCTTAAGGCTTTCTTCCTGCTTTTCGGTGAACAAAGGAGCCATAATCATTCCACATTTCTCTATTGAAATAAATGTCCCGAAAAACCTCATAATTGTTGCCATTATTTTCATAGAAGCCGGAATAATATTAAGTTGATTACTCCACACTGTCTGGGATATTTCAAAACCAATAAAGGATACTTTTGAGCCTTTGACGCTTTTATATAAATCATGTAACTTAATAAAAAACATTCTTTTAGCAACCATAGCCTGATGGATACCGTTTTCAAAACCCCAGTTCTTCTTCATCTGGATGTCGTCCCAAAATATCTTACCACTCCGGGTTACATTGAATATTACTCTTCCTCCATTCTCCGAGTTTTCCAGTAAGTTCAGTAAATTTAAAGTCAGCATAAACTGAGATAAATAATTTACCTGAAAATGTGAATCCATTCCATCTTCTGTCTCTACCCTTCCAGCAGCATAACCTAAACCGGCGTTTATGAATATGCAATCCAGAAACGTGTGTTTACTTTGAATCTCATTTATTGCCTTTCTGACATCCGCAAGTTTAGCAAGGTCACATAAAATAATTGATATTTTTTTATTCCCGGAGGAGTTTTCAAGTTCTCCGATTGTAGCCTCACCAAGTTCTTTAGATCTGCACAGTATGATAACTTCATGAATTTGGTTATCCATTCCAGCCAATATTTTGGCCACTCCTTTTCCCATTCCGTTTGTACCACCGGTAATTAATATTTTCATTTCAGGTTGTATTTTAAGTTATTCATCGCAAAGGAAATTATTAAACAAACTCAATCAATGGAAAATATGATTAACGGTCAGATAAAATGATGAGAGGTTTTGAATGTAGAGGTAAGTTGTATTATTGGATAACCGACTTAATAAATATTTTCCACCTGATATTAAACTCATCGAGCTGTTTTTGTTTTTGTTCTACTGGCATACCACTGAAAGTAATGGAGTTCAGGATCAATTTCTTTACAGATCGCAAATCGAGTCTCCACGATACATAGGCGACGAAAAAGTCGTCGGTGAGTCCGCTCGACCGGAAGATTGACGGATCATCAGAACCGATTGAACATTGCAGGCCGTGTCTGAGGTAATTCAGTGCAGGGTGTTCTCTCATATCAGTAACATACCCCA
>Ga0074193_1003358_pt1 | contig 11922 bp, 11 predicted proteins | sample EPASupsiteHSE605_FD_64523 | JGI IMG/M metagenome (GOLD analysis project Ga0074193, IMG submission 64523) | Bioremediated contaminated groundwater from EPA Superfund site, New Mexico - Sample HSE6-05 | ecosystem: Environmental > Aquatic > Deep subsurface > Groundwater > Contaminated ...
CCTCTCCCTGGGGCTGACTGCATTTGGGTTAATCCGCAAGGATACGACCTGTACCCCATTATGATCATAGTGCGAAACCTCATAAGAGGCATCGATCTCTTCGTTCGGAGTCTGTGCCAGAACGCACACATCATGTCCCCGGCGCAGCAGTTCCTTGGCTAGTCGATAGATATAAGCTTCACCTCCGCCGAAGCTGTGGGGATAAAACAGAGCGGCTGAGAGCTGTATTTTTAGCCTGTTTTCTTTTGGCATATGACCTTTACTATATTTGCTGTTTCTGCATCTGGATTGGTTTTGGCCGTACTATAAAAGTGCGAAACAAGCGCAGCCACGTTAAATACTGAAACGGATCTGCCAGCAATTCCCTTGCAAAGTACCGTCGCGCCAGTTTCACCTGTCCCGAATCCCAGGCATTTCGCCCCAGAATATTGTTTGCCCAGACAACTCCGCGATTCAGAATGGATCGATATTCAGCACCCTCGCCATTCTCCAAAGGTTCCTTGTGAGCACGTATGCAATCAAACAGAACCTGCTCCCCGCCTAAAATACAATCCTGCCCCGGATGCCTGCGGTATATCACGTCTTCCCCCGGAAGCCAGATTGCGCAATTTTGAGGCTCGAGAGCTATACGTATATTGAGCGCCGTAACGCCATCCTTGCCCGCTCGAAGTGTATCCGCCCATAATCGTTGGACAATTTCCGTACGATACATGGTTGGGACAATAGACCAAGCTCCTCCTGTCGCAGCACAGCTCATCAGATTTCGTCCCTCGACAATTTCCTCTTCCTCGCCCAAAGACGCTGATTTGCCGGTAATTCGGCCATTTGCATCGCTAATGACATAGGCTGAGAAGACCGCAACCACATTCGCAGACTTCGTAAATGCCTGGACACGTCGAAAAATAAAATCAGGTCTGTACTTATCATCATCAGCCAGTATTGATAAATATCTGCCCCTTGCCCAATATACTCCGTAAGTCCAGTTTGCTGTGGAGCCTATGTTGCAGTGGTGCCGGAGATATTTGATACGGGAGTCCCTGAAACTTGCAACCACATCAGGTGTATGATCTTGACTGCAGTTATCCAGTACAAGCAGTTCGAAGTTTTCATAGGTTTGCGCCAGAACGCTCCCTATAGCTTCCTTTAAGAAGCCGGCGCGATTGTATGAAGGAATAATTACGCTCACTAAATCGCTGTTCATCCGATACCATCTCCCTAATCGGCCTGTACGCCGCGGAGTCGATGAATAACCTTGCGGGCCAAACGTCTGAGCCGCGTCCTTGCGGCAAGCGCAGGGGGCTTCAGTCTGCACTTGACAAATCTATCTCCGGGCTTGTTACAAATATCAGCCATTAACTGAAATATATTGTACTCATCAAGCACCTGGTTCCGAGCATGTATGATTGTCCCGGCATGCTCCTCATAAGGGTCGTGTTCCAGGATATTTTCGAGCAGGGCGACCGACCGGTCAAAATCATTGATGTCGATCAGGCGTAGAGATTGCGGAGAAAAGTAATCATGGATGTTTGGGCAGCCATGGTATATCGGGAGTGCAAAGCCCAGAAAGCCATCTGCCAGCTTTTCACTCCAGTAATCAGGCACAACACTGTTTTCAAGCACAATATGGTACTTATAAGGGGCGATAACATCCCACTTGTCGGCAATAGGCCCTACTCCCCCGCCAAATATATCGACATGATTCCCTATCGGATGTTTGGAAAGCTTTTCCAAGAATTCCAGGCGCTTCCTGTGGCCCGGCATCGTATTTTTTTGTGAACAGATAACGGATATTCGAAGCTTTTTGCCGGGGCAGTCCATTTCCTTGAAACTGTCATAGCCATAACGGACATGCGGATAAAAATGATGGCCGTTTTCATGCATGACGTTCATGCCAACCCACCATGTATGCCCGTTGAAATAAGTAATGTCAGGATGTTCGATTCTGCGGTCGCACAAAACCAGCTTTGCGAACTGGGCGTAAAATCTCTCCGACACACCGCCTTCCCCCGGTTCCATCGATATAAAAACCAGATGCTTCGGGTCGCACCAAGTGACTTCAGTACTTTGCAATCCCGATTGATGACAAACCACCCACCAGTCGCATTTCTCGACTGGTTGATTGACGACAAACCTGCAATCCCCCCAGATACCCAGACCTGCCGGTGATTGACGCAAGAGGAGGCTAGAGAGGTCGGCGCTGCCGGATGACACTTTGACAATCTTCATCAAGTCAGCTCCTGTCGATACATCTGAGGTTTGCTTGCTTCAAAGCGGAGATCTTTTTAAGTATTGTATGTAATTTGTAGACATAGTATCTCAATCTTATAAAACGCTGTGGCGTATTGCGTATCTTCGCCAAGATGAATTTGTCACGCATGGCAAGTAGATCGGGGGACCAACGGGCCGAATCCTGTTCACTATGTATCCTGTATTCGTACAGTGGAAGTTTTTGGTAGGCAATGGCCTTTCTATCTGCAAGATCGCACATGAACACCACATCTGATACCTTGCCATATTCTTTTCGAATTGATACCTGACGAACCTCTTTTGTCCTGTAAACTCCTGTTGGGTAAGGCAGACAACTGCCCCTTGCATAGACAAACGCTACTTCCGCACTTGATTTGAAGGTCGTGTTCATGGCATACGGCCTCAATATACCGTTTCTATTGCCAAAGGAGTCTATCAAATGGCAATTGCAGAATATTCCTGCGATATCCGGGTGATTTTCAAGATAACCGACCTGTTTCTCCAAGAAATCCGGGCACATCCTGTCGTCGTCATGCATGATGTTGAAATATTTATTACGCGGCCTGTTAAAAGCGCGTTCAAAGTTTGATTCAATATTTTTAGGAATATCCGAGGTTTCGAAGAAAACCCCCTCATCCTTGTATCTATCTGCAACTTTCTCGACTTCTTCACCGCTTCCGTTGTCAAAGATGATAATTTCTGTTGGCGGCTTGGTCTGGTCTAGCACTGACTCAATTGCTTCAGACAGATATTGAGGTCTCTTGAAGGACAGAATGCAAACGGTCACTTTCATCAAATCATACTGATCATTCTCTATTTCAGTTTTTTTATGCACTGGTCCCTCGAGACAAAACGTCATCATTACCTTGCGCCAAACGTCAGCAGAAAAAGCAACTTTGAGAAGTCATCGATACGAGCCTTCGTTTCATTGCCTTTGCCCGTTTTAGAAAACTCAGTGAAATCGCAGAAAAGCCCTTGGGCATCTTTGCTATCGCAGCAAGAAGATTTAAATCGCCGTTCATTCCCAGAATAGCCTTGGCTTTATGGATTTCTAGCAAAGCTTTTTCCTTTTCTCCGAGAGAAATCTGCATGATACCCCGCCTGCGGTGCCAGGAAGCAGCGATTTCTCTCAGCTCATCTGCCCTTGAAGGTTCAAGTTTCTGCACAAGCCGCTCCAGCTCCTCCCCAACCGAATCAGGATACTGCGGGATACGATCCGGACGGCTTGATTTCGGAGCCCAATAAATTGAGCATGCATGGGTCGAGTATGCGATGTCATATTCAATATATAGACGTACTCGGGTTATAAGGTCCTCGCCAAAAGTAATACCAACAGGGAAACCTCCAACCGATTTGATTGCTTTTTTAGTCACTGCTATTGCAGACATACTAAAGGGGGGATCGAAGTCGCATGAATAGCAATGATTCAGGACACCTTCCCATGGTTTTCTTGGCATACCCCTGAAAAACACCGGGCGTCTGCGTCCTTCCGAAGTCGAATAATAATAAGCGGTGGCAAATACATTGCAAAATTGGTAATTCGTATGCAATCGGATTATCGTTGCAAGAAAATCATGCGCCCATTCATCGTCAGCATCCAGAAAAGCGATAAGCTCCGCATGCGCCTCTTCTATCCCTCGATTCCGAGCAGCTGATACACCGGAGTTTTCCTGATCGATGATGCGAATGCGGGGGTCCAGGATCCTGCGCACCAGATCTGGGCCATTGTCGGTCGACCCATCATTGACAATTATCAGTTCAAATTCATTAACAGTTTGAGATAATACCGACTCAACCGCACGGCTGACTTCAGCCCCCTTATTATAAAGCGGCATTATTACTGTTACATATGGCATTTTATTATTACTCATGCATGTGCTCGTCGGTTGCTTGTCGGTTTAATATTGTCATTTCTGTCGGACTTTAACCATATGTCCAAGCATGCTTATCTGCTTCATCAGTTGAGCTTGACTATCCATTTATATCGTTGACTATCCTTATATCTCTTGATTGCACAATAAGCGGCCCTGGGTAGAATTTTACGTACGACAGTTACTGTATTTGTCCATATTATTTGTGAATATCTTGTTATTTCATCATCAGTATAGCTTATTGCAGCACTAGTATCTAGATCTGGCAAGTTCATTACTAATTTAAGCCAGTTGATATATTCCATCCAATATTTGGGCATATCCGCTATAACTGAGGTTCGTTCTTCAACTAATTCGGCTCTTTGCTCTCTAATACAAATTGTCCTGTATTTTGTTACATATACAGGCAAGTTCGCTTTCACCTGCCCACTAACAATTCCGTACATATGTGCATATATAGTATTGGGTAGCATACTTTCCGCTAAGTTCTTATCAAAGCACTCAGCTAGAATTATATTTGCTGTAATAAGAGTATGGGCTATCAATAAATGAGGATTTTTTGCCCTGATCGTTGCATTAGCAAATTCACGGTAATTTGTGTACTTGCCAGGCAATTTGAGTTTTGTTTTATATTTGCCGTCATTATTTATAAACAATCCTGGTTGTTCTCTTTCAAGGATTCTTATAATTTCCGCTAGACCACCTGGCGCAATCAAGTCGTCGTCTCCCACAACCCATCGGTATTTCCCCAAACCTGCATTGCAACACTTAAAAATATTGTTGTCACCGCCGATATTTCTATCATTTTTATAATAAATTAAGTTTCCATATAATTGGCTGTATTTATGGCATATCTCATGCGTTGAGTCAGTTGATGAATTATCAAAGAGGTATATTTTGAATTTATCAATCAACTCTCGATTATTCTCTATCTCTGCGGCTATACTTCCCAGCAGGTCCTTTAGATAGTGACTTCGGTTGTATGTTGGGATGCATATCGATAATATTTCGTTCATAATTATTCCACTTCAATATCATGTTAGAGTTGGCTTTTGAATATGCTGCCATTCAACACTTTATCAGTGCTCCATGCCATTTTCGGCCTGATAATTCCCATCCAATGTCCTGTGAACCCGTTACGCAGTGCCCCACTATCCAAAACAGTAAATTGCAGTGGTTCAGGTGTACCAACTTCAACAGATCCAATATTACGAGTGATGAAAGCTTTTACCAAATAAGTCGTATCGTTTAAGAAATTTGCAGGTATGATGCAAGTGGAGCGGTAAAGACCGACAGGATACGGCATGCTTGTCCAATTGTCCTTAACGAGATCCGCGGTGGCGCTATTTCCAGTGGCAAAAATACAAGATCCAAGAGAATCAAGGAGATGTATGCTTGACCCTAACATCGCTCCTTCCTCAAAATTCCAAAACTCTATCTGTATCTTTACCTCCTTATCACTCCAGATTTCAGATGTTACAATATCTTCAGAAATTATTCGAACCGCGTGAAGACGAACACGATCAGTCCCTGGCGCCATTAACGGCTCTTCCCAGAAGAGTTGTCCACCCATTTCCTGCTGCATACTTGTATACTTGCGGACAACTTCGTTTGCTTCTCCTGCTGCGCTGATACGGCCTGCCGAAAGTAAAATCGCCTTGGGGCAAAGGCTTGTGATTACTGCCATATTATGGCTCACAAACAGCACTGTTCGTCCTTCTCTCCCGACTTCCTCCATCTTTCCCAGGCATTTTTTCTGAAACTGGGCATCCCCTACCGCCAAAACCTCATCTACAACTAATATTTCTGGCTCCAGGTGCGCTGCAACGGCAAATGCCAAGCGGACGTACATCCCTGAAGAGTATCGCTTCACCGGTGTATCCAGGAATTTCTCCACCTCGGCAAAATCTACGATCTCGTCAAACTTGCGCTTGATCTCCGCTTTGCTCATCCCAAGGATTGCGCCGTTCAAATATATGTTCTCCCGCCCTGTCAACTCGGGATGGAAACCTGTCCCAACCTCCAGCAAACTAGCTACCCGCCCTGTTATCTCTACCCTCCCGCTGGACGGCTCGGTGATTCGAGAAAGAATTTTGAGAAGGGTCGATTTCCCTGCACCATTGCGCCCTATGATCCCTACTCGATCACCCCGTTGAACCTCGAAGGAGACTTCATTGAGAGCATAGAAATCTTCGTGGGCTACGGTGTATCCTGAACTGCTTGAGATGAACGGAGAAAACAATCTGTTTCCAAGATTCCTTGCTCCGATGGCAATTACATCTCGCAGAGCAACATAGCGTCCCTGCCTCTGGTGGCTTAGGATGTATTTTTTCGAAAGGTTTTCAACACGAATTACAGTATCGCCCATAGCTTATTTCACAATGTACCTTTCACTTTTGCTTTTTGACACATCTACGAGGATAGCTTTTCACCATTGCTAGTTCGCAGCCTTGGTTTTATGTAATTCATTTCTACCCATCTAGCAAAATGATTAATATCCTCGAACAATAACTCCTCAGTATTCCTGTCATCTTCTTTCATCGAGTCAGCAAGTTCTTTGCTCTTGAGGTTGTCAATTCTTTCGTTACTTGTTGCTGCTTTTATTCTATTTACCGCCTTTGACATCAATATGATTTTGCCTGCAAGTTCCTTAATAGTTAAGTACTTTATCATGCTGATTATGAATGGACAGATGCATTCAGCAATATCCCTGATAGTAATCCAAGTCCATGGGTTATCTGAGATGACTTGTCTTAGGTGTCGATAATAAAATTTTGGTCTCAATCTGCAATCATATATTTTGTCCAGTTTATTTCTGTACAGAACCTTAAGATGAGATTCTACGGCCAAGTTAGCAAAGGTAATTCCGCGCAAAGGACTGTATTCCAGGAATACTGCCCCTTGCTCCAGGTTTTTTCTTCTGCCTGCCCCCATGTTTTGAGAATCTCGATCTAGAGCATCTCCCACAATTGTTAAAGGCAAATCCAGGTAATATACTTTTGGCGTATACAAACAGCACCCAAGATACCCGACATCTCCAAAAGGTCTTATAAATAATTGCTTTTGATGTTGCCTTGTTCTTTCAATCAGTGCTCTAGATATGAAACTCGCAGACGGATGGGCTTTTCTCGGCCCATCAAAGATTTTTTGAGGTCCGATTCCCCATGAGCTACAAAAACCTAATACGATCTCTTTTCCGGTGAATTCTTGTATATCATCGAATGTTATGTCGACATTTCCTTTCTTAATTACATGATTGAACTTTGCATATCCCACAGAGAACAATTCTATATCTTTATTTTGCTTGAATATTGATGCAACAATATCTAGTGCATTTGGTGTCAAGGCATCGTCGTCTCCGATAAAGAGGAAGTGTGAGCCTGTCATTATGCTTAAATAATCTTCAACAACTGGAGTCAAATCAATATTCTCGTCGAATCTACGATAAATTATACGAGGATCGTTAATTTGTGTGACTATGCCTCCAACTGAAGGCACTGATCCATTGTCTACCAAAAATAACTCAAAATTATCATAGGTTTGCGCTAACAAGCTATCCAGGGTTTTTGTGAATAATTCCTGCCTATTATATGTCGGCATAAAGATTGAGAATTTGACCATGGTATCACCTTAACAATGTCCGGCAGTTTACCCTCATTCTATTAGTGACTTTTCCATTTCAGAACCGGTGAAATCGGTGCGCTTACACCGCCCATCCTATGAACAATATTAGGATTCGGATTATCGTCGCGCACAACTGTGAATTTTAGCCTGGATTCATTATTCGCCGACAATATCCACCCTGCATTTTCCACCAGACTAATAATCTCGATGTAGTAATCACCATCATTGAACAGCGAAATGGGTAAAGATGTAGTTAAGCTATTGTTTCCCTTCTGCATTTCCGAGAAATCTATGTCACCACCGTCATTTACGCTTGACAGCAATATTGCTGACTGATTATTATGGCTTATCAGTAATCCTATACGTATATTCGAATTAGGCTGAATTAGTTCAATGCTGATTTTGGCACTGTACCTGACAGATCCGAACAAGTGATTTCCAACTACTTGATCTTCCTCGCCTATTATTTCCAGGCTATTTATTATTACTACATCTTCATATGGTCTTTCTTTGATTCTATTCCACTTCATGTTAGCGTTATTTGTAACCTCGGGTTTATTCAAATATCTGTCTATCACATCAGACGTTCGACCTGAGCAAATTATTTTTCCGTGATTCAGCAATACTCCTTTATTACAGAAGCTAGTGATAGCTGTCATATTATGGCTCACAAACAGAACTGTTCGCCCTTCCTTCCCGACTTCCTCCATCTTTCCAAGACACTTTTTCTGAAACTGGGCATCCCCTACCGCCAGAACCTCATCTACAACTAATATTTCCGGCTCCAAGTGCGCTGCAACAGCAAATGCCAAGCGGACGTACATCCCTGAAGAATATCGTTTAACCGGCGTATCAAGGAATTTCTCCACCTCTGCGAAGTCAACTATTTCGTTAAATTTGCGCCGGATCTCGGCTTTGCTCATCCCCAAGATTGCGCCGTTCAAATAGATGTTCTCCCGCCCGCTCAACTCGGGATGAAAGCCAGTCCCAACCTCGAGGAGACTGGCTACCCGCCCTTTTATCTCGATTCGACCTGCTGTCGGCTCGGTTATGCGGCTCAGGATTTTCAGAAGTGTTGACTTCCCCGCACCATTGCAGCCGATGATGCCAACCCTGTCCCCCTCCTTTATCTCGAAGGAAATATCTTTGAGAGCATAGAAGTCCTCTTGATATCCTGTGAATACTGAATCGCTTGAAGTGAACAGAGAAAACAGTCTTTGCCCAAGGTTCTTTGCTCCCATTGCCATTATGTCTCGCAGACCTGCGTAACGCTCGTCCCGCGGTCTACTTAGTGGATATTTTTTTGAAAGATTTTCAACACGAATCACTGTATTGCTCATATCTTATTCACTTTTCAGGCTTCAGATTACGTCTGCAAAGGTTCTTTCAGTCTTTCTGAAGTACATAACGCCAGTGACCAAGGAGATAACCACCAGACACAGGGAGAGGAGGAATCCCGGCCAGAAAATCTTCACGTCCCCACCCAGGATCGCCCAGCGGAAACCATCAATGACACCGACCATGGGGTTCAGCGAATAGAGGATGCGCCATTTTTCAGGCACGATACTGCTGGAAAAGCCGACGGGAGAGATATAGAGGCCGAATTGAACGATAAATGGGATGACGTAACGAAAATCGCGATATTTTACGTTAAGTGCGGTTAGCCAGAGCCCCACACCCATGGCTGCAGCAAAAGCGATGATCACAAATAGCGGCAAGGTGAGAATTCGCCAACCGGGAATAAACTGATGCCAAATCATCAACCCGACAAGAATGATCCCGGAAATCAGGAAGTCTACGAAACTGGTGATTACCGCACTCGCCGGTATGATGAGGCGAGGAAAGTAGACCTTGGAAATCAGATTGGCGTTACCGATAAGGCTGTTGCTCGCCTCTGCCATGGCAGCAGAAAAGAACTGCCATGGGAGCATGGCGGCAAAGACCATAACCGGATATGGGGCGCCATCAGAGGGAAGTTTCGCTAGTTTACCGAAAACGATGGTGAAAACAATCATGGTAAGGAATGGTCTGATAAGCGCCCAGGCGATACCGATGACGGTCTGCTTGTAGCGCACCAGGATGTCACGCCAGGCAAGGAAGTAAAAGAGCTCCCGGTAGCGCCAGAGGTCCTTCCAGTAGTGAAGCTCGGTTCTTCCGACTTCGATAATCAATGTGTTTTCATTACCCATGGATAGCAACCTCTCGTCGTTCCATAGTATTAATCAATGCTGATGTAAGCAAGGCGCTAGCGTTTTTGTCAAAAATACAGGATCAAGCCGTCGCTCATCTAATGCAACTGTAGCTTCATGGATTGGCACTGCTTTTCACATATATTTTCTATAGATCTCATGCACTGCAATTATATTCACCGGACATTTTTCATGCCACATCCACTGGCCTGGGAATGGATTCTCTGAACGGCAGGCCAGGCTTTTGTCTGGAGAAGACACAAGAGAACATTCATAGAGCAGGGAAATGAAATGGCCCCTTTCTCTTCTTTCCGGGAGTATTATTTCATTGATTGCCAGGGGAACCTGCTTGAACTCCACCTCTGCTCTCAGTTCGGTCCTGGCAACCGCTCGCAATCTGTCGGCGAACGTCTCCTTGAGCCTTATTATCCCGCCCGGAACATGCCAACCCGCCGCGTGATGGCGGTCTTCCCGCCAGGTCAAAAGGGTTCTTCCCAGCCCGTTCCTAATCAGAAGGTCAACATTGATCATGGGGGTAATCCGGCTGACGAAGAGAAAAACATCTTCCGGTAAGCCCGATGACGGATTTAGTATGTATGCTTCCAGAGCATTGATGACGTTTTTGATGTCGTTATTTTCATCCATCCACTTTATTCCTTCACTTGCCCTGCTCATTTAGAATAAATCGTCCTGTTTGTGTGAGCATGATGCATTGTTCGCTCAATGGCTTCCCTCAGATTAACGACCTGCCTGGTTCCCAGGTTATTTTGCGCCCGCTTTGTCGACGGCACGTATCGATTGGGTGCCCTATCCTGCACAGGTAACTTGGCTATTCTCACCTCGACAGGCTTCTGAAAGCAGTGCGCCACATTATCAGCCAGCTCCGCAATGGTCATGCTTTCTTCCGAACCGACGTTGTAAGCGCAGCACGACTCCCCCTTGAAAAGAATCGTCCATAGCCAGATGGCCAGATCAGCTGCGTAGAGGTAGGAGCGATAAGGCGTTCCGTCCCCGTTGACCCGGATCGGGCCGCCATTCAATGCGTCCCGGATGAAGTTTCCGATGGCGTAATGGATATCCAATTGCAGATAAGGGCCGACAAAAGAAAAACATCGGGCAAGTTTCGTTTCGATACCATATTTTCCTGAATGGTAAGCACAAAGGAATTCTGCCGCCCGCTTACCCTCTCCCCAGGCGGAATTCACGTCGCCAGGATCGGGTGCCCCAGTATAATCTTCTGCAACATGGGTCATGCCTGCCGGCTGCTTGCCGTATACAGCCCCGGAACTTGTCAGAAGAAACTTCCTCGCATTGCATCGAGCAGCAAAGTCAAGAGTACGTCTTGTCCCCTCGACAACGGTATCGAACTTAACAAGGGGGTCCTCGTCGTTGAACGTGGCAACAGCCGAGGTAGCCGCTGCATGAATGATGTGTGAGAACTCACCTTCGGGAAAAGCGAAATTCCTCACGTCGCCGGCATGGAACTGAATTGCCGGATTGGCGGCAAGGTGTGGAGCGTTCTTTTGGAATACACTGTAATTTCTTGTGAGGACAACAGCTGACGCATTGAGATCCAGGCTATCATTCGCCCATGCAAAACTCTCCAATAGCCAGCAGCCGAAAAAGCCGGTGCCGCCGGTAATAAACAACCTCTTCCCACGCAGATCCTCCCACAGCCCTTCGGTATGCGTCAGGATGTGATCCAGATCGTCTGCCAGAACGTTTTGCCGGAGGTTCATTTTGCCTGCTCGGGCTGTTGATCCCATCATTTCAACCTCTTTCATGCTAGTACCTTGTAACTCTTGATATTTCGGAACCTCGCAACCCCCCTCCCGACCTCCCCCCGCTTGGGGGAGGAGTTCGTCTCCCTCCCCAGGAGGGGGAGGGATGGGGAGGGGGAAGATGTTACATCGTACTAGCCGATGAAGTCCTCTTTCGTGAACACTTCACGGTATGGCACGGGAAGCGGCTTGCCGTATATCCTCCTCGTT
>Ga0074193_1003360_pt1 | contig 11920 bp, 8 predicted proteins | sample EPASupsiteHSE605_FD_64523 | JGI IMG/M metagenome (GOLD analysis project Ga0074193, IMG submission 64523) | Bioremediated contaminated groundwater from EPA Superfund site, New Mexico - Sample HSE6-05 | ecosystem: Environmental > Aquatic > Deep subsurface > Groundwater > Contaminated ...
TGAAGAACTTCTTAAGCCCTTTATTGCACGCTTCTGGACCAGGATTTCTGTGAGAGGAAAGAGTGCAATCTTTGACAGGAGCTGGTACAGCAGGGCGATGATAGAATGTCTGGGGGAAGAAATCTCTGAAGAAAAACTGCAGAAATACCTGGAGGAAATAAACTATTTTGAGCGGCAGCTCGCCGATGATAAATATCTTATAATAAAAATTTTCCTTCATATAAGTGAAAAAGAACATAAAGAACGTTTTAAAAGCCTTAAAAAATACGATATTCCGATATTTGATGAGTATGAGGATGAAGAAAAACAAGATCTTGATTTTATCCATAAATACAACGAGTATCTTCCGTTTATCGAGAAGATCCTGGAGAAAACCGATATGCCTTATGCTCCCTGGACAATAGTGGAAGCTAATGACAGGGACTTTGCAACTTTAAAGATTATGATGACGGTCATCCATGCGATTGAAGCTTCTATTGAACAGGCAACTAGAATTCCGGCTGAACAGACTCTTAAGTATCTGGATATGGAGATCTCAGAAGTTCCTCAGTTTAACAATTCCATTCTGGAAAAGATTGACCTTTCCAAAAAGATGGATGCTGATGAATATAAAAAATCAAAAAAATTATATCAGCAAAAACTTGCAGACCTCCAGTATGAACTTTTTGAGAAAAAACTCCCTCTGATAGTGGTCTTTGAAGGCTGGGACGCTGCCGGCAAAGGAGGAAACATCTACCGCCTTGTAGAAAATCTAAATCCCAGGCTCTACAGAGTAGTTCCTGTGGGCTCGCCGAATGACATAGAGAAGGCTCATCATTACCTCTGGCGTTTCTTCGAGGCAATCCCTAAAGCAGGCCATATAACAATTTTTGACCGGAGCTGGTACGGCCGCGTCCTGGTAGAAAGAGTTGAAGGCTTTTGCAGTGAGGAAGAGTGGAAAAGAGCTTACAGGGAGATCAATGAATTTGAAGAAGTCCTTACACAGGCCGGAGTAATTGTAGTCAAGTTCTGGCTTCACATTGACAAAGAGACTCAACTGGAACGCTTTAACAGCCGGCAACTTGACCCTGAAAAAAAATGGAAAATTACAGCCGAAGACTGGCGGAACCGGGACAAATGGAAGGATTATGAAATCGCTGCAAACGAGATGCTCCGGAAAACAAGTACACTAAATGCCCAGTGGGTTATTGTAGAATCAAACGATAAACGATACTCAAGAATCAAAGTACTGAAAAGTACTACTGAAGTCCTTGAAAGAAATTTGAAAAACTAATATTCATTCAACAAATATTTATTAATAAAGTATGTTTTATTTTGTTCTAAAATAGTTTGTTTTAAGGTTTTGTTCTTTTTTCATCCCCTTAATTTAAATTCAAAAAGATTCTCCAAAACTCTCATATATATTTTAAATAACGCATACTTAAGTAGAATTTTATTTTGTATCACTTACTAAAACTAAGCCAACTACATGATCTACCATGATTTCCTTTACTTATGTAGCTTTTGACAAGCGAATTTCTAATCCAACTTTTTTCTTGACGCATAGAGTCAAACACGTTCGGATTTATTGCCTGTTCAATATATATATCTAGTTGAGGTTTGAAGCTTATCGATTTTTCAGTTCTACCGCGTAAATCCTATCAATACACAATTATTTTAGTTGGAAACTTATTTATAAGTTTAAAATAGTATAATCATATACTTATGTAAAATAATACAACAGTGAGGTTTTTATATGACAAAAAAATCTACGATGAGTGACAGTCCAAAAGCCGGTACGCCCGGTGGAAAAACACAGGCAAAAGCTTCAGCCGATAAATCGTCGAAGAAGGATGTAAAGCCGTCCAAAACAGGAAAGAAAGAAAAGTAATTAACATAAACCAGCAGCTCATCAGGCAGTAGTTTATTATTTCAGTCGACACCCGGAAAATTGGATCACAGTAAATTTTAAAATCTATAACATCTTATAAAAACATAGGGATTCTGGCATGTAACAGACATAAATAAGCAGGTAAGCGCTACTGCCTGATTGCCTTAACTTCTTTTTAAATTAGATTCTTAGGCTGCTTATGAGCAGGCAGCACAGGCAGCTTCATAGTATTGATCAGAATTGGACTTTGAATGTCCTTTGCTCTTTCAATCACAAGTTCTTTTCCTTTCTGAGTAAGGGCAAAAAGCGGAATTGCGGCCGCAACCTGGACAAGAGGATCTGCAAGTTCCCTGATATGTCTGGAAGCACAGCTAATCACGATATCTGAACTTTTAAGAATATCCTGAGCTTCTTCTCTACTTAAGCCCGTGACATGCACGGCAATTATTATCAGGTCAAGTCCTAGTTCGGGTTCGAGCTTCCTAAGGCTTTTTGCAGTTTTTGGGTCAGCCACAGTTACTGCAATTTTTCGGTAGCCGAGTTCGGCAGCTTTCCTTACTCCACCTACAGGATTAATGGCTGCATTTGATGGCTCAAGTACAGTTCCTCCACGCTCTTCAATTCCTTTAATAACAGCATCTATTGGCTCGGTTTCAATAAGACCTGACATCCTGCCTCCGATTCCTTGAACTAGTGCCGGATTGTCCGATATAACAGTCCCTGCACCATCGCAGGCGGTTACGGTTGTTTCTAAAAAGCCGTTATTGAGGCCACTCATCATTATTTCTGAAGCGCCAAAGGCAACAACGGTTGTTTCAAACTCGAGCTTACGCTTTTCCGTAAACATACCTAACTCGGTAATCCGGGACTCCATGTTTTTCCGGATTTCGTCCTGAGTCATCTTCTGGACTCCCCGCAGCTTGACAAAAAGTGGGCACCATTCGACTTCAGGGGCTCCGACTTCCACAACCTTACCGTCTTTTACGACTACTCTGGCTTTACCCATCATTTCCATTATGTGAGGCATTTGAAACACACCTTCCGGAATCGAAGAAATAATATCACTTGAAATAGTGTCACTTGATATTCTGATTCTTGCCTTAACTACTCTAACTTTACTACGTGCTACCCTCTTACAAACTATCTGATTTACTGTTGACTTGACATCATAAAAACATTACTGATTTTTTGCTTAGGCTGAAACTATAAATCTGTCAATGAAATCGAGCATAAGAGATATAGATAACGATAAAAAACAGAGAGTAAAAGAAGAAAGAAAAGAGAAGTATCAAACAAAAGAGCAGGATTTAAAGTCCTGCTCTTTCAACTATTGTGTCTGCTACTTTTTTTTCATCCCTAAATGGAAAATCTGCTGGAGTAAGTAGCTTGCCTGCTTCTCCTGCAGTGACTGAAAGGTCTCCAGACCTGCATGTTGTGTTTGCACCTGCAGGAAATGCAGCGAGCAATTCTTCAGGGGTATTTATAGGAAATTTTGCACCTTTAAGCCCTGCAATTATCTGTCCGTGAATATCATCTCTTACTGTCATTTTTATTCCTCACGTTTTGATGTTTTCTCAAACTTATTTTCTTCCCATGTTTCTTATCTCTTCTTTATTTGATATTCTGGTTCTTTGCAGTTTGATTTCCCGGGAGAATTCATTCTACACTCTTTCATTGGCAGGTTATTGATATATATTTAACCGGCATTAAAATGTAGTTAATGCAGTTCACTGTATTACTGCATATGAGTTATCTAACCTAACCGGATAATGCTAAAAATGCAAAATTGCGAACTTGAGCGACGCAAAACGAAGGATCAAAAATGCCTGAGTTTAAATAGGCACATCAGTTCGCTTTCCATACACCATGTCCAGTCCACGAAAGTATTTGATGTTAAGGAAGGCATTAAGTGAATAATAGGAAGATACAGCGAGAGTTTTTAGAAAGATAATAACTGAGAATCAGCGAATGGCTAAAGAGAAAGCTAGATAGGGAAGAGCAACAAAGACACTAAACCAGGTCTTGTAACTGGAAACGAAAGCGTGCAAGAAGTAAATCCGTCAATATTAAATAAAAAATAGAAAGGGAGGTTCTCCCTTATTACTTTACGGTCACGGTCTTGCAGATAGACTTACAAGAATTTCCTGAATTGCATACAGTCAAGCAAACTTTATATTTTCCTGCTTTTTTATATGTGTGAGTTGGATTCTTTAAAGTCGATTTGGAGCCATCACCGAAGTTCCAGGACCATTTTGCAGCTCCTGTAGACGCGTCTTTAAAGGTAATTTTCTTACCGGATGTGCTGCATGTAAAATTTGGAACGAGATTTACAGCTTTTATTGTAATGGCTGACTTTTTAGTCTGCTCTACATGACAACTTCCAGTACCATATGCAGTTACTTTTACGTTATAGGTACCAGGATTTTTAAGAGTAAGCGAGCAATTACAGATATGTTTTACCGTGCAGTGTGTACAGTAAGATCTGGAGGATGCAACTACCTTTCCATTTTTATCCAATACCTGTACTTGAACACTTGTAACATTGCCTGCCGTATAAGTTGTAAATCCTACTTTGGCTGGTGCTGTTCCGGTTGGATTGTTCACTGTAAACTTCACAATTTTTACGTTGCACGCAGTACTGGTAGATGAAGCGCCTGCGGTGGCTGTACATAACGTCAAAGCCAATAAGGCTAATACAAAGAAAGTTGTTGTTCGTTTCATCAGTTCGTATGAATAGACAACATTCATTATATAATTTTAGAAACGGTCTAAATAAATTGAACTCGGTATAAATAATTTTTAATATGTAACTGTCAGGTAAGCAAGATGTTCATAACTCTACAGATCTGAAGATAACATTAGTTTGGACGAAAATTGCTCTACTACTAACGACGATTCTGACTACATAACCAAAGATTAGTCATATCCATTATAGCTTAAAAACCACCATAGCTTAAAAATCACCAATAGAAAAAGAAACCTTTCTCATCCAGTAAATTGGTTGCAGAGTCACCGATTAAGCAAAAGAGAAATATAAAGGCGCTGGTATCGATTCAATTTGATTCATTGCTTGAGACGATATTACTTCGGTGATGAGAAATAGCCACAGGAGATATTTGAGGGTCATGGTATTTTAAGTCAACAACTGGAAATCTCCTAGACTATGAATAGCTTATGAATAACTCAGTTGATTATTATACATTTTGGACATACCTAAATAAAAGAGTTTTATATATTATATGTTATTTGCCAGTAGCTGCACGGAAAAAAGAGTTTGAAGGTGCCTGATTTCGATTCCGTCTGAGGTACTCTTCTAAATGTCGCTATATCGAAAATAAGGTACGACCACTATGAGATGTTGGCTAGGCTTGTGGATACTTTCGGAATCGACATCAGACCTTCCAAAATATGAATAAAACAAGTTTATTATATATTTTTTGGATATATCATATATATAAAATATGTGTCTATATATTATAGATTAATGAGAAATAAAAATATTTATCTCCATTAATGTGATAAGACTAGAATAAGTAACAATCAGATTATTATGGTTACAAAATAGGTCACTTGAAACATGGAATAAGTGAATTATCCCAACAATCTTGTTGAATAGACAATGTGTTGTAAAGGTTTAAAGATTCTCAATATTTGTGTCAATTGAAAGAAAACGCGATATTTTAAAAGAATTTTATATCATATGGCATAGAATATAAAATCAGACAAACTATTTATCCAAGCAAAAAAGACTGTTTTTCCTATATGGGACTTACGCGGTTAAACCGAAAGACAGCAGCATGAAATTTTAAACTTTCTTCTCCACAACACTTTATAGAACTGCTCACGCTTCATTTAGTTCTTTTACTGCGTAAGTCCTATCAGGAAAGACTCCAATATATATTGAGAGTCTCACTACTTCTATAATACTATGCGGAATTATACAAATGGGTACTTACTGGTTTATAACATCTACAGATTAGTTCATAGTCAGACTTGTTAACAATTGGTAGTCCTGATGGTCTTACCAACCACCACTGAACCAGTCATCGTCAGACCAACCGTTGTCGGAATCGCCTCTCCAACCGTTGTCAGAATCGTCTCCCCAACCATTGTCAGAATAACCTCCATTGCCGAACCAGTTATTCTCTACCATGTCTAACAATTTGTTGCCCAGCTTTTCTTGAGCTATCTTTTTGGCTGCTTCTTGAGCTTGTTTTGGATCAACCACATTAGCCGGCTTTTCTTTAGTCTTTTCTTCAGAACCATCTGAAGCACATGCACTTGCTGATGCAGCAGTTACTGCTACTACAAAAAAGACCGCCAGCAAAATAAACACGGTCTTTTTTATTTTGTTAAAATTTTGTTCTATCATACAGATCGTCCCTATTATTTTGCTAAATTAGATACAATTTTACTTTCATCGGGTCCTTAATCCACTGATTATGCACAAATGTATTTAATTTAAGAATCAATAATCCATCTAAATTTTTAGAAGACTATTTAATTGTTAAATTAGATTTGCTTATTATTTGCCGATAAAAGTGATTTTTTATTGTATTGCTAGTGTATTATTATCCAGTGGATATAATAATTAGAGAAATATAAATTAGAAACCAATATTAAACAAAACTTGATTTATTATATTCATATATCCAAAAAAAATATGCCAAAAGATAATATATTTAATAATTTATTATTATTAAAAGCATAATTATATTTATTATTGTTAACTTATTCATTATTATTTATTTGTTCATTTTACTCATCATAAAGCTTGTTATATTTCAATTTTTGAGATTTTTTAAGGATTACTTACCCTTCAGATGTTACACAGGTCATTTGGGATATAGATTAGGACAAATTATGAGTCTTTGATATAAAAAATTAGATTCAGATTCATAACGAGCATGTTTTATAGAATCAAAAAATTGAATTTTTGTTCCAAGAATTGAAAAACACCAAGAAATACATTGTTTAATTTTATTTATAAATAATCAACAGCAAAATATGAAAACAAAAAATAAAAATACAGACATTTGGGTACAGGACTTACCATTTGAATCGCAAATCAGCATCATTAGCCGTTAAATGTATAATGTAAATTTAATCAGTAACGGTTATTACATTTGGTTTACGCATCAAGTGTGTAAGTCCTGTAGATAAAATCATACATTATAGGTCAATTTGTATCTTGATGTTTGAATTTTGGAACCCGCTCTGATAAATCATACAGATAGATAGAACCTAACTCCCAGTTCATCTCACCAGCTTCGTGAGAGTCTGCATACACGACTTTATTATTATATACAGAGGGTGCATATGCACAACCGCAACTTGTAATACGGGTTGTCTTTCTAGTAAATTTATCGTACACATAAATGTCGTTTGCATTGATGTATACAACGCGGTTACCATAAATTGCCGGTTCAATTGCTGATCCGCTCTTTGTGATCTGTGTGGTCTTGTGTATGGAAATATCACGCATGTAAATGTCACTTTTTTCATCTGATCCACTTTGCCAGACAACGAGATTTCCATAGATATCAAGGTTACTCACTGAGTCACTTGCACTTGTGGTACTTACTTTCTTTGATGGTATATCATAGATATAAATTATCGAGGGGTTATCTGCTCTCACCCATACAACTTTATTACCAGATATAGCTGTTTTATAATCAGCGTTAATTTCACCGGTGATTTTAGTTTCTTTCTTAGTTGTTATATTGTATATGTATAAACTATGTAGTGTGTATGGTTCATCTTGCAACCATTTTATTCTTTCATACACGATATTATTTCCATAAATATCTGGATGATAAGCTTCTATTACATGTACTAATTTTTTTGTTGATGTATCATATAGCGAAACTCCATCATCTCCATTCTGCCAGACAACTCTATTTCCATATATCTCCATATTACTTTCCACTCTGTCATCTGGTACATTCAACTCTTTTCCAATAGACAGATCATAGATATGTGGAACATTTGTAGAAGTTTCATACCACGTTACTAGATTACCGTAAATAGCGGTGCTTACCACTAATCGCTGATCTGGAACAATTTTCGTTTTCTCTCCTGCTTGTGCAACTGATATTGAACCTATCAAGCACACCAAAACAGATACCGTAAGTAGAACCTCTTTTCTCATAACTCCCCCCACTTAATATTGATCTCCATAACAATAATTTATATAGTTCTCTAAATTAATCCATAAGTTATTCTATAAATAGATAAATTTGCCTCTATAAAATTGAATAGGTAACAAGGATTTGGAGTTTTGTTACTTGTCAATTTTCTATTAAGTATCTAGACGCATTTTATGAATTTTCCCTTTTTATTTTTTACTGGAATTTGAATTCTAAGAAGTAACAAGTAAATTATAAGTATTGAACTCTATCAAAGGAGAATACACCCATAAGATCTGAACTGAAAAATAAAATCCTGGATTTGTTAGCCCTGAGTTTGGAGTTCAGACGGTTGATTTCCGTGAAATCAGGCAAAAAATCCTGAACATTTCATATTCTGATTGGAAAAAGTTAAGGTTTTCGAATGGAGCTTTACATTACATGAAGCAGAACGCCAAAATTGATAAACCTTTCACCCTCAACAGCCATTTTAGAGAGTTTAGAGAGGTTAAAGCATGAGAAAAAAAGCATGAGAAAACCTGGTTTCTGGGGTTAGTCGGTAGTCAATTACCTGCTTTCTATATTTTGCTTTCTCTATTGGACCGATACCAGTAATTTAGAGCATCTCGATGAAGCCCAAGTGCTATTATGCTCATAACTATACTTACCACTAGCAAAAAAGGCGGGTCCAGGATGACGTTTGAAACTAATCCTGCTATCAGGAAATAGGCATGAAATCCGAGAGGCACAAGAAAGACAAACGCAGCCTGGGATCGGACCGAGACTTCCGGGCGTAATGCCAGAATTAATAGCAGAGCACTTACTAAGACTGCAAGGATAATAGCATAATGTATCAGGTCATTGGGAATGTTGGTAATGAGCTCGTTGGTAATAAGCACGCCTGTAGTGCCGCAGATTATAGCTCCTGCAGGGGAGAACCAGCGCCCCCAGAAACCAGGTAGCTTTGATAGCAGTCGAAAGCTTGCTGAAAATGAAAACACAACCCAGAACCATGCCCAGAAGTTGTTGTAAGGAACACCGAAGTACTGATAATCGAACCCTTTTCCCCAATCCCACATTCCCAGGCGGATGGCTATTGCATCCATGGAAAGGTCCATATTCAGGCCCATCAGCCCGTCGAGCACAGGCCGTGCCCATTCCGGAAGGCTGGTTTTATCGGAAAAGGAACGAACGCTATAGATGATAGTTCCCCAGGCCACCCCAACGACCACAGGAACAGGCCCGAGCATTACAAGAAAACTTCCGTACTTGTAAGCGTCGAGCTGCTGGATCGTAGCCCATTCCAGCAGCAAACCGAAGAGCACACCCGCAAAAAGCTGCCAGGCTACCGAAGAACCTCGCTTCCATGCATTTTGCAGACAGGCCAGAAAGAGCACTAAAACCAGAATCTCGAAGGCGAGAAAGTATAGATTTGGCAAGGGCATGTGCATTAGATACTGAATGACGGCTTAAAAAACTTGCGAAAATATTTGATCGCATAAATTTTAATTTCATTTACACTTTTTTATAAAAATTACTGTTTTAAGAAAACTTTTAAAAATACGGTTGTGATTATCTCTACAAAACCGCGTACACTTTTTAATTGTTATATCCCGTAATTTTGGTGCGAGGGGTGGTATTCAAACCCAAGAAAACCTTCGTAAGTAATCTTAAATCCATCACCTTTGCCCCAGTTGTGCAATCCTTAAATATTAAATGACATTAACGCAAATAAGTTACGTTAAAAATTTCCCCCATTTATTAAGTGAAATACTCAATCCTCGCATCCGGAAACTTCTCCCCAATCAGCGAGGTGAGATATTCCCTGATTTCTACCGCGTCCTTCCTTGGGTAGACATACTTGTACCTGCCGAATTTTCCCCATTTCAGGGTGCGTTTGCTTTCGTCCATATCCAGCCTTGTATTAGGGAAACGTTCCAGTATGACCTTCTTCGCCGCTTGAGTAAATCGGTGCTGAATGAGCTCAAAGGTCACAGGTTCAGAAAATTTGCCAGTATCAAGCCTGCGCCGGAGTTCGTCAAAAAGTTCAAGATATTCTTCCCTCCAGCGGTCATAAACCATAATGGGAGCTACTATAAACCCGATAGGGTATCCGGCCGTAGCAAGCTTTGAAGCGGCCTCGATTCTTTCATCAAGGCTGGCAGTATTATGTTCGAAATTCTTTATAACATACCCGGAATTGATGCTCACACGGAAACGGGTTCGGCCATTGTGCTTCAGGCCGAGAAGGGGAGCAACGTTGCTGAATTTTGTTACGACCCGCAGCCTGGCGTTGTCCAGGGCTCCGAAAAATTCGATCGTTCTTGCAAGGCTACCTGTGATGTGTTCGATAGCCAGAGGGTCGCCCGCGCTTGCCACCTCAAAAGTGGTCAGCCGGTCGTCGTTTCGTGCTATATGCTGCTTGATGGAATCGAAAATTTCCTCAAGGTTTACATAGGTCCTGAGATAGGGCTTGCTGCTCTGCGTGGTATACAGATAGCAGTATTCGCAGCTTGCAGGGCAGCCGGTAACCAGCGAAAATTCGAAATCGGCAGACGGTCTGCATACGTCAAATTTCAGGCTTTTTTTAACTGCAACAACAAGTGTTTTCTTGCCGCTTGCATACCTCTGCCTGTCTGTAGTTCCCGGAATGATGGACGAGATCTTTTGGCTGGGCGCCTTTATGATTTCAGTAGAGCTGCCCTCAAAATAGTCGTAGATTTTCCGTCCAAGGGGATAGTCCAGGGATTTTGGTTCAAAAACCACCCTGTCAGGAGAAAACAGTTTCATGTTTACACCTTCCTTCACATCAGATCTTATAACTTATTTGAAAAATCCTTTATGAAAAATCCGTTATTATACTGCACTTTCTCCGCAATACGAGTTTTACATCCGTAGCAAAAAACACGGTAAAATACCTAAACTTATTTTGGAAATAATATCAATCGAATGAGATGATATCAATCGGATTTGGAGAACAACAGGCTTTTACAACACCCCCATTTTAACTTTGCGGAGATTCTTAATCGCTGCATCATGCGCCTGTAATTATATATATTATCCAAATTTATAATAATCACGGGATAACTCAAACACCGTCCGGATAGGAGATGGAATGGGGGATGGAAATCGATGAAAAATAAGGATAGTTTACACTTAACATTCTTGACTTCAGCAGTCCTGATTTGTTTTTTAATTCCTGGCTCATCAGCTGCACTGGCATTGAACGGACAGAATGCTTCGAATAACGATTCATCTAATAATGAATTTCCGTATCCGCGTGGTACAGCCCCGGCATACGGTATGATGGGATGGGAAACCGGGACTCAGTTTTTAACGGATAATGCTACGCTTGTTCATTTAAGATGGAGAACTTCCATAACTCCGCAACAGTTTGTTGATAATATTAATAGAGGCAAACAGCTTGGAATTTCGAAATATCTGGTAGCTACCAGCGGCCCAGAAATGGCTTCCGAAAGTTTCTGGGAATCAGTAAGGGATATGGGGGTTACTGATAATGATTTCTATGGAGTATATCTGCCTGACGAGGAAGATAATCCTTCAACGCTTGTCACGATGCGCACAGCCATGAAGGAATATTTCCCCAATGCTATGGCAGGCGATTATTTGGGGGGCATGCAGGCAGGACCTGATGACGAAGAATTTATTCCTGGGCTGGATGTTTGTTTTTTCCCGACCTACACGAAATTTCATCCTGAACGCCCTCACGCCTGGGTATATGGCAATCTTATTGCCAATGCCCCTGACTGGAAGAACGCAGGAAGGACCGTATATGTAACAACCGAAGCCTTCGGGCAGGCTATTGAGGTGAACGCTTCCGATCCGGATCTGGACACTGCACAAAAAGTAGCTGATCGTCATGAAAGCCAGATCGTCATGGGAATTTTAGGTGGAGCGCAGG
>Ga0074193_1003362_pt1 | contig 11914 bp, 7 predicted proteins | sample EPASupsiteHSE605_FD_64523 | JGI IMG/M metagenome (GOLD analysis project Ga0074193, IMG submission 64523) | Bioremediated contaminated groundwater from EPA Superfund site, New Mexico - Sample HSE6-05 | ecosystem: Environmental > Aquatic > Deep subsurface > Groundwater > Contaminated ...
TTATATAACATTTGTATGGTATTTCACAAAAGGAAGGTTTTTGCAGTATACAACACAAACAACAGTGAAGAAATTATTACATTAGAGAGCACACTTGTTGCTAAGAAAGACGAATCTCAATGAGTTTCGAATGATTTTTCAAATAATATGTTGATATCTGATTTCCGAAATCTATACTATCACTTTGGTTTTGTATTAGGAGAGAGAGAACTCTCTCAGATGAATCAACATTAAGAAGTTGACAAAGAGAATCACAATGAAGACAGTTGCAAATATCATAAACATCACCTGCTTTTTCAACACTTGGATAACTGATTCGATTATGAATCAGATCTAGAAAAACTTCAAATGATTTTCTGAAATAAGAAAGACTGATGTTAAAAACCTTAACACACAAATTTTGTGCGATTATTAGGGGGCTGGTCTATCAAGTTGTGTTTCTGAAAATGAACAGAATTGCTCGTTGATATCAATCATATCATAATTCTCCAAGCCTCAATAATCACATGAACTAATGATTAGAATTTGATCTTGTTCTATTCTTTTAATAAAGCCATTTTCAGCAGAAAGAGAGCAAAGTATCAAATAAGAAAGCATAATTAAAAATTGTCTCTGTAAGAAAACCCCTCATTTCACCCAGAACAGCAATAAATGGATTTGTTAAGGTTTTTCGGGGAAACTATGATTATTTTTCCATAATAAAAGATCATATATAGTATTAACTTCAATATATGGAATCCAATAATCAAGGAGAAATGCATTCATTTAGATTCTTTAAATTGCTCATTGAATTGGGAGAGAACTGAAGAAGCAAAAACCATTTGGATTCTCTTGGTTGAAAACAATTCTGATTGATCAAAAACCACAAATAAGATGCTCTAAATCAAGAAGATTGACAAATCTAGATAGCAAAAAAGGATTTTACTCAGATTGAACAAATCCAAAGAATTCAACACGGTATAACTGGAAATAATCACTATTTTCTCAATTCTTACTGCGATTCTTATGTAACTGTAATACTTGTTATTAGGTTGAACTGGAAAGTTCTTTTGAGCACTAGGATCATTAAACTGATAAGTACTGTTCTGGAAATCCGCAGTATCTACTTTAAATTGTTTTATCTTATAAATTTTGTTTTGGAATCAGATAACAATGAATTTATCATTATTCATCAAGTTGTATTCGCTCTCAGCAAAAAAATTAATTTCCTCCTCATTAATGAATAGTTCAGTAATTCGGGAATTGCTCGAATTGTTTGAGAAATACCAAAATTCTCCAAATAATATTAAGGAATTTCGATTGTTTGGGTCGAAGATCACGGAAGATTCCATAAAAGAGATGATTGATTATTCTGTTACAAGCCAGAGCAAACCAGATATTGTTTTGAAAGCTATTTTCGAATCTATTGGGGAGGAAAACATGTCCTTATTATCAAAAGTAATAAGATACGCATTGAAGATTATACACAATGGAAAAATTGAAAAAGATCAGCAAGCAGAATCCTTCACAATGATTCTTTCTAAATATATGGTGAAAATTATGAATGGAAAGTCTCTTATTAAAGCTTTGGTTAATATCCTTCATAGGGTTAACAAGATTGAAACTGATAAAGCCAATCCTTCTCATATATCTTCTTTATTATTGTCGATTGTGCCACCACTTTATCGTCGCCTTTATGAAGATACAAATGATATTACTATCAATGAAGAAACATCCAATGGAGCACATTTCTGCAACAAATGGATTGAAGATGCTCTTAATATAGAATACCAGGGTTATTGCATTCCTTCCATTATTGAAGTTTTTTCTGAATTATCTCTCACTGATGAACAAGTCTCAAGACTTGTATCTATGGTTTTTAGGTCAATTTGCTATTCTTCTCTCCCAAGTATTGCTGAAAAACTATTGCAAATGATCAAAAATAACAAAAAGCTTGTCACTAAATGTGTTTATGATCTAATAATGGCTGCAATTAACTTGGAATCAATGGACAAAAAAGCAACTAAACATGACGTTCAGATGGCCCAATGTGGATTGATCAAAACAATTCATTTGGCATGTACACAATCAAAAAATGTTATGGAATGTGTCACAAACTTGTTGTCTATCAAGAGCACACTTCCTGTTCATTTTACCCCTTTTCTTCTCTCTCTTTCTTTTTATTTATCAAGAGTGAAACCAAAGATCGATGAAAGTATTCGAACTTTCTTTTATCAACAACTTAAGGAAGATTATTTGAAATCTAGAAGTAGATTCTTGTCTCATATATATACAATGCATTACGAATTAGTGTCAACAATCAGACTTGAAAGTGTAGTACTTGAAGCTATTGAACTGGCAAGAACAAATCTTGAGAGTAATATATACCATTTAATAGATTTTGCATTTGAGTTGGTTGATAAAGCCCAACCAATTGAAGGAAAACACAGGATTCCATCAAAGATTCGAGATACATATTCAAACTTTGCTCCGACTCAATTTCGACAAGTTGAAATCGGTGTAAAAATCCTTTACGAATGTGCCTCTGTATTTCCTTCTGAATCAAATGAGATTTTCCGTCAAATAGTCCAGCGACTTCTTACCAAATCTCCAAACTCAATGGCTTTGATCAGAATTCTTCGATCACCAGAGTTTATAACCGAGATGTTAGAGAAAATGCAGTATTTAGAATTGCCAGCACTTGAACAACTCTTGAGATTTGGTATCCCAAGAATTATTGATAATGATTCTCTTTTAGATAGAGTCATGTTAGTATCAAGGAAGGCGTTTTTTAATCGATCTGAACAATCAAAGATTAATGGAGTTGTATCATTGTTTTATTTAATTCAGCCAAGAAGAGAGCAAACATATACACAAGTTTTTAATATTGGAGGAGAATTCGGGCAAAGGTCCAAAGCTGTTGCTTCTGAAGATCTTCAACACGAGATTTTTAATTTGCTTCAAAGGGGCTTAGATCAGAGTCATAATGTGAAACAAGAGATTTATCTATTGATACCATTACTAATAAGACAAAATTCTCAATTATGTCCTGAGTCTCATTCATTGTTTACCGAAAAAATATCTCAGCAGAAAAGGGAATCGGGGTTTCCATTGGTTTTAACCCCATCTATGCCATATTTAATTCAATCACTTTGTGATTCGATCAATGTGGTTGATGAAAATAATATTGATAACTGGGAAGATCTCAAGGCTGAGATAATTAATTTATCGACTGTTATTTCTGACCTCGATTTCGATACTCTTACAGATAATATGGCGCTGATGGCAAAACCAGAAAACAGAGATATTCTTTTTGCCACATTGTCTGTATTATTCAATTTTCTTGTGATTCATGATCAATCATTAGCACTTACCGTTTTTTCTCATTATGACAGAGTAATGTTTAAAAGAATCGAGTTGGATCAAATAAGAAAAGATAATTCTTTAAAAAGTGCCTATCATTTTCGTAGTGGGATTAACATCAATTTCTTGTCGCAAGTGTTTGATCTCTTGGTTAATGATCATAGATACCAAAACAACTTTGGAATTCAATTATATGCTTTTAGACAACTATTAGCCGCTGTTGAAGATGTTCCATCGCTTAGACTTGAATTTCGCCTTGCCAGACTTCAATTGTCAATGGAACTCGGCAGAATAATATTGGATGGAATTGAGAAAATTAAGATTTGTGATCCTCCGTCCGGATTCAAGGGTCCACAATCTCTGATTGAGATACTGACAAATGCTCTCAAAAAACTAATTGTTTTTGTTATAGAAACATATGATGAGAAAACAGTCATTGCATTTTTGAAGAGTGTTTCCATGATTTCTGAAAATGAGAGAATTTCAGATGGACATAAATATGTTTTTCGATCTATCAAGAAACATATCAATTCTAATCAAGCTAAGTGTGTTGAGCACTTTTGCTCAATATCCGAGACTCTTTCATTATTGGATCCGGCAGATTCTAAATTTTTCGCATCTATCTTGAAACTTTTAAGACGAATGATTCTCTCAAATTCTTTTTTTGCAGGCAAAATTCTCCGATTGGCAAGAGCTTTTTCTCCCTCGATAGAGATATCATGGTTGTGCGAAGTGGCAACCCAGATTAAAGAAAGATTAATTGATGAGGAAAATGGTGTTAATTGTACTTCACTAAATGAGCTAATTGACACTTTATCAAAGCTCATTCAAGAATCTGAATGGGTTGTTTCCATCTGGATTCCCAGATCACATGAAAAGGACCCTGATCAAAGCCCTCAATTATCAAGCAAGCTTGCGATATTTCTTCGAAAGATTGGCGAAGCCACAGAAGAACTCATTGATTTGAACTTTCTTGTTCTCCAACAATCCAATTATGAGAAATTCGTCAAATATCTGGTGGACTATCTGAAAAGCATTAATCACTATGCAAAAAAGACAGATTCATTAAGAAATACGATGAATGATGAATTCCAAGAACTAGTAAGATTTGTTGTTTCTTCATTTGGTAACAGAGTATCACAAATAGCTCTCAAAGCTCATAATACCAAAGAAAAGAAAGCAAACAAAAGAGATGACATTGACTCAAAGATAGCACCTGAGCTCATTTTCCAGCTTGAATCACTTCAAGCGACAACAAAATCAATGATCGAAAACAAAATAATTGACCCATCGCTCAGAGATGACTTTTGTAAGATCCAGGGTGCTGATTTTAAGATGAAATTCCGTAACAAAAAGGAGAAGAAAGAACTGGTTGACGATAATGTAGAGGAAGCCGATAGCATAGAAGAGTAAAAATTGTATCATATTTGTCGTCAGCCATATTCGTTTTAATGGTTGAAATACCAAAGTCTGTTCTTAAGCCAACCCTTCTTAGATACGAGGTTCCTGTTGCTGTAGGAAGTACTGATCCTAGGAAAACTCGCCAGGGGACACTTGTTACTGACGGCGGAGAAACAGTTTCTCGAGATGTTTTAGATTCGATTCTTCCACCAAGAGAATTTTCCCACAACAACGAAAACTATATTCAGTATGTCAGTACGACTCCTTCTAAGAGAACAGATGTTATTGAACTGCAGAAGGAGCTTGAGCAGATGCTCCAACAAAGGAAAGCCAGGGAAAAGGGTATTTGCCCTGTTCGATCAGAACTCTATGGGCAGTGCTTTGATGAAATCATTAGGCAGGTAACTATTGATTGTAGCGCTCGTGGGTTATTACTTGTCAGAGTCCGAGATGAGCTTCGCACAACGATTGCTGCATACCAAGCTCTTTATGAATCCGCAATTAACTGGGGTATGAGGAAAGCATCTGCTGTTGAGCAGGGTAAAGATGAGGTAGAAGGAGAAAACCAGAGACTTAAGGATGAAAAAAAGATTCTGGAAGCAAAAGCTGCCGAATTGCAGTCTAAGATAGAAGCAATTGAGAAGCGGGAAGAAGACTATAGATCTCAAAAAGAGAAGGAACATGCAGATGAGACTGCTTTCTTGAAGAGACAAACTGCCCAGCTTAAGGCTCAACTCGAACAAATGTTGTCATCAAAGTAAATTCAAAATATAATTTTAATATACAGATATTAAAGAAACAGGAGTACTAGGTATGATATCATCATATAACATACAAAAGTTATCAGATGATACAACAAATGGTGTTTTAGGCCTTGAAAGCGTTCTAGCTATCTCGCAAGGATCCCTTTTGAATATCCCACAAAACACTTGGGGAGGATCCATTTCTATATTGGTGGAATTCATTAATATGAATAATTCTCATAAAAAGAAATATTTTTTAGAAATAATTCAATGACCCACTTCTTCAATTACAAAATCATCCTTTCAAATTTCAAACAAAAACTTTGAAAGGTTTTTCTTTCAATGAAATAATGATTTTGGTTAAATCCTCTGAGGTCTGATCGGTCTTAAGTTTGTTGCTTGTATGGAGCTCTGAGGTATTTTCGAGTTGCTGAATGCATTTCTCCAACTCTGAGATTTCGATATTCAGATCATTGATTCTTTTTGAGTGAGACATGGCTAAGTTTTGCTTTTGTATCTTGATTGCCATATTTTCACTTTGCTGTATTTTCAATGCTTCAATTCTTCCTTCTATTTCAGATATCTCTTGTAGGATTTGTTTTGGGTCATTAGGTTGAGGAGCAGAGAATTTAGACACCATTGCTTGGTATTGGTGTTCATAGAACAGCTTTTTGTGTAGAAAGACCTTTTCCATTTCCTTTTTGAGCTCAAACTGAATCTGCTTTCGGTAATGGTCAATGGATTCTAACTCTAATGTTTCAGTTTTTGGAGGATGAATGAGTGCTCGGTGTTCATCATGGCTCGGAATATCCTCTGGTCTCGATACTTGTCTAATTGAACACTCTGATGCTTCAGCTGCAAACTGTAGAGCAAATATTGTATCATCAATCTGATTAATAGATGGAGATATATTAATAATCATTGCCGCTTTTGCATCTCTGTTTGTTGGTTCAAATAGATTTTTGAATATATATGAAAGCTTTGACTCCCTATAGGGAATTGGATTCTTCAAAGGATCTTGAGGATTTTGTTCCTTCAAGCTTCGAATACATTTTCCTAAAACCAGCATAGATTTGTTAATATTGCAGGCTTCTTTAAATGAAGTCATTGTTGAAGTCATAATTGACAAACGCTCTGATCCTGCTAAATCAACAACAGACAACCACGAATACCCAGTCTTTTTCGTTAGTTTCAGCCTAAAAATTGTATGTGATCGTGAACTATCGCAATTCAGTTCAGTAAAGCCTCTATGTCGACCGTTGATACCTTGAGTTATTATTCGATTGATATCTTGAACATTTCTAATTGGTATCTCACTACATCCCTTGATCTCAGTGTCACCTGCTTTGTTTAGACCAATAGAAAGAGACTCTTTACCAACATCTTGGCAAAGAAGATCATAAATTCTTTCATTGTATATCTCATTGAATGTAGCAACCAGCTTGATATCATCTGAATCTAAAGGAACCATATCAGGAATCAATTTGTTAACAATCTGAAATAAAATCCCTGGGTTTTTTTCTGTGCCGGTAACAGTGTATGTCTTACCTGCATTTGTGCTTCCATAGCAGAATATTAACACATCTTTCCCATTGATAAAATCTAAAAGAAGAGGCTCAGCAACTGTTCTAAAAACATGTTGTTGACTGGCTTGAGAATCTAGAATTCCTCTAAAAGTAAAAGACTTGTCTACACAAAAATATGACGTATTATGTTCTTCAGGGGGTCTGATTGTGATTGTTCTATCTTTGATTTGAAAATCAAATTTAACTTCATTATTTAATAATGGTCTAACTCTTAAATACACCTTAATTTTGTCATCAGTTGCTACAACTGAGGGCTTGGTAATATCATTACTACTTATATTCTTTTTCGATTTTTTATTGGCAATAGGATCTGTTTGAAGTGCTTTATTAATATCAACGTTCTCACGAGATTTGGCAATTGCATGAGGGCTATATTTCGTTTTGATGACAGACTTCATTTTTAATTCTAAACGTATGCTTTATTATGAAACACCTTCTTTGATGATTTGGTAGATGGGGATGATTATGTTACAAAAACAAGAATGATAGATTAAAACTTGTTAAAACACAAAAATCTTTTTTGTGTTCGAAGCGATGTTCTATTAGTTTTCATTTGATCGTTTAAAAGTCCATAAACATCGAGGTTGTAGCGGTTCTCACTTGTATATGTATAAGTAACATATTTAGAACCTTGTGAACCATCATAGATGATCATGAGGAAAATGGTCATGGAGTAGATGTTTGATAATTCGACCAGGATCCTGATTCTTTGCCATAGGTATCATTAATGTCGACTTTTAATGAACATTTGTTTTCTTAAAGCTCCTCTTAAAAGCTATTTGTCTGATTGAACAATACAAACACCTGATCCTTTAACTCGAAAGCACCAAGAGCATAAAGGTACACCACCTGAGAGATATGAACTAGTTATTATTCAGGTTCAACATGTTTTAATGAATTAGAAAATGAATCTATTAATGAAATCACTCAAATGTGCAGTACTGAATGGCCATTTATGTAATGTTAGTATCTTCACTCCATTCCTTCAGTTGATATTGAACTAACGCAAAATCATTTGAGAATCCAAATGCGAAGTCAGAACATAGAAAGCTTCAAGAAAACAGAGATTTCAATAAGTGATCAATCATATGATGATATTTCTTCAGTATTGGAGAGTATTCTTTTTTTAGAAGATGATCACTTGGAAGTATCTATCTTTATTGAATATTTTGTCTTCTTTTAAAGATTAATGTCATTTGATAGTCACAGAGATAAGCTAATGGATATTTCATTTTCATTTGTCAGAAACAATGATTTTATTATTTTCCAAGATGGATGGATGCAGTCTATTGAGAAAGATACTATTTTATCTATTTCTTTAATATTATTTTGTATTAATATTGGATATAGTATTTTTTGTAGCAAGACAACAAACGAATTTTCCAAGCATGTATGGTTCTACATTTTTTTGGAGAAACTGTGAGTGATATATATAATGAAGACAAATCTCAGATGAAACTAATTCCGAGAGAGTTTGAATCATTTTTGAAAAATTCAATTTTTGTAAACATCTCCTTTTTTTCACTTTTTGTAAACTAAATCAAAAATCTCTCCAAAAGTGCCATTTTTGCCAATGAATGATAAGCAAAAGAATCAAACATCAAGATATTGTAAAAAGGTTAAAAAAGAGGAACTATCTAGTTGTCCTAAAGACAATCATAATAAGCAATTATCAAGTAGTAATAAAGAAGATCAAAAAGGGCAAGAAACAAATTCCAAAAAATTTATTAATGATTCATACATACAAATAACCCAAGATTTATTTGAGATGAATGAGGAACAAAATCAGTTGTTTATCAAAAATCTACAGTTATTTATTCCTTTTAGAAATCGCTATAAAGTTTTTTTAGTTGATAATATCGAAGATGCCATTGAAATCAAGGATTATTTGTCACAAAATGGTTTTGTTTCGGAGATATTTTTTGAGCATTCTTCTATACTCTCCAACATAAAAATCAATATTTTTAAATCGATTCAAGTTCTCATTACTACTCCAATAGTTTTGCAACATATTTGTTATGTGAACATCAAGTTTCGATCAAGAATTTCTTTCATTGCAATTTTTAATGCAGAAAAAGTTTTTGACGAGTATTTTATTAATGGTGGTGATTCCTTCTTCAAATTAATGCCCAAAACGACAAGTTTATATCTTTTTTGTTCTCAGCTTACTTTTCATGTTTGTTTGTTTTGTGAGCGATATCTGAACAAATATATAATCTATGGAATAGATGAGAAAGTCATTCCAAACTTCATTTATCATCGAACATTTTTATTGTTGTCATTTGATGATAAGATTAGTTTTCTATATGAAACATTTTGCGATAATTTTTGTATTGTTGTTTTCACAAGTAGTGAAAAGACGAGTGAGTTACTTTATAGTCATTTTCGAAATATTGAACGTTTCCAAAACTTTCATATGTGCATTTTTAATGGAAATAGTTATGATGAATCTATCTTTAATCATTGTCAACATATCATATTTGTTAGTTCACATTTCTTTGAAAAGGAACATTGTCTTTATTCAGATATTTTTGTATTTTTTGTTTTTTTTTGATTTTTTATTTGATTCTTCATATTATGAAAAGATAGTATCAACAATTAGCAAATCTCAACAGTTTTATCTTTTTATTAATCTTGTTGGAATTCAAGACATTAAATCATATAGTAAATTGAAAACGAAATACAAAACATATTTCATTAATGAAGAACATCAAGAGTATTTTAGTATCTTATCTTCTTATGAGAATGAATTTGTTATCCGAAGTAGAAATAAAGGTTTTTATAGTAAGTTAGATAAACAATTATCTATTGATATTGATAAAAGTTATTATTCTGAATTTGAATCTCTTCGAAATTCTTTTCGAAAGAAGATTCATAGCTCTACAACCACATTTCCCCAATATATGAACAATAATGGTTATTATGTTGACAAGAGTCGATTTCTTGTACATTTTTTTAATGATATTGATTCCATCTATTTCACTCGTCCTCGTCGATTTGGGAAGAGTCTCAATTTGAGCATGATCCAAACATTCTTTGAATGTCATCCCGATAAACCAAACTATTCACATCTTTTTCGTGGTCTTTCTATTAGTCGTCATGAGAAATTTCATCAATATCAAGGTAAGTATCCTGTTATTTTCCTAAGTTTTGCACATTTTAATGGTAATTTTTCAACATATGATGACTTTTTGAAAGCGATAATAAGCTGTGTTTCCAAACAATTTAAAATTCATCAATACTGTACTAAATCATTAGATGAACATGAGCGCCAAAACTATCAACGATATTGTGACCAAAAAATTACTGAGAGAGAATGCGAAGATGCATTATACTTTTTAAGTCGTGCTTTATTATTATACCATCGGAAGTATTACTATGGCAACCAAGTTATTGTATTAGTTGATGAGTATGATTTACCATTATATAATTCATTCCGAACGGATTACTTTGAGTCAGCCAAAAAGTTTCTTAAATCATTTTATGGTAAAATCGCTAAAGGTAACGAAGATATCTATTTGTGTTTGTTTGTTGGTATTATAGAATCTCCACATAAGAGTTTTTTATCCGGATTGAACAACATGGATCCATCCACCATTCTTGAAGCTGATATTTTTACCGATTTTTTTGGATTTAATGAAACAGAAATTGATAATCTTTTGAAGTATTATAATCTATTTGGCCAAAAGGACGAAATTCGAAAGTATTATAATGGCTATCTCTTTGCTGGCAAAACAGGGAATATATCTATTTATAATCCTTTTTCAATTATGAATTTTATTGAAAATGAAAAAATTATGGATTATTGGTACATGAGTGGTAGTAATGTATATATTTATGATAATATTTGTTCAGATTGTAAAGATGAAGTTGTCCAAATGAGTTACTTTTTAACTAATTCCAAATCAATAATCGAGTATCCATTTAAAACGCTTGGATCATATTTCAACAGTTCAAAAATGTATTTGAACCTAATCCCATTGCTATTCCATTCAGGATATTTAACTATTAGTGAACAAAAAGCCCAAAACAAAGAAGATGTCTCACTCTGTCTAGCTAATGAAGAAATTCGACAGAATTTTTATAAAGAGTTCTATGATTGGTTTGGCATCACATTCGGAGCTAAGCCACCAGAATTTGAAATTTTTTTCGATGAAGGTCAAATTCAAAGTTTTGTGAATTCTGTTGAAGGTATGATGACGAGGTTTATGAGTTATTTTGATGAGAGCTCAAACGAATATGAAAAAGGATATCATAACTTTGTTTTAGGTTTATTAGCCATATCACTCAGATCATATAATATATACTCTAATATTAACAACAATAATGGACGATTAGATGTTCTTATTCTTCCACAATTCAAATCAAAGAATGGATATATTCTTGAGTTCAAAGTTTGCAACACAAAAGATGTCAAATTACGCAAATTGGAGGAAATTTCAAGGAAAGGAATGGAGCAAATTCGAACAAAGAAATATTCCTCAGCAATCCAACCAAAAGAAATGAAGGATATTTCGACCTTATATAACATTTGTATGGTATTTCACAAAAGGAAGGTTTTTGCAGTATACAACACAAACAACAGTGAAGAAATTATTACATTGGAGAGCACACTTGTTGCTAAGAAAGACGAATCTCAATGAGTTTCGAATGATTTTTCAAATAATATCTTGATATCTGATTTCCGAAATCTATACTATCACTTTGGTTTTGTATTAGGAGAGAGAGAACTCTCTCAGATGAATCATCATTAAGAAGTTGACAAAGAGAATCACAATGAAGACAGTTGCAAATATCATAAACATCACCTGCTTTTTCAACACTTGGATAACTGATTCGATT
>Ga0074193_1003363_pt1 | contig 11913 bp, 10 predicted proteins | sample EPASupsiteHSE605_FD_64523 | JGI IMG/M metagenome (GOLD analysis project Ga0074193, IMG submission 64523) | Bioremediated contaminated groundwater from EPA Superfund site, New Mexico - Sample HSE6-05 | ecosystem: Environmental > Aquatic > Deep subsurface > Groundwater > Contaminated ...
TTTGATTTTTCGATGGCGTATGGTCGTCAGACCGTCTGGATTATTACTTCACTCATTATTGGTTTGCTGATGTTGCTGATCGATGCGCGTTATATACCCCGTGCTTCTTTTCCGGTGTATGTGGTAGTGCTTGGATTGCTTGTTCTTGTTCTTGCATTGGGAACAGTTATTTCTGGAAGTCGCTCCTGGATTGATCTTGGCGCAGGTGTTCGATTGCAACCTTCTGAATTTGCCAAATATGCAACTGCTTTGTTTCTTGCCAAATATCTGAGTATTCCCGGCGTCAGATTCGAAAACAAAAAGTCGCGTCAGGCCATGATGCTCATCGTTTTTATCCCTGTACTGCTGGTCTTGTTGCAGGGCGATACTGGCTCTGCTATTGTGTTTGGTTCTTTCCTCCTGTTGTTTTACCGGATTGGTCTGCCGGGTTTTTTTGTATTTCTGGTTTTTTATATTGTGGCCCTTTTTGTGGCCACTCTTATGATAAAACAGTTGGTCCTGATTCTGATTTTACTTGGCGTTTTTTCGCTTCTGGTTTATTTCGGGCGTCAGTATCGCGAAAAAATCATCCGGTATCTGCTCATGTTTTGTTTTTCGGTTGTGTTTATAATTTCGGTGAATTATATTTTCGGCACAGTGCTAAAACCTCACCAAAAGGACCGTATCAACGTGCTGATCGGCAACGAATACGACCCCAGAGGCTCAGCTTTTAACGTGAACCAGTCACTTATTGCCATCGGCTCAGGCGGTTTTTCAGGTAAGGGTTTTCTTGAAGGAACACAAACAAAATATAATTTTGTCCCGGAACAAACCACCGATTTTATTTTTTGTACCATTGGCGAAGAATGGGGTTTTATCGGCAGTTCAGTGGTGGTGTTTCTTTTTGTATTTCTCATGGTCCGTCTCGTTATGATGGCCGAAAAACAACGGTCCGATTTCAGTAAATACTATATCTATGCGGTCGCCGGAATCTTCTTTATGCATTTTCTCATCAATATCGGAATGACCATTGCGCTGGTACCGGTCATCGGAATCCCGCTCCCATTCGTGAGTTACGGGGGGTCAGCTCTTTGGGCATTTACCATCATGCTGTTTACTGTAATTAAATTGAATATGCACCGCAACTCTGTTTTATAACACCATGGATCCAAGGTTGTTTATAGCTTTTCCGATTCCATTCGGCGAAAATCTGCAACACTCGTTTACCGGTTTGCAACAGCATTTCCGTTTTGATAAAATGAATTGGGCAAATCCAAAACAACTGCATGTTACCCTGAAGTTTATCGGAGAAACACCAGCCTCAAACATCCAGGCGTTACAGGATGCCATGATGGAAGCATTTGCAGCTGAACAGAAATGTATAATATCACTGAAATCGTTGGGTATATTTGGCTCTTCGTATGCGCCAAAGGTACTGTGGACAAAAGTAGAACCCGCAGACCGCCTGCAGCGCTGGTTTGATCTGCTGAAGCAAGCGCTCATGGCTCGCGGATTTGAGTACGACCGCCAGAATTTTGTTCCGCATCTGACTCTGGCACGCATCAGGGCTATTCAGGATAAAGATCTGCTACGCCGCACAGTGAGCCAGTATCAGCAGGTTGTTTTTACTGAAACCGGGGTTTCAAAAATAGTGTTGTATCAGAGTATTCTGAAGCCGACAGGCGCTGAATACAGGGAGCTTTTTACCATGTCGCTTCATTAAAAGGATTTTTTGTAAGTTTGAACAATGAAACTCAGAGCCGAAAATATTGTCAAGCGCTATCATTCACGAACGGTGGTGAATAATGTCTCCTTCGAAGTCAGTCAGGGAGAGATTGTCGGACTGCTGGGCCCGAATGGTGCCGGAAAAACAACATCGTTTTATATGGTGGTGGGTTTGATCAAACCCAATGAGGGACATGTTTTTCTCGATGACGTTGAAATTACCGAGCTGCCAATGTATCGTCGCGCACAAAGCGGAATCGGTTATCTGGCGCAGGAAGCCAGCGTTTTCCGTAAACTCAGCATCGAAGATAATATCAAAGCTGTTCTTGAATTTACCAAATTATCGAAAGCAGATCAAAACGAAAAGCTGGAGCAATTACTGAATGAATTCGGATTGCAGAAAATCAGGAAGAGTAAAGGGATTCAGCTGAGTGGTGGCGAGCGCCGCCGTACAGAAATTGCCCGTGCACTGGCAGTCGATCCGAAGTTTATTTTACTCGATGAGCCTTTTGCAGGTGTCGATCCCATTGCGGTTGAAGACATTCAGGAAATCGTTGCAAAGCTCCGTCAGAAAAACATCGGCATTCTCATTACCGATCACAATGTTCACGAAACTTTGTCCATTACCGATCGTGCGTATTTACTTTTCGAAGGCAATATTATCAAGGCTGGTTCTGCCGAAGAGCTTGCCGATGACGAATATGTGCGCCAGGTCTATCTTGGGAAAAATTTCGAGCTGAGGAAATCTGTAAAATAGTTTATATGCGATTCATCATCGTATCTTTTTTTGCGCTGATGCTGCATTCGCTTTCAGCGCAAGATAAGTCCTATTCTGTGGTGTTGCATGGTGGCGCAGGTAGTTTTGATTCGAAAAACTTTTCACCAGAACAGAAAGAAAACTACAATCAGTTTTTTGAACAGCTGCTTGCCATGGCCGACAGTATGGCACTTGCAGGCGATTCGGCCATGAAAATTGTGACGGCAGTGATTGTAAAAATGGAAGACAACCCTATGTTCAATGCAGGTCGCGGAGCGGTTCTTACTGAAGATGGTTATGCGGAACTTGATGCTTCGGTGATGGATGGTACAACGCTGAAGGCAGGTGCTGTTGCGGGTGTCAGGACTATTAAAAATCCGATTCTGGCCGCACAGGAAGTGATGTTGCATTCACCGCATGTGTTTCTGACCGGCCGTGGAGCTGAACAATTTGCACAGCTCCGTAAGCTTGAAATGGTGGACAGCAGCTATTTTGTGACCGACGAAATGAAACTGCGTTATGAGAAAATCAAATCCGGTAAAAACGGCACCGTCGGTTGTGTGGTGCGCGATGTATACGGTAATATCTGTGCGGGAACCAGCACCGGTGGCATGATGATGAAAAAATGGGGCAGGGTGGGCGACAGTCCGGTGATAGGAGCCGGAACATTCGCCGACAGCCGCGTTGCAGGGATTTCATGTACCGGCCATGGCGAATATTTCATTCGTTATGCGGTGTCCTACGATATCATTGCCCGTCTGAAATACGGCCACCAGAGTTTGAAAGAAGCTATGCATGCCGTACTGTTTGATGTGTTGTTGCCAGCAGGCGGCACCGGCGGTATTATTGGTGTTGATGCCGAAGGAAATATTGTTGTTGATTTCAATACCAGCGGCATGTTCCGCGCCTCGACCACCGAGAGCGGCAGGCATGTAATTGTGTATTGATCCATTTCACGAGATATTCATATATGACTGTCGTGATTGCATCATATGTTTAAGTAAGCTGATTATCCCCAGTATAAAAAAACGATGGCGAGCAAAAAGATGTTAAGCATAATAAGTAGTACTGGTATTGCAATTCCAATGATCGCGAAGACTTTATTTTTATATTTATCTGGATTTTTATTCGTTTTGTTCAGGCCGGTAATTCCCAGAATTAATGTAGGAATTGCAGGTAGCATGATGGAAAAAAAGATAAAATTTTGCCACCACAGAATCAAAGCAAAAATTAGAGCAAGCGCAAGTGCGAAGCTGGCAATACTTGCCCAATGCGGTTTTGGTTCATCATCGGGGTTATCGGACGTGGTTTTTGTGAGAAAAGGGGTAATGGATTGTTGAACAAACTGATTTTTCTGAACCTGCCTTCCAATCATGCAGGCAGGGATAAACACATTGTTATTGCTGCATAAAACAGGCTCTTCGGACCGTGAAATGTTCACAGAGTCAGTTGCAACACGGGCTGCAGTATTTTCTGTTTGTGTTGTAACAGCAACAGTTGTGTCATATTCAAGGGTAACATTGTTCTGGTTGCTTTTCTGTTTTTCGGATTGTTTGTTATTCTCGCCCGAAAGTATTGAAAATCCGTGGCGGTAAACGCGTTTGTTTATCTGACACGACGATATACTGACCAACAAAATACTCAACAAAATAATTCTGCTTTTCATGATTGGGTTGTATTAATTAATTCGCTAAAGATGAATGCAAGGTAAAAACTTATTGTTTATAATCAGAAATTGTATCAATATTTATTTACGAAAATATGAGGTTTTATTCGCAAAGAGTTGTTTGAATGAAAAGGCGACGGGTGAATTTTACATGAAATGCATCTGTATTTCAGAAAAATCACGTAGGTTTGTATAACACATCTTAAAATAAGGATGAAAAAGTTTCGCCGGTATCTTCCATGGTTGCTGATTTTTCTGGGAGCAGTGCTTCTGTTGTCGCTTGTAATGCGACCTGCAGGAAGGCAAAGCGATCCGGCTGCGAAAATAGAGTCGTTTACATCAGGTGTTAAAAATGTTGCTACCCATGCCGATTCGTTGCTGGCCTGGGTGTTGAAGCCTGAAAATATTCAGGACCCGTTCAGATTGGCAGATCAATTCTCTTTCAGAAACAGGGCTGAAGCAATGCAGGCAACCATCTTTATCACACGCAACGACACATTGTTGTTCTGGAGCGATAACAGAGCAATTTTGCCTGCTCCGGGCGATTCTATGAAATCGGGTTCGGTGATTTTCGATGGAAACGGATACTATCTGGTGAAATCGGACACCAGTGGAACAACTGCCTGTACAGCGCTGATACTGCTGCAAAGCCAGTATTTTTATTCCAACAATTATCTGGTCAACACCATGAATGAGCATGTCTGTAAGGATTGCCCGTTTACGATTGTTTCCAAAAAAACCGGAGCTGATACTTCGGTAACGATCCCCGGCGTTTCAGAACCGATACATCTGGTTTACACCGACCAGAAGCCTTCGTTTTCGGCAACCGGAGATGTGCTTGTTGTGTTGTTATTGTTTGTTGCGCTCATTTTGTTGGCTTCCGGTTTTTACAATCTGGTGGGTTATATTGGCTGGATGCGTCGCAGAACAGTTTTGCGGCTCATTTACCTCATGGTGGTTCCTTTGGGTTTGTTTCTGGTTGGTCAATGGTTTTTTGCATTGCCAGCGTATGAATTACTCAGTATTAATAATCCCGCGTTTTTTGCTTTTTCGAATAAAGTAACACATCTGACTCCGATCCTGCTGAGAGCTTTTCTGCTTGTTATAGCCATAGCATATGTAAGCCATGAGTTTCTTGTTTTTGCAGGCCGAAAGCGGAAGCATGTTTTTTCGCGTATTGCTCTGTTGTTTGTCACATTTGTTTTAACAACTGTCATTTCCTGTTTTGTAATATCCGGTATCAATGCTTTCTTTTTAAATACATCTGTCGATTTTAATTTTGAAAATGTATTGACCTTTGACTTTCGCTCGGTGCTGATATTTTTTACGTTGTTTCTGTTGTTCAGTGCGGTCATCATGCTGCATCATCTTATGATATCGCTGGTGAGCCGGTTGAAATTGTCGTTCAGAATCTGGGCTCTTATTTCTCTCGTGTTTCTTATAATTGCTGCGATAACCGCATGGATACTGGCCTACGACGTTTGGTTCGTGGTGTTTGTTTCAGCATATCTGCTGGTTATGCAGTTTGCTTTTTCAAAACATATGTACAGCAACCGGGCTGTATACCTGATGTTGAATATGGTTCTGGCGGCGACAATTACCACCATTGCCCTTAACAGTTCTATCACGCAGAAACAATACGACCGGCTGAAACTGTTGTCGCTCAACCTGGCTTCTGAACAGGATCCGCTGACAGAAGAATTTCTTGGAGATGCTGTTCCGCAAATTTCTGCTGACGAATTTCTACTGAATAATCCATATCGCACCAATAAAAATTTCGACATTTCGGAATATCTCCGCAGGAAATATTTCAATGGTTATCTGGCACAGTATCATGTACAGGTGACCTGGTGCCGTCCACAGGAAGAAATCCGCATTCAGCCGGCTGATACGAATGTAACCTGTGTGGCTTTTTTCAAGGATATTGCTTTCAGAACAGGTATACCCACACTGGCCGATGAAGTTGTCTTTATCAATGACGGAACAGGTCGCGGATATTATTTGTGCACCATCCGGCTCGATGCTCCGCAGGATACATCGTATCTGTTTGCTGAATTAATTCCATCGTCGTACGAAAAAGGACTGGGATATCCCGATTTGCTGGTGGATGTAAACAGTGGCATCAAGACCATTCCGGCCAATATTTCATATGCGCGCTTTCTGAACGACGAACTGGCTTCGCGCTACGGGAAATTTAATTATTCAAACCGCATAACAGAGGCATTCCGCCAAATGGCCGACGAAGCCGTGATGTACAGTGATGGTTATATTCATTTCAAACTGAATGTATCGGACAACCTGACCTTGATCATCAGCGAGCCGGAGCGCGATATTTCGGCTTTGCTGGCGCCATTCAGCTATATACTGATGTTTTTTGCTTTGCTGGTTCTGGTGTTTCTGATTACCGCCGGCAAAGTGTTCGGCTTCCGGTTACGTTTTGCTGTCTCGTTTTCATCACGTCTGCAGTGGATGATTGTAATTATTATTCTGATTATTTTCTTTGTCGCCGGAATTATTTCTGTCATCAATCTCAGCAGTCTCAATAAAAATAAAAATGAAGAAATCGTCAGCGAAAAAGCACACTCGCTGGTGATTGAACTGGAGCATAAATTATCGGATTCTGAACCTTTGACTTATGTGGATGAGCCTTATGTTTCAGAGTTGTTGCTTAAATTCAGTCAGGTGTTTTTTACCGATCTGAATATATACTCGCTCGATGGCAGGCTGCTTTCAACAACACGTCCGCAGATATTCGAAAAGAAACTGATTTCGGGTTTTATGAATGCCGATGCTTATAATCAGCTATCGCGGAAAAATAATTCATTTTACCTGCAAACCGAGTATATCGGGAAGATGGCGTTTATGTCGGTTTACCAGCCAATACGAAACAGTAATAACGAAGTGGTGGCGTACCTCAATTTGCCTTATTTCTCGCGCGAGACTGAGCTGAACCGCGAGATTTCATCTTTCATCAGCACGTTTATCAATATTTACATGCTGATTATTCTGTTTACAATTCTCATTACTGTCGTGATTTCGAATTATGTCACCAAACCGCTTCGACTGATCAAGGATAAACTGCGCAATATTAAACTGGGCGCGACCAACGAAAAAATTAAATGGAAACGACGCGACGAAATCGGTGATCTGGTTTTTGAATACAACCGCATGATTGGAGAACTGGCCTATAAAGCCGATTTGCTTGCACGCTCTGAACGTGAGATGGCCTGGCGCGAAATGGCCCGTCAGGTGGCACACGAAATCAAGAATCCGCTCACTCCTATGAAGCTCAGTACGCAATATCTCGAGAAAGCATGGAATGATAAAACCGGTGATTTTGATGAACGAATCAAGCGCTATACGCAGGTAATGATTGAGCAGATCGACAGTCTGAGCGACATTGCAACAGCGTTTTCGCATTTCGGCAAAATGCCTGAATCGAATATGGTGAAAATCTGTATGAACGATGTGTTGTCTGGTGTCATCACTTTATACCGCAGCGAAGAATACGATATCACCTTGCAACAGCCCGACAATGCCTTGTATGTGAATGCCGATGAAAGTCAGATGCTGCGCGTGTTCAACAATCTGCTGAAGAATGCACAACAGGCTTTTGATCCTGACCGCCGCGGAATGATTCACGTTTTTCTGACCAGTGCCAAAGGCGTTGTAAAAGTAGTGATCCAGGACAACGGCGTTGGAATTCCGGAAGAAAAAACGGTGAAAATATTTCAGCCCAATTTCACCACCAAGTCTTCGGGAACCGGACTGGGACTGGCTATGGTGAAGAATATTGTTACCAGTTTTGGTGGTCGCATCTGGTTCGAATCGGTCGAAAACGAAGGCACAACCTTTACGGTTGAATTGCCGCAGGCTGAGTGATTATGCGGTGTTTTGTTGATTGAAATGCTTAGTTGTGAATAGTACAGTGAGATCAAAAATTGTTTTTTATATCAGAAATTTTCTGTTGTGCAGCATGGTGTTTTTTGTTGCCTGCAGCCCTGGTATTTGTTTGAAAAAGGATATTAATACTACGCAAAACGGTCTCAGGGAAGGCGTTTGGATTGAGGTATCTGATTCAACAAAAATGTTGGAGGTTTCTGTTTACCGCAAAGGCGTTTTGAATGGTCCTTATATCAGATACCACGCAAACGGAGTCGTTGCTGTTCATGGAAAATACCGCAACGGGAAAAAGGCCGGAAAGTGGATGTATTGCTACAATAACCACGCATGCGTTTCTGTTATGTGGTACAAAAACGATAGTGTCCGTAAACAGGTTTTATATCCACCACCAATGGATTTTTAAGTAATTTACAAAACAATGACACCTCTAAAATGAAAATGCAGGTCAGTATTATGTCTATCGGTTTTAGTGCTGTTTTTGGCACAGACGGCAGTCAGGCCCTGATTCCTGTAATTTATTATCACTAATAAGCAACAGAAACATGAATAGCAGAATCTGGATATTGTATTATTTGTTTGTCCGGAAAATTTATACCAGGCGATGGAATGGCTTTGTATCAAGTGCAGGAGCATTAGCTTTTGCCTGTATTTTTATTCAGATTCAGTTTTTGATTACACTTTTTGATTTTTTTACCGGATGGAATTTAATGAACAATATTTTTTCTAGAGGTTTGCCGTTAGGGCCAATTGTTCAAGGAGTTTTATTTTTTCTTTTTCTTTTGTTGTTCATGTTGTTCAATAAGAAAGCATCCAGAACAGAAAAAATTGCGATGATCAAAAAATCAAAACAATTCAAAAAATCCTGGTCAGTATTATATATTCTATGTTCAGGTTTGGCTTTTGCCGGAATAATATTCCTGATGATTTTACAAAGATGATGTGAGTTTTTGTGTCGTTGTTTTTAAATTGGTTATAAGTGTTTTTTAATTTGGAAGAAGTATGTGCTTTGCTAAAAATCACCTAACTTCGCTTTTGAATCGCAACATCAAAATACCGCAAACGGCATAAATACATTGGATATAAATATAATGAAGATGATGAGTAGAATTATTTGGCTTTTTCGTAATGTTTTCGTGCTGCTCCTGCTTCATGGATGTGTCTATGATACTCATAATTTAGGGAGTGACTATGTATATGATGACGAACATAAAATGATTTACTCGTCTTCACATTCTGGAAATGAAATTCCGTCCACAATACTGGAATACAGATTTGACCGCAGTTTTATAATCATTAAACAGAAACCGCGTGAAAACGACCCAAATGCATCTTTATACAGTCGTGAATTTCATTATTCAAAGGGCTTCGATGAGGTATATTATTGGATAATTATCAAGGAGAAAAATGTGCTTTTGGGTCCAATGATTAAAGATGAATACATTTTAGCAAAGCAGAAGTATGCTGTTGAAATGGATTTCTGAATTCTCCGTTAATTTCTGAAATCCGAATCAGTCTTCACCGCACACGCCGCGGCTGGGAATGCTAAATCGGATTTGCGTAAATAAGACCTGCAGAAAATGAAATTGTTTCGCGTTCACCTGTCTGCACGTTAAACTGCAATAGACAGTCAGTCAGGTTCGCGACATTCGCGGAGAAGAAATTGGACGCTGCGTGCCGCGAAGCAGAGACCCCGGATCAAGTCCGGGGATTAGTGGTTTGTATTATCGGGAATTGGTGCGTCACCCGAATCGGCATCTGAAGCGGAAAATCAATACTTCAGATTCCAGCTGACCTTAGTCAGGAAATTCTGTTTCACCACCACCGGGCGGGGCAGCGTAAATACTTTTTCGGGTTGACGGCGCTCATCAAAATTGCCCGGAGTCCACTTTCCATCATTGTTTTCATCAATCACAATTTTCAGATCGTATTCGCCCGGAAGAATATTTTTTATTTCAATAGTGCTGGTTTTCGAATCTTCGAACTGCAGTACCTGTTGCTCTTTTCCGCTTGCATACACCATCAGCGCTTTGCCGGGGATATCGGAAAGACTGATTTCGATATTGCCCAGTTCGCTCTCGCCCAATATTCTGAATGGTATCGAAGTGCTGTCGTTGGTATAGCCGAAGAAATCGGTTACAGCGCCCTTTTTCAAAGTCAGCACGGCGTTTTCACCTGGTTTCAGATCGCTTTTCAGCTGCCATCTTTCACCTTTGCTATCGGCCATTTTTTCGAAAACAACAGGCAGTGTATCCTTATTGCGGATCAGAAAAATCCGGTCGTACTGCCAGCTTGCAACAGGTGTCGGACTTGTCAGAATCATAGCGCGATCGAAAGCAATTTTATCTTTTGTCAGCGATGCAATGCGCACTGTTGTGTCGGTCGAATAATCTTTCATTCGACCTTTTACTTTAAGCGATTGCTGAATGGTGTCGCTGAAAACGCCATCGCGGATAATGTATGAAAGCGAGTCTGCATCGCCTTTTACCCAGAATACCAGTGTGTCTTTTTTGTCTTTCCAGTAGTGATATTCCACATCGGCTTTGGAAGAAATAAAAGTGATTTCAGGATTGTCCAGCGGCGATCTGAAGGACGATCGTATGGTATGATAATGAATGATTTCGGACTTCAGATGCTTCTGATTTTTACTGGCTTCGGTGAACAGATATAAGTTTACGGAATCCTTTTTCGGGGCCGATGGCGAGAGGATGAACGGATTATTTTTAAAGGCAATTTTTTCGTCCGGCAGGTCGAAGCGGTAATTGGAATTATTGTCTTCGAGCGCGCACATATAATATTCGCCGGGTGCAATGTTGCGGAAGCTAAAAGCGCCCTGTGCATTCACATGAGCCACATACACCGGTAGGGTGTCTTTAAAGTCATTCAGGTTTTTATACAATAAAACCCAGGCTTTATCGCTGCTTCTGTTGGAAAATGCATCGCCTGCAAAGCCGCTCATCGAGCAGCTGTCGAGTGTTGCGCCGGTTGAAAAAACATATTCAAGTCCCGCAGCAGCTGTTCCTTCGGTAATATCCTGAATGGCATTGCCAAAATAAATATGATACGTGGTATTGGGCAGCAGGCTGTCTTTAAGAACGATTTTTACTTTTTTCCCCTGCACCGAAAGTTCCGGTTTTTCCTTCGGAAACGGATTCATCAGCACCTGTGAATTCGGGTTGTTGAGTTTGACAAATTCGTCAAATTCGAGCGTTATGCGGTCGCCGGTGAATTGCACGGTAGAATCGGCCGGCAATGCCGATTCCAGCATAGGCGGATTTCTTTCCAAAGGACCACCGTCTGGTTTTTCAATGGTTGCACACGCTGATATCAGCACCGAAATGATTGAAGCACAAAAAATCCAAAGAAATTTTTTCTGCTTAACCGGTATATTAAAAATTTGAGCGGAATCTTTCAACTTTATGAACTTTAAAACTTTCTACTTCTTCTTGCCGAGCAACTCAAACATTTTCTGCTTATACGCTTCCACACCCGGTTGATCGAACGGATTTACGCCCAGAGTATAAGCACTCAGCGCACAGGCAAACTCGAAAAAGTACATCAGTTCGCCCAGATTAAATTCGTTCAGGTTGTCCATTTCGAGCGCCATCACCGGTACACCGCCTTCGGCATGGGCCAGACGGGTGGCTTCTTCGGCTTTGCGGTTTACATAGCTCAGCTTTTTCCCTTCCAGATAGAGCAACTCGTCGCTGTCGCTGTTGAGTACCGGAATCTGTACATCTTCGGGCAATTGCTGCTGAAGAACTTGGAAAGCTAGGAGATCCTTACGCTTTACCTGCGCTGATTGAAGCACTTAATGACTCAAACCCAAAGGTGAGAGTTGCCGCCGCAGAAGCCCTGGGAAAGTTCAATATACCCGGAGCTGTTC
>Ga0074193_1003365_pt1 | contig 11910 bp, 9 predicted proteins | sample EPASupsiteHSE605_FD_64523 | JGI IMG/M metagenome (GOLD analysis project Ga0074193, IMG submission 64523) | Bioremediated contaminated groundwater from EPA Superfund site, New Mexico - Sample HSE6-05 | ecosystem: Environmental > Aquatic > Deep subsurface > Groundwater > Contaminated ...
CTAAATTCAGCCTGGCGATATTTCTTCGCATACTCCTCCGCCTTTTGCCGCGCCGCTTCCTCGGTAAGCGGAGTAGCGCCTCCTTCAAGTACGGCAGAGGGGTTACTGTAATACAAGCTAACCAGCGCTCCGGTATCCGCGTCAATACCTACATCAAAATACTCGGTACGTCTTCCTCCAGGGGCCGACTCGCTCCAATTCAGCTGCCAGATCCAGCTTCCATCTCCCATGAAGTAATCTTGCAGTTGAACGTCAATATCTTTTCCTTCAAACAAATCCGGGAACATTTCCCTGGCAATCTGTAGTACCCGGTCCTGGGAAACAGCCGGCTCGGCGAATTCTACTTTTTGCCTGGAGTCCTCAGCCACCAGATATGTAGTACTCTGTCCCCCTGACGCAGCCTCCCCGACCGCCACGTTAACGGCGATGGAAAACAGTAAAAATGACGACAATAGAACAATTACTGATAAGAGTTTTTTCATTTACGTTACCTCTGTTTTTGATCCAATTATTTTCAACTCCAAGGAGCAATTTTCTCAATTTCTAGCCAACCGCATTATGTAATTAATAGACAAATTCGGCATTATTACCATGAAGTCCTTGTAAAATTTTGCAAAAATATTTTCCCGCAACCTGCCGTCCCAAAAATATATCTAAAAATCTACAGGATCTTGACGATTATTAATTTGACAGTTATAGTAATATTCGACTAGCTAATAGGTATATTATTATTTAGGATGAAATACTATTTACGGGGGAGACTTGTGGAGATTATAATTTAGTAAATGTTTAGATGAGCATGGAAGGGGGGGGGAAGAGTCCGTATGAGGATCTAATACTATTCGCTATGCTCGTGTTAGGGTATGAAATTAACATTCATATCCTGGTTAGTGAATTTTCATTTATTGAAAGGACTCTAAAAAAATGCGCAAACCGTTATCTCTCTTACTGATTGTCATATTAATAGCGGGTGTTGCTATTTACATATCAGCATGTAATGGACAAACAACTCCGGCATCGGAAAAAACAACGGCAGTTAAGCCGCTGACCATCGTCACGTCATTTTATCCCATGCACATAGCAACCATAAATATTACCAAAGACGTACCAGGTGTAGAAGTTGTCAATATGTCCCAACCCACGACGGGCTGCTTACATGACTACCAGTTTACGCCAGACGATTTGAAAACTCTCAGCGAAGCTCAAATATTTGTGATCAACGGAGCCGGTATGGAGACGTTTATGGACAAGGTAGTTAGTCAACTACCGGCACTAAAGGTTGTTGAAGCCAGCAGGGGTATCCCGCTCATAAATGGCTATGGTGAAGAAGGCGCCAACCCTCACCTTTGGGTGAGCATTTCCAACGCTATTCAACAGGAAAAGAACATTGGTCTGCAGCTCGCCACGCTGGACCCGGAACATGCCACTCTGTACAACGCCAATACCACAACTTACGTTGGTAAACTGGAAGAACTAAGAGCAAGGATGCGCCAGACTCTGGATGGTGTTGAAAAAAGGGACATCATCACTTTTCATGAAGCTTTCCCTTACTTTGCCAAAGAGTTTAACTTAAACATCGCCGCTGTGATCGAAAGAGAGCCCGGTTCCGAGCCCAGTGCCGCCGAACTGGCCGACACAATCGCAATAGTCAAGCAATCTGGGATAAACGCACTATTCGTAGAACCCCAGTATCCCGCAAGGGCTGCAAAGACCATTGCTAATGAAACCGGAGCAAAAGTATTAATCCTTGACCCTGTAGTATCCGGTCCCATGGAAGCAGACGCGTATTTGAATATCATGGAAGGCAATATGAAAACCTTACAAGAGGCAATGAAATAAATGACTCATGTGAACGCCATCAGAAAAAATTGCGTCAAAATGAGAACTTCAACGGGTTCTCTCGCTTTTTTTATGAATGATGTGATTTTGATTAGGCTACATTATGGTAAACCGTTAAGCTGCTTAAACTGTTTTTTTATTCCGCAAACAGGACAGTTTTGAAGTGCCAGCGGTACCTCAAGCCCACATGAATCCATCAATTCTTCATTCACAAGAATTTCCGACGTAAGTCCCTGTGCTGCAATTTCACCCGCTTTTATCACAATAGTTCTCTCGCAAAGATCAAATACCATATCCAAATCGTGACTTGTTATAATTCTTGTATGCTCAAAGCTTTTGAGCAGCCCCATGACCCTGCGTCTGGATTTGGGGTCTAGTCCGGCGGTCGGTTCATCCATAACCAGAATATCCGGTTGCATAGAAAGCACAGATGCAATAGCCGCAGCTCGCTTTTCGCCTCCTGAAAGCTTGAAGGGCGCCCTGTCTTTCAAATGAAGAATTCCAACCATCTCCAATGCTTGCATGACACGTTTTTCAACTTCTTTTTCTTCAAGCTTATAATTACGTGGGCCAAAAGCTACATCATCATAGACCGTTGTCATAAATAACTGATCGTCCGGGTCCTGAAATACCATACCCAGCCTCTGACGAATATATGGCAGTGTCTTTTTTGTAACATGAACATCACCCACAAGAACTTCTCCCTGACAAGGAAAAAGCACACCCATGAGCAACATCAATAGAGTGGATTTCCCCGCTCCGTTAGCCCCTATAATTCCCACCGACTCTCCATGGTAGATACAAAAGGACATCCCATTGACTGCTTTATGCCCATCCGGATAAATAAAATGCAAATCCTTTACCTCGAGTTTATGATGACTCATCTGACCACTCCTGTTAACAATGAACCTATCAACATGGGTATATTATATATTTTAGCTATTGCAAAGAATGAAACCCATCCTAACAAATAAGCAAAATCCCAGACTTTAATTTTTCCGTAGCCTCCCGTATTGTACTCACCGGTAAAACCTCTTAGACACATCGCTTCATAAACACGCTGTGCTCTGTCAAACGTCCGCAAAATAAGCTGTCCTGCCAGTGAACCCCAAGCGTTGCGGTGAATGCCCTTATGCTCTGGAGCCCGCAGTGAATAAGCCCTTAATATCCTGGCAACCTCCTCCATCAGCACTGATATATAACGATAGGTCAATAGAAGCTGCAACACAAACAAACGAGGTATTTTCAACATTCTAAAAGCCGATGCCAGCCTATCCATCCCTGTGGTGGCAATAAGAAGCAGGGCTGCGGTTACTGTGAGTCCACACTTTATGAAAATAGAAAAAAATGTGACCCACCCTCTCGATATCGCTATACCACCCAGATAAAAGACCTGATGGTCGAACAGAGGGTTTAATATACCTATGCCGATAATCAATGGCTCAACAAGTAATATCCTTAATAATATTGGTTTTACAGGAAGTTCTGCCAGTGCAAGCACCATTACCGGATAAAAAAAAAGCGGCAGCAAACTGCCAATCTCGTATTTTCCAAAGGACACAACCACAGTCAAATAAACAACTGTGGTTAGTAGCTTCATGAGAGGATGGATCTTGTGTATGGCGGTTTCCTTCCTGGCTAAATCATCCAGAAGCCGCATATTATATAATGAATTTATAATGTTCGACATATTAATTATCAAATCCTAATTTAAATTAGAGGCAGGGTTATCCCCCCCGCCTCTGAAGTGTTTAGGCTGTTAATCTTTTCTTCCTTCTTTTAACCAAACTGATACTCATCCCTGCAAGAGCAGCCATGGCAAGCGTCATTGCGCCACCAACCAATCCTGCAACACTGGTCCCTCCACTTACTGCAGGCCAAGATTCTTCGCCCTCAACAGCACCTTGTTCCTGTTCATTTTCGGACACCTTAAAACCGTAATCAGGCAAAAATGCAGTTTTACTTTGTATTTCAGACATCGTCTGATGAATACCATCTGGAGCTTCAAGCTCTTCTATACCAGCAGTCTTAAACATGGACCATTCCAGCCCATCAGGATTTGCAGAGGCAAACCAGGAGAATACACCGCCTGTGATTATTGCTATAATAGCAAAACCTGTCACAACCTTCTTTATGGAGATATTGCCAATAGCTTCCCCAAAAGACGCTTTTTCAATAATTTCAGGACGAGCCTTCCAGACAAATGCTACAACAGCTGATGTGACAAGGCCTTCTACAACACCGATAGCAAGATGAATAGGTTGCATCAGTGCTACAAAAGTACCGAAAGGTAATTCAGTCTTACCTGAAAACAGAGTTTCCAGTACGACACCGAAAGCACCCATCTGAAGACCAATAATTGCAGCAAGCATGGCTGCTCCAAAAATACGTCGAGTAGAATAGCCTTTTTGTATTATCCTCCTATAGATCAGCGGGTAAGCTATAAAACAGCTGAAAAAGCCTAGATTAAATACATTACAGCCTAATGCCAATAAGCCTCCGTCGGCAAAAAACAAAGCCTGTATCGTGAGAATAGAAGCCATGGTAAGAAAGCCAGCATAGGGGCCAAGTAATGCTGCAAGAATCAACCCCCCTCCCAGGTGTCCACTGGAACCTGTTGCCGGTATTGAAAAATTAATCATCTGGGCTGCAAATATAAAGGCGCCCATTACTCCCATCAAAGGAATTTTCTTTTCATCCAGGTCATTCTGTATTTTCTTAATCGAATAGGCAGCAACACCTGCTGTTGTTACCCACATAACTCCACCAACGGCAGGTGAAATCAAGGCGTCTGCCATATGCATATTTAGCACCCCCCTTAATAAAACCAAAAAGACCCAAAAATAGAGCTACTTACATAGCATCTTTTCTGGGTCCATCCCAAAAATTAATATACAAAACCATTAGTAATCATAAAGCCTTCGTAGCTTCAATATGCATAATAAATATAACATAGCTTCGTATTGTTAGTCAACCAACAAGAGCAATCTCTTTTATCTTTAACGGCAGAAGAGGATATTAACAGAATGACAGTAGCAGCCTCTAAAAAGACGGGCAAGAAGAGGAAGCACTGGTGACCATTAACGGGACTCGACTAAATATCAGCCTCAATTCGCTATTTTATAAGGCAATTTTTGACCTTGTCCTTGACAAATTTCCCATCCTGTACCAGTTCCTCAGCTATGAACACAAAGGTAATGAAATCCTGAATTCCGGCCAGCTCCATGGTCTTTTCGAGGTCTTCAGCGCTACCCAGCTGCTTTACTACATCATATAGGGTTTCTTTCTTTGACTCAATAAAGCTGCCTGTCTCCTCCAGGTATTTGTTGGACCGGCACATCCTGCCTTCAAGTCTTTTAAAGTACCCCAGTTTGATTAGCTCGTCAATATTATCGTCGCCTTCACCAGCCAGCAGCAAACGCTTGAACATTTTTTCATCCAAGGCTATCACCCTTTCCTTGATGGCAAAATAAGGACTCTATTCTCCCGTTATATTCGCCCGTTCCGCCTTAATCCCTTCCGTTCTGTCAAGTTTTTGGAATGGTGCTAATATGATCTCAATCCTGCCGAAACGGCCCCGGCGTAGCGTCCTATTTTGCCGGTTTTGACCTCCATAATCCGGTTGTGTACTCTATGCACCTGCAGGCAGAATATTTCCAGCCTGGCCTCGATTACCTGGGGAAAAGCGTTGCCGTCTGTCTCCACGGCCAGGAAAGGCAGTGTGGGATACTGCTCCATCACTTTGGCCACCAGGTTTTTGTCCCTTGCGATTTCAAACTTGCTAGCATCCATCCTGGCGCTGATTATTGCTTCGGCGATCCTGCTGGGCATGCAGCCAAACGGCCCGATGGAGATAACCCCGGCTACCTCCTCCACTATTTCTGTGATAGCCGTACCAACAGTCAGTATTGTTTCTACTGTCAGGCGTGGGTTGATCAGGCTGGAGGCGTTTTTAATGATCTTGTCAACATCGACCAGATGGGCCTCATAGAGGCCGGATTGGGTTAAGATGCTTTTGATGGAGCGTTCAAAGTTATTTTTGAAAAAGCCCTCTATGTAGCTGCTGACGAGCTCTTTCTTACTGACATTCCCTCTCTTGTTGGTCTTGACCATGTAATCACAGTAATAAATCCACTCGGCAATCGGCGCTGCTTTCAGAATTATACCCTGTTTGGCCAGCCTCTCGACCAGATACTGTCTAGAGAAAGCGTCCCTTCTCACATAAATCTCACCAACCAGGGCCGCTTTGGGAGTCTTCTCAACGGACTGAACCCTTTCAATTGTACTAAGTGTGTTGGCTGCCCGGCGAAGCGTTTCCTTGACACCTTTCCAGCTATCTTTCTCCAAGCTTTCAATTACCTGATCACATACTTTATTGAAAACAGTTAATGCCTTATTCTTATCCCTGGCAATAGTCAATACCGCGCTGTAGATATCGTCCAAAACGTCTGATATGATCACCGACTGGAAAGCCCTGGCTGAAAAACCGGTCCCCAGGCCAGCGTAGCTGTTGTCACAGGTGAGCGTTATCTGGGCCACATCTTCGAGCCGCAACTTCTCGATGAGGCTTTTAATAAGGATGTTATACTGCCCGAACCGGCAGGGACCTGAAGAAGTCGGCATGAAGTAAACCAGGATTTCCTCAGAGTTGTCCCTGCTTTCCAGATAGTTCATCAGACAGCCCACGGTCAAGATCAGCGGCAGGCACTCCTTACAGGAGGCGTAGCCTTTTCCTGTTTTCGACTCCCTGGAGGTCGGCGCTGCGGCTGCTGTAGCCCTTACGCCTAATCGCCTTAAGGTGGCGGCTAGTAGCTTGGAACCCAAATCCCCCATGGAAGGGATGACCACATGTACCTTGGGATGGGTTAAGTTGTACCTGTTTCCCCTTGAATCGATCACCAGGGTCTGCTCGCCTTCCGTAACAACCACTGCCGGGCGAAATCCTCTGGCTTCCTCCATTATGTTGTGCCGGTTAATTTCAATATAGCTTCTGACCACATCCAGGAAAGCCTCAATCCGCGTGTCCAGCCCGGCGTCCGCTGAGTGGCTATCCAGTTCCAGGGTAAGTGAAGGCTTTTGGCCCATTATATTTCTAAAGAAAGTCACGATAAAGGAATCCGGACCGCAGCTGAAGTTAGTTATATAGGTTGCAAATAGCTGCGGGTGGCGTTTGACAAACCTGGCTCCTTTTAAAATGGTCTGCCCCAGTGCCCAAAACATGTCCTCAAAAGGCTCCTCGTCTTCGAAAGGCAGGAAGTCGTGGGGAATGACCCGGTAACCCCTGGTGGCAAACTTCTGCGGAATACCCATATTGGCCTTTCTGGTAAAGGCGTTGTAAGGCCTGCCGAACAGTACTACCGCAGTTTCTTCGGGATGCTGCTCCAGTTCGGCCAGGAAACTCCTGCCGGTTGCACGGCATTCATAATGGAAGTCCTCTTGAGCCTGGACCGCCTGATTATAAGCTGCCTTGGCAAACTTGTCCGGAATACCCAACTGCCTGCCCACGGCCAAAAATCCATCAAGTTCTTGTTGGTAACCTTTATTAAAATTAAGCACGGGGCTTAATACTATTTTATTTTCCAGCTCTGCAAAAGCTGCTTTGAGGTAGTATGGCTCCGCCTGGACAAACGGGCAGGTAACTCTGTTATCAATCCCGTTCTCCACCGGCATGGAGCCTACATGGGGCAGGAATACGATGTCCGGGTTGGCGCTGATTGAGGCGGCCAGCGCCCCGTGCGCGATCTCAACTGGGTAGCAGAATTCCGCCCCCCTTCTTTCCATGCCCTCGGCGTCAATCTCTTCGCTTAATGCCACCTCAAAACCCAGGGCGTAAAAATAATTATAGTAAAGTGGGTACAGCGTGTTGACCAGCAGTGACCGGTTAATAGCCACTGTCTTACCGTTAGAAGGCAGCAGTCGCTGTCCCCTCTCCAGACTGTATTTACTGAATACCAGCTTTTCACGCAGGCTAATCAGGTCGAGTTTATTGGTGTCAGGGCTCTTCTGGTCCTTGACCAGATTGACATATTTATTGCATGCCCCCCCAAAGGGGTAGACTTTTTCCTTGATGCCGATCATGTTGATGACGCATTTGCGGTCGCACTTTTCCCTGCCTCCGTTGCAGGTAAAAGGTTTGGCGTAGGCAACCTCGCGGTCGGAAAGTTCCGCCAGATCAAACTCCATCGGCTGCAGCAGGCCCAGCGCCAGCTTGTTTTTAACCTCCAGCGCTACACCAAAAGCACCCATCAGTCCGGGCTCCGGGGGCACGATTATCTCCTTGCCGGTAAGAGCCGCCATGGCCACCGGCACGGCCTGATTGTAGCAAACTCCTCCCTGCATAAACACCTTTTGGCCAACCGCACGGTTACCTTTGACTCGGTTGTTGTAATTCATACATATTGAATAAACAAGTCCCGCCGCCAGGTCCTCGATTGACGCTCCTTCTTGGATGGCGCTCTTGATATCGCTGCTGATAAATGCGGCGCACTGGTCGCTAAAGTTTAGCGGCCTCTCGCTATTCAACGCAACTCCGCCGATTTCCCCGGTGTCTATATCCAGGGACTCGCTTGCCGCCTCTTCCAGGAAAGATCCGGTGCCCGCAGAACAGGCTTCGTTCATGGCGTAGTCGGAGGCAACACCGTTGGTGATGTAGGTGTACTTGGCATCCTGCCCGCCGATTTCAAAGATAGTATCCACCAGTGGGTCAAAATAAACGGCAGCCGTGGCATGGGCAATGATTTCGTTAATCACAGCCGGAGTCAGGGCGTGCAACCCGGCAATCAGCCTGCCCGAGCCTGTTACTCCCAATCCGGTTATATGCACTTGTACAGCCAACTGCCGGTAAACCTCGCGGTAGCAGTTACGGGAAGCCTGGATCGGGTCCCCGTTGGTGCGCAGATAACAACTGGCCAGAATAGCGTTATCGGCAGTCCTCATCACCACCGCCTTGGTCGTGGTAGAGCCTACGTCAAGTCCTACAATACAGTCATCCCCCGGCCGGGCAAGCTGCCGCATAGCTTCCTTGAAAGTTACCCTGGGCAAAAAATCCCTGATCGCGGGCAGGCGAGAAAAGGACCCTTCACCTTCTTTAAATAGTTTTTCAGGATCGCGAATTGGTTTGGTGCTGACCTCAAGCGCCCAAAGGGCTGCCCCCAGGGCCTCAAAACAACTGGCGTGCTCTGGTATGTAAAGCTGGGGGATATCCTTTTGGAGGAAATGAATCATTGCTGTGTTAGAGGAGGCTCCGCCAACCACCATGACCCTGGCGTGCTCGGTTTTCTTCAGCAATTCGTTGACCTTTAGCGCCATCATCTCGCAGAGCCCGGCGGTAACCCGCTCTTTGGAGGCGCCTTTATTAAGAGCATGGGTGCAGTCGCTCTTACAAAATACCGAGCATCGCCCGGCAACCTTATAGGGGTTTTCCAGGTTGGGGATAGAAACCGCTTCCTCGACGCTCAAATCCATCCTCTTGATCTGCTGCAAAAAGAACTCCCCGGTCCCAGAGGCGCACTTGTTGCCGGTGAATACGTTGACGACCCTGCCTACACCATCCAACCTGTAGGCCAAAAAGGTTTCACCGCCAGCACTGACGATGACATCCGCTTCCTGCCCGTAATTACGGAGATAGCGGTAGGCGTGTTCAACAGCTTCCGGTTCCGATAGGGAGGATGCGTTCAGCGTCTTGCGCAGTTTTCGCCCGGTTACAGCGATTCTATCGATCGATTGCAGTAAATCCCGATCGACCATGCTTAAAATGGCGCTGCGGGGATTTCCTTCGTGTGGTATCGTCTTCGTCTGAAGTATCTTAACCTGTTTTTCAGCGTTATTCTCCAGCAAGACCAGGCTGATGTTGGAAGCCCCAATGCATAAACCCAGTGTTCTCAACCTGCTCACAGCCTTTCAAATTATATCTAATGCTATCATTAAACTCCCGTAAAGTAATCCTTGAAAAGAATATCCTTCCTCAACCATAATTATACAGCAAGGAACACCTTTATTGTAATAGCTATTTGGAAGAGCTTGGCTCCATATCCACATAGATAATAATACCTGAAGCCCCAAATTACAAATACAACTAAAAACAATTGACAATTTAATTTCGTTATAACATAATATAAATAAATATTGTATTTTAGTTATATTATGGGGTTTGGTCAGGAGCAAGTCCAAAACGGCTAAAGAAAGGAGTAAGAAAAATGAATTTGCCCTTCAGCGTTGAACAATTTCTTGAGGTTTTTACCAGGTATAACCTGGACCTGTGGCCCATGCAGGTAGTTGTTTATTTAATGGGTGCGGCAGCTGTGTACCTGGCCATTGTCAGAAAATCCTATTCTGGAAAGGTAATTAATCTAGTCCTGGCATTCTTCTGGCTTTGGAACGGCATAGTTTATCACATTTCATATTTCAGCACGATCAACAAAGCGGCTTATATTTTCGGAGCCCTGTTTGTTATCCAGGGAATCATGTTTATTGTACTGGGAATGAGAAAAAAGATGCTCAATTATCGGGTAGACCTTAGCCTGCCTTCCATTACAGGAGGTATATTAATTATTTATGCTATGCTGATATATCCTATAATAAGCTACCTGGCAGGCCACGGGTATCCGCATTGCCCGCCCTTTGGTCTAGCTCCTTGTCCGACAACAATTTTCACTTTCGGGTTGCTGCTGTGGGTGGGTAGTTATCTACCTAAAAGATTATTGTGGATACCCTTATTGTGGTCCTTGATCGGTTTTAACGCGGCTATAAAACTGAGTATAGTCGAAGATGTTGGCCTATTAGTAGCGGGGATAATCGGAACATTGTTAATCCTTCATAAGAATAAAGGCCTCCGGTCGACAAAAGAAAAAGGCAACCTCAAGGGAGCAGACATAAAATCATGTATTTAAAAAAAAGAAAATCGGATAGTATAACCAGCATTCTTCTATTTGTCTTCAATGTTTTTCTTACTGAGAAGAACATCATTGAACTGCCTCTAAAAAAGATATTAATTTTACTTGAACCTTTTCAAAAAAATGAAACCGCCATCAGGATGGGCTTATCCAGAGGGGTTAAAAACGGGCTGTTGGTCAATATTAAAAAAGAAAATGAGGTCTATTACCAGCTAACACAACAGGCCATTGAGTCCCTCAAGCACTGGGGAGTAACGATGCATACTTTCCAACAAAGGATTCCCCTTCAGCAGGCGGCATGGAACGGAAAATGGAGTATTGCTTTTTTCAAGGTCAGCTGTCCTGATGAACTGGCCCACGCTCTTAAAAGCCTCGGGTACGGCAATTGGAACAGGCAAATGTGGATGTCGCCCTATGATTTTTCCAGCGAGATATCATTTCTTGCGACAAAGTACGGTATAGGTAACTCATCGTATCAGTTTCAGGGTGAGTTAACGGGAGCTTTGAAACAGGGAGATCTTGTCACTGAGGTATGGCCTGTTAAGGACTTAAATAAAAAATATGCTAAGTTTATAACGGACCTGAATATTGCCGCCGAGGAGTTCGATAAAGGAGCTTTCCAGGGAGGTGGAGTTCTCCCCTTCCTTCATTTACACGGTTTAAAATTGTTTGAGATCATTCAAGACGACCCTCAATTGCCACTGCAATTGCTCTCACCCGGCTGGCCTGGTATAAGAGCGTCTCAACAATTTATGGCCACAAGGGAAGAATTGCTCCATATTGCAAACAGCTATATAAACGAGGTTTTGTACTAAGTAGGGCTACGAAAAAGAGTGGGATTTCGTATCCTACTCTTTTTCGTAGCTTATAGAATGCCCAGACACCCTGACCTACACTAGCAGGCCCTATATTCAAAAATTTGCTTGCTCCCCTTCATCAAATAACTCGGGGTGTTTTTGCTTGTGGACGGCCAGTCTCTTATCCTTCCAGTTAGCCAGCACGGTGTAAAGCGAAGGCACCACAATCAGCGTCAGCATGGTCGATAACAGCAAGCCGGAGATAATGGTTGTGGCAATCGGTGTAAAAAGCGGATCCCCAGAAAGCGCAAGGGGCAGCAAGCCGGCTATGGCAGTCAGTGAAGTCAGCAGAATCGGGCGCAAGCGGGCCTCACCAGCGTGGA
>Ga0074193_1003366_pt1 | contig 11899 bp, 9 predicted proteins | sample EPASupsiteHSE605_FD_64523 | JGI IMG/M metagenome (GOLD analysis project Ga0074193, IMG submission 64523) | Bioremediated contaminated groundwater from EPA Superfund site, New Mexico - Sample HSE6-05 | ecosystem: Environmental > Aquatic > Deep subsurface > Groundwater > Contaminated ...
CACTTGGAGCTTTGTTTACATTCAAGTCTTCGCTCGTACTTGCTGTTGTTTGTTTACTTGTGCTTGGTTTTACCGGTCTTATTCCTGCATATTTTTTTATACGTATACCGGTAGCTTCTGCTTTTCGTAGTTATAAAGAGTCTAAAAGAAACTGGAAATTAGGTTTACTGTTTATTCAGTTCACGGCTACGGCTTTTCTTGTTACTCTTCTGGTTATAATAGGCATGCAATATAATTTGATGGTAAATGATAAACCGGGTTATTCCTACGAGAATATACTGTACTCCTATACAGGAGGTGTTTCGAAGTCAGACAGACAAAAAGCGTTGGATGAACTTCGAGCACTTCCGGAAGTGGAAGCTGTTGCCTCGTGTAGTACCCTGCCCGTTTATTCTGGTTCGGGAAATAATGTATTTATTCCGGGTAACGACCAACAGCTGTTTAATATTAATGATTTATACTTCGCCGACGATAATTATTTAAAAATAATGGATATGAAATTGGTGGCCGGAAAAGACTTCAATAAAGAAACATCGCAATCCGATCATGTAATGGTAAGTCAATCTTTTTCAGACAGAATATCCGAATTACTTAATTGGAAGGATGGTGTATTAGGTAAAACATTTTTAATTACAGAACATGGTATGGTTACTGTTACTGGAATTTATGCCAATATTCGTGCCAGTTCGATCAGCACTCCGGATAGCCGTCCTACTGTGTTGTTCTATACGAATACACCTTCAGAGTATTTATTGGTAAAGCTTTATCAACTAAGTCCGGATAATATCCAAAAAATTTCGGAGGTGCTTGAAAAATCAATGCCAGGCAAAGATATAGTTGTTACACCATACAAAAGTAGTATGATCAATCTTTATAAAGATGCCCGTTTATTTAGAAACTCCGTATTAATTGGTGGAATTGTTACTTTACTTATAGCCTTAATAGGGCTGTTAGGCTATACAAACGACGAAATAAATCGAAGAAGTGCCGAAATAGCCATCCGCAAAATAAACGGAGCCACAATACAAAATATACAACGGCTCTTTCTTAAAGATATTCTGCGAATAGCGCTTCCTTCCATTGTATTGGGAGGAGGGATTGCGGCTTATGCAGCCACGGAATGGATGAAAGAATTCTCAGAAAAAACGGAATTTTCGCCTTTATTGTTCTTCGGTTGTGGTTTGGCTGTTCTGCTGATTATTCTTTCGGTAGTAAGTATAAACAGTTTTAAGGCATCTGTTCAGAATCCCATAAAGTGGTTAAGGAATTCGTAAACGGACGGCGCAATTTAATTTTACAAGATAATAAACTTAATAATAAAGGATATGTTACGCATTGAAAACTTGAGTAAAACATTTCGTACGGAAGAGGTAGAAACCATTGCATTAAATAAGATATCATTCGAAATACAATCCGGAGAGTTTGTTGCCATTATGGGGCCATCCGGTTGTGGTAAATCAACTTTACTAAATATACTTGGTTTGTTGGATAATCCTACAGACGGTAAGTACTTCTTACTTGATAAGGAGGTAGGTCATTTAAAGGAAAAAGAACGGACTCAGTTTCGGAAAGGTAATATCGGTTTTGTATTTCAAAGTTTCAATCTGATTGATGAACTTAATATATATGAAAATGTGGAATTGCCATTAAGCTATCTGAAGATCAAATCTTCCGACAGGAAAGAAAAAGTGGATGAAATTCTGAAACGGATGAATATAAGTCACCGGGCCAATCACTTCCCTCAGCAATTATCCGGTGGTCAGCAGCAACGTGTTGCCATTGCCCGTGCAGTTGTTGCGTCTCCCAAACTAATTCTGGCCGACGAACCAACCGGTAACCTGGATAGCAAAAACGGAGCAGAAGCGATGGCCTTATTAACGGAACTGAACAAAGAGGGCACCACCATTATAATGGTAACTCACTCTAAACACGATTCTTTGTTCGCTCATCGTACCATCAATCTGTTTGATGGGAGTATTGTAAATAATCTTGAATTATAATTAGATCTCACGGAAATTTTATCAATATCCTAAAATTAGTTAAAGCAGTATGCTCTTGAAAGAGGATGCTGCTTTTTTGCATTAAAAACTTTACATAATGTCTGGTAAATTTGCTTATATGTAAAACAAACATTACATTTGTGGTATATTTTAAATTGGTACGTATATGAAAACAACAACTCTTTTCCCTGTCGTATTAAAGAAGATCGGATGGATCTTATTTGTACCGTTTTTTGCGTTATGCTTGTATTGTTTGTTTGGAAAAGGAACAGAAGTCTTCCCCGTCAAAGTGTTTTCTATTTTCCCTGAATTCCCTTTTGATAGCAGCAGTAATAAACTGGGAGTAGTGATTGAAAACTGTATTTTAGACGAAATCAGTATTGTGGGCTTAACTGTATCGCTTTTATTTTTAACGTTCTCAAAAGAAAAGGATGAAGACGAGTGTATTGCATCAATCAGAATGCATTCTATTTTCTGGTCAATAATTGTGAATTATATCATGTTGATATTGGTAACCATTTTTGTTTATGGTCTTTCTTATATGATTTTCTCTTATTTTAGTTTACTATCTTTGTTGTTTATTTTTATGGTAAAATATAATATTGAGTTATATAAATTCAGGAGATCCAACAATGAATAATACGATCCGAATTGAACGAGCAATAAAAAAAATGACTCAACAACAACTTGCTGATTTAGTTCAGGTGAGCAGGCAGACAATTAATACAGTCGAGCTGGGTAAGTATATCCCATCAACGGTGTTAGCCCTCAAAATAGCGAAAGTATTTGAAAAGAATGTAGATGATATTTTTCAACTTGATGAAACCGACTGGGATCTTCATAAGTGATATAATGGTTTGATAATTAAAAACTATTATTTATATGCTTCCTAATTATTTATTGTTATTTAGTGAGGAGTAAGTAGTAATCTTATTCTTTTATCCTTCTTATTCCACTTATAAAAATTACTGATAATCATTAATGTGTCTGTCAATGTTTCCTTTTATTAAGACAAAAAGAGGATAATTCGTATAATCACTTTGTCTATGTGCTAGCTTTCATGTACCGTTCGTCCCAGCTAAGGTTTGTTTATCCCAACGGTAAGAATCTGTAGATATTAATGCGATATATTTGTTTGCTCAGTTTATTAGCCACAATTATCTTAAATTAATATAGAATGGCACATTTACATCGATTATTCATTTTGTTAACCATGTTTCTTTTTGTAGGAAGCATCTCTGCGCAACAAACCAAACTGTCTGGTACAGTTGCAGACGAAAACAGGTCGCCCGTTGCCGGCGTTACCGTTAGTGTAAAAGGAGCATCGATCGGAACAATCACAGACCTGAATGGTGAATTCTCTCTGCAGGCTCCCGTAAACAGTACCTTGGTTTTCTCCTTTATCGGTTATCAAACCGTAGAGGAAAAAGCCACAGTTTCTCCTATGTATGTTTCTTTAAAAGAAAACCTCCTGGAGGTGGATGAGGTTGTGGTAACCGCTTTGGGTATAAAAAAGGAAAAAAAGGCTCTCTCTTATTCCATCACCGAGTTAAAGGGTGATGCCTTTAAAATTAAAGATTCAAACCTGGCAACAGGTCTGGCCGGAAAAGTGGCCGGGGTAAACGTGGTAAAGCCAGCTACAGGCTCCATGGGTTCCAGTCGTATTATCATTCGGGGCAACGGCTCGTTCGGAAATAACCAACCGCTATATGTGGTGGATGGTGTTCCGATTGATAATAGTAATTTTGGTCAGCCAGGTACCTGGGGTGGGGTAGATGGCGGCGATGGCATATCGTCTCTGAACAGCGACGATATTGAAAGTATGACCGTGCTAAAAGGGGGAACGGCTGCAGCTTTGTATGGTTCGCGCGCCGCAAACGGAGCCATTGTAATCACAACCAAACAGGGTTTGAGTGGCAAAACAATCGTAGAGTTAAACAGCTCTTTTACCTTCGACAATCCGGTTGTAAAACTTAAAGATTTTCAACGGGAATATGGGCAAGGTCTTTTTGGAGTCGCACCTTCCTCGCTCGAAATGGCCAGATATAGCGGTCCTTGCAGTTGGGGAAGTAAACTGGACGGGTCCAGTGTTATTCAATTCGACGGGGTGATGCGTCCCTATGTGGATGCCGGAAAAAACAATTTCTCAAATTTCTATAACCAGGCATCTGCACTGAATAATAACCTCTCTGTGTCTGGTGGCACCGAAGGTACACAGTACCGGGTGTCCGTTGGCGACCAACGGTATAAAGATCTTTATCCAAACTCAAGCATGGGCCGGAACAATGTGTCTCTAAGTCTGCATACAGAGCTTTCCAAGCAGATAACCCTGCGTACAAATGTGATGTATATGCGCGAAAGGGTTAAAAACCGGCAGAATGTAAACGATTATCAGAGTAACGGGAATGTTTTGTTGTGGACCCTTCCCGCAAACATCGACATTCGGTCTTTTTCTCCCGCAGTGGATGGAAACGGGAACGAGCTGCTGCTTTCGGATATGTATGTGTATTTTGCCAACCCCTATTTTGTTGCCTATAACAGACATCAGAAAGATGCCAAAGACCGCATGCTGGGTTCGCTGCAGTTGCAATATAATTTTGCAGAAAATTGGTATTTACGGGGGCGTGCCGGTGGCGATATGATTTATCGACGCAGCGAATCGGTTATACCCAAGGGTACCGGATATAATCTGGAGGGAAATATTAGCGCAGGCTCTTATTTTGGAGGCGAATTTAACGCTGAAGCAATTCTTGGAAATAACACTCGCTTTAACGAAAAATGGGCGTTGAATACGTTTGTGGGCTGGAACAGCATGGCTGCCTGGAGTGAATCGCTGAGTGTATACGGCGATCGGTTTATCCAGCCTAACTTCAATGCGGTGGGAAACACCGAAACAACCAGCGGAGGCAAGAGTCGCAGCGAAAATTATATCAATTCCATTTTCGGACAGACCGAATTGTCGTTCAGCAATGCCTTGTTTGTAACGGTTGCGGGGCGCAACGACTGGTTTTCGGCTCTTTCTTTGAAAGGAAAAACAGCTCCCAACCATATCTTTTATCCTTCAGCCGGTTTAGGGTTTGTTGTAAGCCAGGCTGTGAGCTTGCCTTCCTGGATTCCGTATCTTAAAACGCGCGGGTCATGGGCGCAATCCGGAGGTGCTGTAAGCCCGTATAGTCTGGCGTTAACCTACGGATACGGGCAGGCTATTAATGGAAACCCTACGGGATTTATCGATTCGGGCACCATTCCAAACCTGAACCTGAAACCGCTCCTATCCACCTCGTATGAAGTTGGATTCGATATCCGGTTTCTGGGTAACCGGCTGGGGCTGGATGCCACGTACTATGTACGAAATACAAAAGATGATATTGTAAATGCCCAAATTTCATCGGCTTCCGGGTATAACAATGTTTTAATTAATGCCGGGAAAATAACCAATCAGGGAGTAGAGGTTCTTCTCACCGCCACGCCTGTAAAAAGTAAAAACGTTACGTGGAACAGCTCGCTTAATTTCTCTTACAACAAAAGCGAAATTAAACGGATTACAGACAATGTTACAAGTTTCATTATTGCCACCAGCCGTACCGGCCTGGCTGGCGACCAGGGCAGTCCGGCTTACATCTATCAGGAAGTGGGCGAACCTTATGGAATCATTAAAGGATATTCATATGTCCGTGATGAAAATAATCAGATTGTATTCGATGAAAATGGACTGCCGGTAAGGGGCGAGATTAAGAAGCTGGGAGAAGGCGTTCATCCTTTTACCCTGGGATTTTCCAACAGTTTTTCGTTTAAGTCATTCTCATTAAATATTTTGCTGGATGGTAAGTTTGGCGGAAGCCTGTTCTCCGGAACCAATGATATGGCTTATTTTTTTGGAAATCATAAAGGAACTCTTTACGGACGCGAAGGGGGCGTAATCGGACAGGGGGTGAAACAAGACGGTAGCATCAATGACAAAGCGGTTCCTGCAATGGATTACTACATGTATCTGGCTAATACTATTTCCGAAGCATTTGTATACGACGCCTCTTTTGTTAAGCTGCGCGAGGTCTCTTTGGGATATAATTTCCCGAAACAGGTTGTTGCCAGATTGGGATTATCCGACTTAACTGTGTCGCTTGTTGGAAGGAATTTGCTGACTTTGTACAGCAAAGTTCCGATGGTTGACCCCGAATCAAGCTTTACAAGCGGTAATGCGCAGGGGCTGGAACAATGGGGATTACCAACTACCCAAAGCTGGGGATTTAATCTGAATGTCAAATTCTAATAATAAGTAAAACAATGAAACATTGTAATATAAAATCATTTTTAATCCTGATCTGTATCGGAATTCTGTTTTCGTGCGATTTTGCAGAAAAAAACATCAGTCCCAACACAAGCAGTACCATTGAGCCGGGTCCATTATTGACGTATGTGCAGTTGTATACAACCGACAACAGCTTGTGTAAGCGGACACAAGTCGGCTATTGCATGATGATGGTTCAACAAACGGCATCCCTGGAACGGGATGAAATGGCCGGCGACAAATACCTTGAAACGGCTACGCTGGGAGAGTTTTTCACCTCGTCTTACACGTCTGTTATCAAGAATACGCTGGAATTGATAAACCGCACCAAGGAGGACGAAAAACTAAGCAATACGTATGCCGTAGCTTTGATTTGGAAATCATTTCTGTTTCATCGCATGACTGATCTATACGGTGATATTCCTTACTCGGAAGCCGGAAACGGATATGCCCTTCAGAATTTCTATCCCAAATACGACAAGCAAAGTGACGTGTATGCCGGGATGATAGCCGATATTGAAAAGGGCCTTTCTTTACTAAGCGAAAGCAAGCCGGCCATTGTGAATGGAGATATTGTCTATCACGGAGATATTACCCGATGGAAAAGATTCGGAAATTCACTGCTTCTTCGTTTGGGGATGCGGTTGGAGAAAGCCGATCCTGCTTTGTCCAAAGCCACGGTTTTGAAGGCTTTGCAGGGAGGTGTTATGCAGGAACCCGGCGACATCTGCATGGTTCAGCATGTAGCGGGCAAATCTGCAACGGAGAATCCGTTGAGTTTTATATTTAAAAGCCATGGACTGCTAAACAGCGGATCCATAAAGATCAGTAAACCGTTTCTGACTCAGTTGCAGCAAACGAACGATCCCCGGATGGTTGTTTACGCTGCCTTGCCAGACGGTAATACAGCGGCCAATCTGCAAAAAGGGTTGCCCAACGGATACGATATCATGACCATCCCCCAGGGGGAACCCGGTTATACTTCTTTGGCCGATTATTCAACGTTCAATCCCGGAACCATCCTGCAGCTTGATGCGCCAACCGTATTTATGACACACGCGGAAGTAGAACTGTTGCAGGCAGAGGCAATCCTGAAAGGATGGATAAGCGGAAATGCCGGACAGCATTATGAGGCAGCCGTGCGTTCGTCTATGAAACAGCAAGCTATTTACGGTGAAAAAGGTGTTATCTCCGATAGTAAAATTGACGACTATCTGTCTCATTCTCTGTATGACCAGGCAAAAACCCCCGAAGAACGGCTCAATGTGATCGGAACGGAGTTCTGGATTGCGACTTTTATAAACGGATACGAAAGTTATGCAAACTGGAGACGTACCGGGTACCCGAAGCTTATGCCGGTTTCGTACAGTGGAAGTCTTTACAAAGGGAGTATCCCCCGTCGCTTTAGCTATCCCATGCAGGAATACAGTATTAACAAGTCGCATGTGGAGGATGCTGTGACCCGCCAGGGAGCCGACAATCTTTCCACACGTATCTGGTGGGACAAGAACTGAACATAAACATTCAATAAATTAGAACGCGTATTATGATTTTAAAAAACATGCTTTTTGCATTTTCGATGGCAACATCCTTGTTATTTTGCCGATGTTCGGATACTTCGGCACCGGCAGACTACCTCTCTGTGCGTGAAACCCGGTTTACTGATAGCGAGGGCCGGACCGTTATTCTTAATGGAATCAATCATGTAAACAAGAATCCCAAAGAGGGCTATCTCCATAAAAACGACGAGGAATTATTCAGACAGTTTCGTGCCTGGGGATTTAACTGCATCCGTTTCGGCATTAACTGGGACGGACTTGAACCCGAGCCCGGAAAGATTAATGAGGCATATCTGAAAGAAATTGATAAGCGGGTAAAGTGGGCGGAAGAAAACGGGTTATGGCTTATTCTGGATATGCACCAGGATTTATACGGACGCAAATATGGAAACGGAGCCCCCTTGTGGGCTACGCTGGACGAGGATCTTCCCCATAAAACGGGAGATGTGTGGAGTGATGCATACCTGATAAGCCCGGCTATTCAAAAGGCATTCGATAATTTTTGGAAGAATAGCCCGGCCCCTGATGGCATCGGGATACAGGACCATTATATTTTTCTATGGAAAACGCTGGCTAAGCGATATGCCAACTCCCCTTCGGTTGCAGGGTTTGATATTATGAACGAGCCGTTTATGGGATCGGACGGGATGAAGGTGTTTCCGAAACTGTTGGAAGGTTATGCACGTGTTATTGCTCAAAAAACAGGAAAAGTTCCTTCCGAACAGGAGATGGCAGATATGTGGGGCAATGAACCTAAACGGGTAGAAGCGCTTGGGTTTTTAAACAACAAGACCGATTATGGGACTATTGTGGATGGTGCTTTTGAGCCTGTACGTGTTTTTGAAGAAGGTTCGCTAACTACATTTTATCAGCGTGTACGCGATGCAGTCCGCGAGGTTAATAAAAAGCAGATTCTCTTTCTGGAACATACTTATTTCTGTAATTTAGGGATAAGTAGCTCCTTCCATATCCCACTGGATAAATATGGGAACAAAGACTCTTTATGTGCCTACGCCCCCCATGGCTACGACTTGGTAACCGATACGAAAGGGGTCTCAAATCCGGGTTATGAAAGGGTAGAGCTAATATTTGATCGGATATTCAAGGCCGGTAAGCAGAAGGGAGTTCCACTGATTGTGGATGAGTGGGGAGCCTTTTACATGGGAGACAACCTGTATGTGGATCCGGCTCGTCACTTAATTGGATTGTTTGAAAAAAATCTTGCCGGACAAACGTACTGGAGTTATTGGGAGAAGATTGAAACGCAGGATTATTTTAAAAATACGTTGGTGCGGCCTTATCCCGTGCGAACCAATGGCAAGCTGTTGTCTTATGCCAACGATCCTGTCAACGGTAGTTTTTCCTGTAGCTGGGAAGAAACGGATAGTGATGCGCCGACACTGATTTATTTTCCTGATCTGGGTGTGGTGAAAAAAGAAGCCATTCAAATTTCACCCGTATCAGACCTGAAATTTATCCCCATTGACAATACTTCGGCGGGGTATGTGGAAATAACGCCCCTTGCTCAGAAACGTTTCTTTCACATCACATTTTAAATACAGAATAGCAGCAGCAAGTTTCGGTTTGTTTTTCTTAACCGGATTTGTTGCTGCTGTTTTTTTATCCAGACATCTGGCATCTTTCTAAAAAGTGCTATATTTGTCTACAGGAAATCAGGTGAAAACAAATGGTCCAAATCTTTTTGAATGTAAAAACATTTCTTACATCCCCTTTTACTCTTTTTGATAAGGTAAAAGACAGAGTGTTGTTTACCGCGGGGATGTTTTTGTTCTGTATTTTATTTTTATGGCTGTTTGTTCCATTCAATATTTCGGAATGGATTGTATATACTTCGCCCATTCGTGAGCTTAAGATTTCCGGGTTGGGCCTCGTGGGTGGACTTATTATTGTGATATCACAATATATTCAGACTCTCTTTTTTACTGGGCGAAAAATGAAAGTATATCACTGTCTTGAAGGATTTATGTTCGACGTATTGTTTGTTACAATTCCGTTGAGTATTTTGTATTCCGTTCCGGCGAATACTTACCTGACCGAATTTTGGCAAACCTTTAAACTGGTATTTCTGTTGCTGACATTGTGGTATCTGATTGGGCTTACCTTTCTGGTCGTTGTACAGCTGAAAAATGAAAAAGATAATATTTTATCCGCTCAATTATTCAATAAACCCGTTGCTTCAACAGAGCAGGTTACTATTTGTGATGAGAATGGCCAGTTGCGCTTTTCGCTGAGACCGCAGGATATATTGTTTTTTGAATCGGCAGATAATTATGTAATTGTTTATTTCAGAAAAGGACAACGCGTTGGGAAAGAGATGGTTCGTACCTCCCTTAAAGCTATTGAGTCGGAATTCTCCTCATATAATTGCATCCGGTGTCATCGTTCTTTTATTGTGAATATGCAAAATATTTCCAGCATAAAAAAAGACGGACGTTCTTACGAAATTGCCATACAAGGAACTTTATTTGTAATCCCAATATCCCGAAGTTATGTTAAAGCAATAAAAGAGATCCTTGCAACGTAACTTGCTTACCAGTTGGTTTCTGTTTTTTTCATTGCAGACTCCTTTCCGTTAGGGGACTTAATTTTAACCGGTTATTTGAGATTTAGTTTTAAGAAAAAACATTATCTTTGTTTCCAGTATAAGAGGTCCTAATATGAAGTTATATATGAAAAAGATACTGCTACTATGTTTGGTGATGTTGATGGTGCCTGCTGTTTATGGACAGGTATCGTTCGGGGTTAGGGCAGGGATCGGTTCTTCCGCTCTTGTTCAGAAGGTGGATGGGTCGCCTGTGTCGGGAGCCCGTTTTGGCTTCAGTTTGGCTGGAATGTTGGATGTTCCGGTGGATAAACGATTTCCCCTAAGGCCGGAACTTGTATTTATTAAGCAGGGAGGTTCGTACGAGGCTTTCGAAAACAGTACAACACCTACCGCCCATTCATGCTACTACTATTCCATTCAGGTTCCGCTGAATGTGGTTTATTCTATTCCTATCAATGAAGCTAAGTTGGGAATTTCTCTTGGACCGAATTTTAATTATTCTCTTTTCGGGAATATGAAGTCCGGACAGGCCGATTATGATATCAAATTCGGACAAACGGAGGAAAATGACCTCAAGCCCTTCGATCTGGGTGTAAATGTTGGATTAAGTGCGATTTATAAAGATGTATTCTTTGGCATACATGCCACCTGCGGAACCTTGGACCGTTTGGCCGAAAAACCTCAGGGAGCCTCTTCCGTTTATCAGAACAATATCACCTTTTCACTTGGCTATTTCTTCCGTTAGGCTTGATTTGCTTTGAGTTGTCTGTTAAAAACATAGGCAAAAGTTTTTTTATTTAAAGAAAAGCCGTACCTTTGCAAGCCGATTATTATCAAATTGTACTAAGAGTTTAATTCTTAGCATGTTGTTACTTCATGTGTCCGAAGGAGCTCATGCAAAAGAATTTGTTTTTTGAATTATTAATTAAATTAATTTTAAGCAAGTGGATACTTTAAGTTTTAAGACCATTTCTGCAAACAAAGCAACTGTAAACAAAGAATGGGTGATTGTTGACGCAACAGGTCAGTCTTTGGGTCGCCTTTGCGCAAAAGTAGCAAAGCTTTTGCGTGGTAAGTACAAACCCAACTTTACCCCTCACGTTGATTGTGGTGATAATGTAATTATTATCAATGCAGACAAAGTCGTTCTTACCGGAAATAAGTGGAACGACCGTGTTTATCTGAGATACACTGGTTATCCAGGTGGACAAATCGCATTTACTCCTGCTTCATTGATGAAGAAGGGCGAACGTCGTTTGTTCGCAAAAGTAGTGAAGGGTATGCTGCCAAAGAATCGTCTTGGTGCGAAATTGCTTGGCAACATGTACGTGTATGCAGGCACTGAGCACAAGCACGAAGCTCAACAGCCTAAGGAAATTGATATAAACTCACTTAAATAACTAGTATGGAAGTAGTAAATGCAATAGGAAGACGTAAAGCTGCAGTTGCTCGCGTATTCGTTAGCGAAGGAACAGGAAAGATTACA
>Ga0074193_1003368_pt1 | contig 11893 bp, 9 predicted proteins | sample EPASupsiteHSE605_FD_64523 | JGI IMG/M metagenome (GOLD analysis project Ga0074193, IMG submission 64523) | Bioremediated contaminated groundwater from EPA Superfund site, New Mexico - Sample HSE6-05 | ecosystem: Environmental > Aquatic > Deep subsurface > Groundwater > Contaminated ...
ATAAATGGAAGAAATGACAAATCGGATTAGAGATATAGTCCGAATGACATTGATTTTCAATTGAACCTACAAAAAATAACAATCAAGGATATTTAGATGTTAGAATGTGCTTGCTGCCGAATGTAGGAACATAGTTTTCATAAAAATATAATTAAAAAAAGTAAAATTTTATCTAAATTTTATCTGAATTTGTCTGAATTTATCTGAATTTATCTGAATTTATCTGATTTATCTAAATTCATGTTATTGAGCACAAAAAAATACTGGTTGAGGCTCAGGTAATGTGAATACAAAGGGCCGGAATTCCATGATTAATGTTACGGGGCAAGTCACTTGAAAGTGATATACTCTCTTAAATCCGATTTAAGAATCCTTTCAATTTCGCCCCAGTTGCTGTCCCTGGTTTCCGTAAACATGTACCCGAAGAAGCCAAACTGCTCGTGGTCGGCTTTCCTGAGTTCCAGGGGCTTTTCAAAGTCAGAAAGCAGTTTTTCGTAATCAAAACCCTTTACTCCCTTCAAATTCAGATCTGCAGGCCTATTCAGCATAACAAGACAGAAGCTCTTTCCGTCCTTGTTTGCAAGGATAATTTTCCAGTCCGGTTCAAGCTGTTCAAGGAAGTACCTGTAAGTGTTAATCCCGTAAGCGAAATGTGCGATATCGGTTGTGCACCAGCCGGCAAAACGCATCGGATTCAGTTCTATCGGCTGAACCCTCCTATCCTCCCCTATTCGCAGTTCCATATGAAGAGGAAAATTCCTGAGCTCGACCAGCTTTCCGATTTCTTTTAAAAGATCCTCAACAGTTTCCCTGTATGTTTCTATAACCGCTTTTGAAGTAAAGTACACCCTATCGCTGACATCATGTTCCGAAGAAAAAATGTGCTTGAAAATATTGAGGACTACCGGCTTTCCTTCGTTATTGAAATAAGCATCAATCGCAAACTCTTCTCCTTCGATATTCCCCTCAATAATGAATTTCCCTGCATTCAGTACCTGTGCCGGGTAAAGCTCTTTGATCTCCTCAACCTCAGCCTTTACGTTCTTCAGGACCGACCCATTCCTCGTCAGTCGAAACCTTGTGCACCCCGAGGCTGAAAAAACCCACAGCAGGCTTTATGATAAATGGCTTTTCGATTTCCTCAACCCTGATTTCGTCCAGCTTTTCAAATTCAACACCTTTGAAATATAGTTCGGGATAGATCCTCTCCAGCAGTTCCCTGAATTTAATTTTGTTCTTGAAAAGCTCTATTTTCTCAGGCAGCCCGGTAAAGCCCAGATTTTCCGAAATCCAGGCAAGGGAATTTTCAGAATTGGAGTATAAAGAACGTTCACCCTTATCTTTTATTAATTCGATAAACTCGGCTTCCTCAAGAAGCCTAAGTCTTTTTTCCGGATTCAGTCCGGCTGCCATTCCATTTTTTAAAACAGGAATCTGCATCTCTGCAGCAGTATCTTTTAAAAATTCAGAAATATAGGGGTGGTCGAGGATTAACATTATTCTAACCTTTAATTTTGGGTTGACAGTTTTTGAGACTAGCTAGGAAGAGTATGTCTTAAATATTTATTGTAAAAAATTTCTTCAAACTTAAACACAACCAGATTTACAAAAAGAGTTATTTGGAGAATAATCAGGGATTTGGAGAATAATCAGGGATTTGGAGAATAATCAGGGGGAAAATTTCAATAGAAAACCCGTCAGTATGATGGCTAAAATTACTACAGCAATAATACTTCCGGCAGATTTCATTGAAAGCTTTATTTGCGGGCTCTGGATCCATCTTAACATTCCGGAATGTTTGTTTGATTCGGATCCTAATTTGTGATCAGTTGTTGGTTTAATCGCAGGGTTGAGTGCCAGGTCTTCACTTCTGTCTGTCGAATCTGTAAAACGTTTGGTCTCAATTCCTGCGTAAGGTATTGTTTTGAGCCGGCAGTTGTCCATTTGGTTCGCAGAATCTTCAATTATCTTCTGAAGAGGCCCTTCAATATTTCTAACAATTTCACTTAACTCCTTAAAGAGTTCGTTAAAAGTTCTCTGTTCCTTCCATATAACAGATTCTTTATTACTGCATACAACGGATTCTTTGTTACTGCACATAACAGATTCTTTATTATTGCACATAACAGATTCTTTATTATTACACACAACAGATTCTTTATTATTGCACACAACGGATTCTTTATTATTGCACACAACGGATTCTTTGTTGCTGTTAATATTCTCAATACAGGCCATTAAGTTGTATAGAGATTGTATAAATCTTTCTACTTTTTCATCCTGTTTGTATATTTTTTTACAAGTTCCCAGATATTCTTTCCACTTTTCAACCCTGTCTTCAATTTTTGGAACTTTTTCCTGTGTAATTATCGCAAGCATATAGTCAAGCATTTCCGAAAGACATAGCATCGAGGTTGAACAGGCATTACAGATTTGACTATCTTTCCCTTTCAGAGATGTCTCGGCTGCCATCTTATAGCATTTAGAGGCATCAAGTATGCCATTAATAGTTTTTTCCAGCACTTCAACATTGTAAGGCGGCCGGAAATCAAGGTTCCTGACCTTAGCTCTACCTTTAAGCGTATATCCTCTGGTCAAAAATATGCCCTTGGATTTCTCTCCTGCATGTTTGCCTGCTTCGATATATTTATCTCCTGAGATCTCAGCATATTCTCCAACTTTATTATATTTTCTCAGACTATAATATTTATTGGCTAACTCTTCGTAAAGCCATGCAAGAGCAAGATGCTCCCTGATGATGTCTCCTTTTTCTCTAAAGAGGCGGGATGCAAGCTTCATTTCTTCAATTGCTTCAATCTCCAGGTTCCTGGAGAGCAGTAGTAAACTGTAAGCACAATGGATATTTGGTTTTGTAGGGTCCAATTCAATTGCTGCTTTAAATTGTTTTTCGGCCTCTTCCAGCCTCCCGGCTTCTAAAAGGAGGTTTCCGTAATTTGAGCGTGCACGGAGATTTTTTGGATCCATTTCGAGAGCAAGTTTATATTGATCTTCAGCTTCTTGCAACCTTCCCATTTGTTTAAGGAGATTTCCGTAACTGTAGTGAGTGGCTGGATGTTTGGGGTTTGCTTCCAGAGCAAGAATATACTGTTTTTCGGCCTTTTCCGGCTGTCCCGTTTCTGAGAGGAGAAGGCCGTAATTGCAATAAATGTCTGCATTCTTCGGGTCGGTATTCAGAGCAAGTTTATATTGCTTTTTGGCCTCTTCCTGCCTCCCCATCTGTTTTAGAAGATTCCCGTAGTTACCATGCGTTTTGACATCCTTCGGATCAATTTCCAGAGCAAGCTTATACTGCTTTTCAGCTTCTTGCAGCCGTCCTGTTTGCTTAAGGAGAAGGCCGTAATTATAATGAGTGGCTACATGTTTCGGGTCAGTTTCGAGAGCAAGCTTATACTGTTCTTCAGCTTCTTGCAGTCTGCCCATTTTTTTAAGAAGAAGGCCATAATTATAATGAGCGGCTGCGTGTTCCGGATCAAATTCCAGAGCCAGCTTATACTGCTTTTCGGCCCTTTCCGGCAATCCCATTTCTGAAAGGAGAAGGCCGTAATTATAATGAGTGGCTACATGTTTCGGGTCAGTTTCGAGAGCAAGCTCATACTGTTTTTCGGCCTCATTTCGCCTCCCTATTTCCGCAAGAAGGACCCCGTAGTTTGATTGGGTGGCTACATGTTTTGGGTCTACCAATAAAGCAAATTTGTACTGTTCTTCAGCTTCTTCCAGGCGCCCCATTTCAAAAAGGAGAAGCCCATAATTGCAGCGAATGGCCACATTTTTAGAATCAGTTTCGAGAGCAAGCCTATACTGTTTTACTGCCTCTTTCTGCCTTCCCATTTGTTTAAGGAGATTTCCGTAATTGTAATGAGTAGCTACATGTTTCGGGTCAGTTTCGAGAGCAAGCTCATACTGTTTTTCTGCCTTTCCCAGTTGCCCTATTTCTGAAAGGAGAAGTCCATAGTTTGAGTGGGCGGCTACATGTCCGGGATTGGCTGCCAGGGCAAGCTTATATTGTTTTTCAGCTTCTTTCCAGCGCTCCACTTCAGCAAGGAGAATTCCGTAGTTTAAATGAATATCTGCATTCTTTGGGGCAATTTCCAGAGCAAGCCTGTACTGCTCCTCGGCTTCTTGCAGCCTTCCCAATTTTAAAAGGAGAATTCCGTAGTTTAAATGAATATCTGCATTCTTTGGGGCAATTTCCAGAGCAAGCCTGTACTGCTCCTCGGCCTCTTTCAGTCTTCTCATTTCTGAAAGCAGAATTCCGTAGCTGTAATGGGTTGCTACATGTCTTGGATCGGATTTCAGAGCAAGTTGATACTGTACTCCGGCTTCTTCCTGCTTTCCCATTTCTGAGAGAAGAATTCCGTAACTGTAATGAGCTGCTACATGTTTTGGATCGGATTTCAGAGCAAGTTGATACTGTTCTTTAGCCTTTTCCTGTCTCTTAAATTCTAAAAGGAGAAGCCCGTAATTGTAATGAGTTTCTGCATCATCAGGGTTAACTTCCAGAGCAAGCTTATAATGCTTTTCGGCCTCATACGGTCTATCCATTTGTATAAGGAGATTCCCGTAATTTGCATGGATGCGTGCATCATCGGGATCAGCTTCCAGACCAAGCTTATATTGTTCTTCAGCCTTTTCCGGTTTCCCCCTTTCTGAAAGAAAGAATCCGTAACTTGAACGAGCGGCTGTATGTTTGGGGTTTGCTTCCAGAGCAAGCTTATACTGTTTTTCTGCCTTTTCCGGCCGTCCTGTTTCCAGGAGGAAAAATCCGTAATTATAGTGAGCATCCGCATTCTGTGGGTCAAATTCAAGAGCAATTTTAAACTGCTCTTCTGCTTCTTCCAGCCGCCCCATTTCCGCAAGAAGACTTCCGTAATTTAAGTAAATAGCTATATTAGAAGGGTCGATTTTCAAAGCAAACTTGTACTGCTCTTCAGCCTCTTTCGTCCGACCTACCTGTTTAAGGAGAATTCCGTAATTGTAATGGGTTGATACGTTAAACGGATCAATTTCCAGAGCCAGTTTATACTGTTCTTCGGCTTCTTCCAGCCACCCCATGAAAAAAGCAGCTACTCCCATATTATAATAAGCAACTGCTTTGATATCTCCTACAGCCAGAAGTGAGGATGCTTTTGCATATATGTAAGCTAAACTATACTTTTCTTTTGATCCGTAAATATTGCACATATGAAGCAAGAAACTGGAGGGAACCGAATTCTTTCTCGAATAGTAAGCCAAAACGTCAGCGGCTCCATCGAAATCCCCGTTATTGGATCTCATATATTTCGCTACAACCTGTACGAGTTTACTTGCTTGCCCATCCTCCATAAACAAAAACCAACCAGCAAATTTTTTCATTTTAAACTACTGCATACAGTAATATTTTATTATAGTATAAAGAAATATTGTTTACATTTGATAATTTTTGACTTTATATAATTAGAAATTAGTAATATAGCCATTTAAAAATTAGAATGAGTAGGGATGGTCGAGGATTATAATTATTCTAACCTTTCTTATGGCCGTTTGACTTGGAAACTAAAAGCCAGATATAAGAAAGATTAGTAATATTTATTGTGGAATGCTTTGAAAGCAGATTTCATAGGTAGAAGAAAAACCAGGCCACTTTTGTTCAGGTTAACTATAGTTCACGTCCGGTATGTATCCAATTGTGTCTTGCTTGTCTATAGACTGAAAGTTCTGACCCGTCATATATTGCAGGTGTAGGGCTGTCGTATCCGAGTTTTTCAACCTTTTCCCACAAAGAGACACTGACCCAATAATTAACTTTTCTTCTTATTCATGGACACAAAGACAGATACATAAAATAAAGGCTTGTATCCAGGTGTCCACTTAGCGTCCATAATGTCTTATTATATTGTTTAATCTAAAAATTCCTGAATATTTTAATAAATCTTAGCTCTTCAAAAACAAACAATGTGATATTTTTATAAAATTTTATATAAAGTGGAAGACAGTCGTGAAAAATAGAATTTTCGAAGAGTTCTCTGAAAAGCAAGACTATATAACATCGAGTTTTAATTAATATTAGATTCTTATTTATATTTCTCTAGATATTATATTCTTTAGATAATAATACTCATGTGATCCGATTGGAAATCACTTTTCATTGACATATGCGATGAAAATAGAATTTACTGATAACTTAAGGACTTACACACTTGAAGAACAAAATAATTGTAAATGTTATGATTTAAATTGTTTGAAGTTTCACTCAGTTTAACTGGCCACTTCATGTCTAAGGACTTATGCACTTGAGGAATAAAATTATGATTTAGATTGTTTTAATTTTCGATTCAGTCTAACTGGTCGTTTCGTGTCATGACTCAGTCTAACTGCATAAGTCCCAAAATTGAAAAACTAATTATAAGTCCTAAAATTGAAAACGAATTAAAATTATATCAAACTGGACAATAATGGGGAGTGTAGACAAATGGGAAAACAAACATTTGACAGAATAGACAGAATAAAAAAGATTGTGGCTATTTTGCTGGCAATCTTTTTTATAACATCAATAACTGCCACGTCGGTAAGCGCAGCTTCTTCGGAGAACTCCGGGAACGGGGACGGGAATGGGGACGGGAATGGGGACGGGAATGGGGACGGGAACTGTGACCAGGAGCACTGTGACTACAGGAACGGTCACAATGATAAGGGCACTGTGACTACGGACACGGGATCTGGCAGCCGTACTACAAAAAGTAGTAACCCATAACCCAAAAACAAACAAAAAATGAGATTCCCTAAAGATGGCGGAGTTAAGGTTTAAGATAAAGGGCTGTTGGGAATAGAGATATCGTGCTACGATTTTCGGTAACTGATCCCGAAACCTAATTTTGGCTCTGTAGAAATCCAGAGATTTATAGAATCCAGAGATTTATAGAATCCAGAGATTTATAGAATCCAGAGATTTATAGAATCCAGAGATTTATAGCTAAAATTGCAGCGTTAGGTTTTGGGATTAAATTTAGTCTGATAACCTCAAGTGGGAAAGGATTATGAAAAATACCATTATTGGGGAGATACCCGGGAAACTAGACCGAGTAACATCGGTTTATGTTTAATATTGGTTTCGTATCCGTATTTCTCTATATATTATATTCATTGGATAGTAATACCCTGGTGATATAATTTGAAATCACTTTCACTGGTACATAATATGTGGATGGAATTAAGCTCGATATAAAGACCGAAGAACAAGAGGGGTAATATGGTTTGTCCTGTTTGTGTGGTTGGAGGAGTTGGGTACGTTCTCTGTCGGATTCTTGGGCTCCCTGAGATTTTTGTTGCTTTTGTAACCGGGATGCTGGCGACTTCGCTGGCATACTGGGGAAATCATATCATGGCAAAAAGGTGGAAGAAAAGAAAAGGTCAGCTTGTAGCACTCAATGTTCTATCAGGGCTTGTGGGCTTGTATTCTCTCAAATTGATTGGATTGTGGTAAAGTATAGAAGTAGCTTCCACCAAAACAGGGATTGAAATTTTAACTTTGGGAGCGCGGAGGCACAGCGGGAAGTCACTTTCCTCGGAGCGAAGCGACAGATGGGGGATGAAAGCGCAGCCCCGCACATAAGCAAAACATAACTTCCATATTTTAATAACTTTTCGTTTTTATGAACTATATATCTCTTTAAACCTATTAGTATAGGATGTTAAAAGCCTATAAGTACCGAATCTATCCAACAAAAGAACAGCAAGAAAAGATAAAAATTCATTTTGGAGCATGTAGATTCGTCTATAATTGGGCTTTAGAACAGAAAATAAAAACTTATGAACAAACTAAAAAGTCAATATCAAGGTTTGACTTGCAAAAAATTCTGGTTAGAAAAGTAAAACCTTCTAATGAATGGCTAAAAAATGCTAATTCTCAATCAATGCTTTCATCATTGGTTAACTTGGAATCAGCTTTCACGAAATTCTTTAGAGAAAAAGAAGGGTTTCCTAACTTCAAATCTAAAAAGAATCCAGTGCAAACTTTCCAAATACCACAACATTATACTGTAGATTTTGAAAACGGTATCATAAAACTTCCTGAAATTGGAGAAGTTGAAGCTGTGAATGGTTCGGAAAAACTATTCTTAGAATTGGAAGATTTGAGCCTTCTTCTAAAATATGTAATGTTTGTGGATATCACAATTCTAATCTAACTCTTGATGCTAGAGAATGGATTTGTCCTGATTGCAAAACAAAGCATGACCGGGACATAAACGCTGCAATCAATATCAAAAAATTCTCTCTTCAAGATCAAAATCTTATAGTTATCTGACACCTACGGAACGTAGGGGATGGGCTTGGGGACTTGTGAACAAAAGTTCAAGGGATGAACCAAGAAGCCCCTTCTTCACCTTCATCAGAAGGCAGGCGGGGTAGTTCACTACCTTTGATATAGTACCTTTGATATCGATTTTTTTCTTCCCGATCGAGAATTTTTGCATTCCATTTTCAGCTTTTTTGCTGTTTATAGTCAACGCACGAATTTGCATTTAAATAATGTATATCTTCAAAAGTAACCAGCATATTAATGTTAAATTAGCTCGATAACGACTCATAGTATGGAGACAAGAAATGAAAATTTTAAAAATCCTCTCCCGCCTCTACATAAACGACCTTAACTCTGTCCTCGATTTCTACGAAGAACTCCTCGGCACCCCCGCAGCCATGCGGTTTGAAATTCCGCAAATCGGCCTGGAACTGGCTCAGATAGGAGATATTTTATTAATAGCCGGTTCTGATGAAGCTCTGAAACCTTTCAGAAGCACGCAGGCTACATTTCTTGTTGATTCTCTTGATGGATTCAAGGTTTATCTGGAAAAAAAAGGAGCAGAAAGCATCCGGGGGCCGAATAAGGTTCCGACCGGCAGGAATATGACAGTAAGACATCCGGACGGGTCGGTAATAGAATATGTGGAACATTCGAAAGTAGAGTAAAGAATTTACAACCTTTTAATTATTTCATATACTTATCCAGGAATAAGAACACTTTATCCATATTTTCAGCCGATTCGAATTGTTCTCCGCCGTGATTCGCTCCCTCAAACAATGTAAGGGTTACTTTGTCCTGTCCTGCTTTTTTTGCGATTGCAGCTGCAAAGTCAACGGATTGCTGTGTTGGGATAATTGGGTCTAGTGTGCCGTGCTGAATTAGAAATGGCGGGCACTCTGAAGTTATATAGGTTGTAGGATCTGCCTGTTTGCACAGGTTCGGTACCTTTGAAATATTTTGTCCAAAATATTTTGATCCAAAGGAATGGTCTGTGCTATGGATTTGAACACCCTTTATTTTCTTGCTAATGCCGCTTGCCCTGTTTTGTTCGTCCATAACATAGAAGTTTGTGGGTCCGAACCAGTCAATTACTGTTGTGACGTTATCCGAAATATTTGCGTTGCCGAGGGCTGTGTCATAGCATTTGTTTGTACCGCCTGTCGTACCTGCAAGAGAAGCAAGGTTTCCGCCTGCTGAATCGCCCCACAATGCAATCTTATCCGGGTTCAGGTTATATTGAGCGGCATTAACTTTAATAAAGCGAATAGCTGCTTTTACATCGTTTATTGCTGCCGGAAATGTAGCTTCATCACTTAAACGGTAATCAACAGTTACTACTGCATAACCATAATTTAAGCCCTGAAGCATAGGTACAAGATCTTCTCCATTCTTGTTGCCCGCAGCAAATCCCCCACCGTGAATTGCCATAATCACAGGGAAAGGACCGCTTCCTTCATCTGGCAGATAAATATCAAGTTTTTGTGTTTCTGATTTTGTGGCATAAGCAATATCAGTACTTGTCTTCAATGCTTGATGTATCCATGCTATCGCCACCAAGCTTATTTGATGGCGCTGATAAGCAACCTGCAAATGCAGATCCCATAAATCCCACCAGTAAAACCAGTGATAATAATTTTCCGAGCTTTTTATTCATTCTCTTGCTCCTAGTGTCGCGTCAACAGCAAAATGTCGTATAAAATCGATTGCAACTATTCAGAGTTGTTAAATCCTTGAGGATTGATGCGACACTAGTTGTTTTCCTCATAATTTTATAATCTATAAATTATAAATTAAAAACGGGATCATTTCTATGTCTTTATGGATCATTTCTATGTCTTTATTTTATTATTTCTGTGTCTTTATTTTATCACTTTATTTTATCAAGATACATGTGAGGAATAAGTCAAATAAAAGTTAAATTTTTTATCCGGGCGGGAAGTATTTTAAACTAATAAATTGTCCGATTTATATACAATAAATCTTATAACTCAAATATGATTGCCAGTAAACTTTACTGTCATTAAGTTGGGAGATTTTCTTGAGGGGTAATTATGGTAAACACGAGTTTTACACGGGATGTTCAGTATCCGCCTTTGCCGATTGAAGAATGGGAAGATACGAAGAATACGCTGCACCTGTTCTTCCAGATCGTGGGAAAGATCAGGCTTGCGTTGTTTCCGAAAATGAACCACTGGTGGCATGTGCCTTACTATGTGTCTGTGCGCGGGCTTACTACGGGGCCTATTCCTTATGAAGACCTGATTTTCGAGATCGAATTTGATTTTAGAGATAAAGAACACGTTTTAAGGATCGAAACCAGTGAAGGAGACTCTAGAACCGTGTCTTTAAAGGGACTCTCGGTTGCCGGTTTTTACGAGCAGGTGTTTTCAAGCCTTAATGATCTCGGAATCGTGGCAGGAATCAGGCCTATTCCTTATGATCTGCCTGCAATAAGCACAGTGCCTTTTGCAGAGGATTATCAGCATGCGTCCTACGATGAAGAATATGTGAACAGGTTCTGGAGGATTCTTGTACAGGTCTATTCGATCTTTCAGGTTTTTCGGGGTTGGTTTATTGGGAAAAGTTCGCCTGTGCACTTTTTCTGGCACAGTGCAGATCTTGCTGTAACCAGGTTTTCAGGTAGGCCTGCTCCTGTGAAGGAGGGGGCAAATTCTGTTGAGCGGGAAGCTTCCTCGCATGAAATGGTCAGCTTCGGGTTCTGGGCAGGAGATCAAAACGTTAGAGAGCCGGCTTTTTACGCTTATGTCCACGCACAGCCTGAGGGGCTTATGGAAGAGCCTTTAAGCCCGAAAGAAGCTTTCTGGAAGCCGGAAGCAGGGCTTGCGCTTCTCATGTATAACGATGTCCGATATGCAGATTCGCCAGAAAAAGCGGTGCTTGATTTTCTCGAAAGTGTGTATCAGGCAGGGGCAAAAAAGGCAAACTGGGATATTGAGGCTTTCAGACTTCCTTCATTTGAAGAGCAGCCTGAAGAGAGGCCTGAAGAGCCTGAGAAGCAGCCGGATATACTGGAAAAACTGAAGAGGCCTGAAGCTTGAAGCCTAAGTTCAAAATTGAAAGGTTTCCAGGGTTTTTGCCTGTTTCCTTTTGACACAGGTACTTAGAAAAACGATTGCTGAAGGCTGGGGCGGCAAATATTGCTGAAAACAGGAAAGAAAGTGTTGCCAATTTCATTTCTATTTTCCTTTGAACCGATTAGCACATTACTTTATTCAGGATTTCCTGGAAAATTAAAGGTTTCATCAAGTTTATTTTTATAAAATCAAACTCCATTAACCTTTTTGTTCCTGAAAGTAAGCTTATATTTAAGCTAGCTAATTATAGGATTGGCAACCTAAAGATGGCCTGTGAGACAATTAGCACAAAGTAGGACTTACGCAGTTGAACTGAAAATCACAAGCATAAAACTTCAAACTATCTAAGAGCGTGTCTTAAAATTAAACTTTATCCCACAATTGGGATAGGATTCATAAACTTGAACCGAAAAAAAGTAGCATTAAACCCCTAAATATTTAAAATGTTTATTTAAGCCATAACGTCTAATGTACTTGATTTTTGTCTCAAGTGCGTACA
>Ga0074193_1003369_pt1 | contig 11892 bp, 9 predicted proteins | sample EPASupsiteHSE605_FD_64523 | JGI IMG/M metagenome (GOLD analysis project Ga0074193, IMG submission 64523) | Bioremediated contaminated groundwater from EPA Superfund site, New Mexico - Sample HSE6-05 | ecosystem: Environmental > Aquatic > Deep subsurface > Groundwater > Contaminated ...
CTTCGACAAACCCAAACTGCACCAGGAACCCCACCTTCTTACCCGTACATTTGCCCAATAATGGTTCCAATTGTTCAAAAAAAGTTTTCACCCCGGCCGGCATCGCATAGCTGTAAGGGTACACATTAAACTCAAAGACCTTTTCCAACCACCTTGTAGAAATCTAAACCTTTGGTTCAAATTATGATATCTGCAACGAACCGCTCTAATTGTTCTAAGTTCGAACATTGATAGGCTCCGCTGCACTCTTTTGTGTATTTTTCCATAACACAATCACCACTATACCATAAATCCTCATTCATAGGGTTAAGCCAATATAGAGCTGCAGAACTTTCTTTAATATTAGTCAGAACTTCAGTCCCGTCAAGTTGATTCCGGTTATTTTTAGCATCACCCAAAATCAAAACCGTCGTTTTATGGTTCAGGTGAGCACGGTAAGTGTCGTCAAATTGATGTAATACGTTTCCGTAATGTGAGTAACCGGTAAGGTTAAATCCTTTCAAAGCACTAATACAATTTAGAGCCTTGTCCCATTCCTGCTCCTTAAAATATTCAGTTACTTCTAGCAGCATATCAACAAAGATGAACGAACGAATATTGGCAAACCGCTTTTGGATGATGTAAATAAACATTAACATGAAATAACTAAACCTTCTTACCGAATTAGAAATATCGCACAAGAGCCAAAGATCAGGCTTAGAAGGTTTAGGTTGCATTTTAACAAGATCCAGTAGAATACCACCTGTTTGGATTGCCTTCTTAGTACTCAGATTTAGATTAATCCTGCCTTTTTTTCCTGGCTTCCAACGCCTCCCTTTTTTAATCGCGAGCTTTCTCCCGAGCTTTTCTACTTCTCGCGAAATCTGGGCGATTTGGCTACTATTAGCATCTAAGAATTTGATCGATCTGGGATTATTTTTTTTCATGACTTCCGTCAAATATTCTCGGCTCATGTTTTTGACGAGCTGGGCTTCAATTTCTTCTTTCAGTAATGTGATCCATTCGTTTAGAGATTCTTGAGCGGAATCATAATCCTGGGCCGTAATCTGCCCCTCTCTTAAGGAGTTCTCAACCGCGTTGGTGACTTCAAACCATCCGCTTCTCTGCTTAAAATTTTCTAGGGCTTTTTCACGATTTTCCATCAGAAGGCTAAGATTTAAGCTCATACTTTTGACGATTGCATAAATCATGGCAACGTCTTTCTTAAGGACTGCTTCGATCATCAAATTTACCGGAAGGCCTTGACCTGCAGTTCCTAGTCCTTCACCGGTAGATGAAGAAACCTGTCTGGAAAGTTCGTGAAAACGATTACCCGTTATTTCTTCGTCTGGTTCAAAGAAACGTTCAACTAACCATAGGATATAATTCGTACCCCATTCTGTTTTAATCATAGTTGCATTCACGATATGACAAAAACAACTTTTATCAAGCTCATTTTTATCTATGAGAGTTAGGGCCTTGATACAATCCTTGATTTCCTGAACGCAGACCCTAATCCCAGAATCCCTTAACATTCTGGCTATATCAAGGATTATATATTCCACTAAACCAGTCCTTTTGATTCAATTTCTGAATAATTTTTTCACAATCTTCCTTGAATTTTAAAAGGATGTTAAGTGTATCGATGATTAGAACGTTCGAAAGCTCTTCAATACCCATATGATCCAGAATAGTGACCCAGTCAATGACTTCACTGATACTTGGATGCTTTTTCAGCTTTTCAAGCCTTAAACTTCTTACAAACGTTACGGTTTGTTGACCTAAAGTTTTCTTAAGTGTTGGGAAATGAAGTTTCAGAATATCTAGTTCTCTTTGCTCGTTTGGGTAATCCAAGTATAAATACAAACATCTTCGCCGAAGAGCATTACTTAAATTCCGCGTGTTGTTGCTCGTCAGTATGGCAGAAGGGATACTAGCGGCAACAATTGTCCCTGTTTCAGGAATTGATATCTGCCAGTCCGATAGTATTTCAAGGAGAAAGCTTTCAAATTCTTCATCACTCTTATCAATCTCATCAATTAAAAGAACCGACGCTTTCTTACTGGTTATTGCTTTCAACAAAGGTCTTTCCAACAGAAATTCTTCTGAATAAATACTCTTACTTGTATTGAACCACGTCTTTATATCTGAACTTTGGCTTTGAATGTATAGCAATTGCTTTTGATAATTCCATTCATAAAGAGCTTTACTTTCGTCAATGCCTTCATAACATTGCAGCCGAATGAGATTTCTGTCCAGATATTTACTCCACACTTTGGCCAACTCTGTTTTGCCAGCCCCCGCAGGTCCTTCAATCAATAATGGTTTGTTCAATAATAAGGAATACTGTAATATCAGCGCGGTCGAGTCATCTGCTATATAACCTTCTTGTTTTAATCCTTGCTTTAATTGCTCCAACTTCATGAGTCTAATTAGATCCCCTTTAGCTGTAAAGCCGAGTTTCATCGATAAAGCAAAACTATGTAGTCATTTCAGGATTACAGCACTTTTTATCGTAATAATAACATATGTCCTGTTTCAAATCTTGGACAAAACGACCCTTTTCCATTAACTTAAAGACCTCTTTCCTTCCTATGGGTTTCACCATACAGAAATTGTCGTTTGAAATACTTTAATCTTTAATTAAAAGTTAACAAGGCTCGAGACCGAATACATGACCTTCGTAGAAAATTATGAGTTCAGCATATTTTGAGCTATTATTTTTAAATCTTCAAATTTTGAATTATCAGGATAATAATCCGTATGTTTATCCTTAATGGATAATCCTGTTGTAATTGAAGCTAAGGCTGCCTTAGGATTATTAGCTTTTATCTGAGCATCTGCAAGATAATACCAATAAAATGCTGCATCGGGCATTTCCTTAACCTTTTGTTCATAGTATTGAGTAACCTTTTTAAAATAATAAGGGTAGACATCTTGGTCGGACACTAGTTTTTCTCCATCCCATTCCAATACATCTATTTTGAAGGCTTCACCAGTATCATGATTCCATAATGCCAACTCACTTTTACCATTTGTTTTACCACTTTCGTTTATCATATCTTCAGTTTCAATTTTACTGTAATAATCACTGGCAATCTTTTTAGGTTGGTTGCTTTCAAAGGAGAATATATCCATGCTATTAGCAATAGCACCTATGTTCCACCCAACTACTATGTCATTCTTTTGGTCACCGGTTATATCCGCAGATTTAAAATAGTTTACGCCATAGCCTTCTGATTTATAATCTAAAATTTTATGCCAAGAACCATCCGGATTGGGAGCTAGAACGAGCAGACCCGCTCCCGATTGTTCACCGCTCAACTTATACAAGGCAACAATTTCATCTTTTCGATCACCATTTAAGTCTGCTAATTGTATTCCCTTAGCTCCCTCTGGGTTTTGAGGGGTAACAACTTGGGCAGTTGTTGGTAAAAAGCTATTAATCACATCTACTGCCTTTTCCTCTGATAATAAAGGGGGATCATTTTTAGCTGCTGTTTGTCTGGCGTTGGTTAAGGTTACCGATGCTAGGGCAGCCGCTATTATAATAACTAATAATGACCACTTTAGTGATTTTTTGCGAAACGTTTTTATCATAGTGATTCTCCTCCTTATTTGTGAGCTTGAACCTAATAAACCCGCTAAACTAACGATTTTTGGTGTTCTTAAATTGCTTTCTGCCAACTTAATAAGTGTGTAGGCATACTCCTTAGAATCATTGATCCCAATATGCTCAAGCGTTATAGCATCACAAGAGATTTCTTGATCTTCTCGTAATTTGTAAAAAGCATACCAAAGTATGGGGTTAAACCAATGCAAAATGAGTAACCCTTGGAGCAGCCAGTTCAGCAAGACATCGTTTCGTTTAAGGTGTGACAACTCATGTACAAAAATGTGTTTAAGCTGTTCAGCATTAAATTCCTCCAGAATACTAGCTGGTATTAAGAGTCTGGGCCTAAATAGACCGAAAAGAGACGGGCTCGTTATGGCCATCGTTTGAATTAAAGGAACCTCGGTTTTGATATTCAGGTTATTTTTAGCCACTTCAAACGCCATAAGTAATTTTACATTAACAACAGATTGACCTTGTATTCTTCGGATAAACTTTCGATTGATTAATCCGGTAACGGTGATAAGAACAACTATACCTATAATCCAAATAGAGAACAAAAGTCTATGCGTAAATGGGGAGATGTCAATTGAATTTAGGGGTTCATCGGTATTAGATGGGATATATGGAGTTGCAACGGCAATTTGATTTAAGCGGCTATCTGATTCTTTCCTCGGAAATTTGCTATCCATCGTGGCAGAATGAGAAGGTATTTTCACACCTCCATTGAATGAGGACATTTTTTGCCCATCCCAAGTGAGATTGTAAAGACTAAAAGAACTTTGGGGAACCCACGGCAGCAGCAGACTAATAACCACAATTGACCATAATAAATAATGGAGACGCGCACTGATTTTACTCTTCAGAATAAATTTCAACAGCAACAAGAAGATGATTAAGACACTCACCCTAGCCGAGGTTTGCCAAATCCAATCAAAGAAATTCAGATAATCAAAACCTACTGGCAGCACCGTCACCCCTTCCTTTCCTCTAGGATGCGTTTAAGTTCATCAATTTCATCATCCGATAATTTCTCCTCCTTAAGAAAGGAGACCAACATTGGCTTGAGTGCCCCACCAAAAACTCGTTTAACGAAGGTTTTCGTCTCTGACCTGACGCACTCAGCCTCACTGACCAAGGAATAGTAAAGGTAAATCCTGCGCTCTTCCTTGTAACTTAAAGCCCTTTTCTTTACCAATCTGTTAATTAATGTTTTTACCGTGTTGGGTTTCCACTCTGCTATACCCCCTAAAGCATCAACAATTTCGTTCGCCGTACATGGACAAGTCCTTGCCCAAACCACTTTCATTACTTCCCACTCAGCCTCGGATATTTTGGGTAGCACCGACATATAATTTATCCTCTCCGTTCATGTTTACTATTGTAGTTATTATTACGTATGTAAACGATTCTGTCAAGCTCTTCTCTTAAATTTAAACAGCCAGAATCAATGTTCTGGCTGTCTCTAACCTATTTAACCCGAATTGTGGTTTTAGCTCTATAGGCAATTGATTCTCAAATAGGACTCGTAACAGAAACTTCAGTTGTTAATGTAAAAAGCCCGCAACAATTAAAACCTGTGCTAAAATGTAAGTAATCATTATGAGTGTCTCATAATTTTTTAAAGGTACCTTAAAGGTATTATATGCCAAGACAGAATCAGAGATTATGAAGAATATGGAACCTATAAATGGAAATAGAAATCGGAGCGTAAACCCGTTCCAAATACAACATGAACTGGTGAAACTCATCATCAGTATGACACACATATATATTACAACCGGGACTATCATATTGTTCAGTTTTGGCCTAAGTATCCTCAGAAGTGCACAACCATATAAACTATATGGGATTAGAAATATGAAGAACCATGTTGGAACAATTTTAAAATATGATATTGCCTGTAGAAACGCCAGAGTATAAAGCAGATGACCAACAAGAAATGCGATCAAACCAATTGCAAAGAATATTTTTTTTGATCCCCATAATAATGAGACATCACCAAGAAATCCGAAAAACAAAGCAGTTACAATAAACCAATTAATGTGCTCTGCACTTGTCAAATAGAAAAGAATAATTAAGGGCACTAGCAGGGGTTTTGTCAGCACTTTAAGAGTTTGTTTTCTATATCTGTCGGCATACAAGTTAAGGATAAAATCTATGCTAAAGACAATTACTATAAGAATTTGTAAAATCACATCACACCTCCAAGTACTGCTTGGTATTAATAGGCGTATGCCAAACAGTCCGGAGCTCAAGATACAAGTTCAGACTGTTTGTCTATGCAAATATGTTATTTGTATAAGGCTTTCTTAACCTCAGGTAAATCCAACATATCAAGTGTTTCAACGAGCGGTTTGCCTGTTTTTAAATCATATCCCATGGCATTAAAATAGCTTATTTTCCCTTTATCAAAATCATTTTTAATCTTTGCGTTAGGACCTTTCTCTAAAGGAGGGATGCCCCTTGCCCTATTGGGCATCTTAAACTCCATAGGGTCTAGGCCTTCACGAATATTGAAGGAATGGCGAAGAGTTTTTATTCTACGAGCTATGTGCAGGTATTCTTCAAAGTTTAAGTTCCATCCTGTCATTGCGTTAGTCCATTCAACTATAGGTGGGGTAACTCCTTCGTCAAAGGCAAAAGCACAAAGCCCTAAACCGTTGACAAGATCCATAAAACAGCTGGCATCTCTTAAACTATCACCGGGATCTGAATCTTTGCACTTATTCTTCATAGGATGAAGGTTCTTGCCCGTTAACTTATTGCTCGGTCGATCTTGTCTATACAAATCACAGCAATCCAGCGTACTGGTATGTCTGCCCGGTGTAGGCTCCGCTTCATATCCAACCCCTAGACTCGTACCATCAGGATTACGTGGGTCATGCATCGGTAATTCTTGTCCTCTCACATGCATAGCATAGGCTTCTGAGCCTTTTCCAAAGTGTTCGGATGCAATTTTAACGCCATTCATAAGATATTTTCCTATGCCTTCCCCGTTGGCTATTTTTTCCACTAGTTTTACCACCGCTTCTTCATTACCCCAGGTTAACTTCAAACCCTCTGTATCGGCGGAGGTGATTACCTTGTTTTCATAGGCTTCAAAAGCCCACGCAACTGTATCTGCACAGCTGATTGTGTCAATACCAGCACGATTCAATAGATCGTTAATCTTAATTATACTGGGCATATCATTGCAAAGAAGCATTGTCCCAAAGCCGCAAATCGTCTCATACTCAGGCTTATGGGTTTCCGAAATAGGATAGGCTCCTTCCTTAACGGCTACCTTTCCACCACAACAAAGTGGACAGTTATAACATCCATACTTGTCTGTTTCGAATTTAGTTACCGAATCGTTGGAAATTTCCCTGGTTAACCTTCCTGGGAAATCGATATAACCTACGCCTTTCCAGTTTTTAACCGGTGAATCACCATTGTTGGCTGAATAAGCCACTGTGCCGGATGTTCCCCATGTTTTCATCGCGTATTTTTCTATTTCTCCGCTAATGGGTGGCATCATTTCATTTTCGCTTAGAAACCGTATTACGCCTGATAATATTGGTACATTTGTCGCTTCATTTAATGCTTTGTCTTTCAGCGGATGTTTATAGGTATAAAACTGCTGGGCAAAATCCTCGACTAATTTTGATATCGTCTGTTGGTCAAAAATATTGACGTTCTTGTTACCACCCAGGCATACTGCTTTCAAGTTTTTCGAACCCATTACAGCGCCTAATCCGCTTCTTGCTGCCAGCCTTCCTTTATCAGTTACGACACCGGAAATCCTGGCCATTTTCTCACCACCTGGTCCAATGCAAGCTGTTTTAAAGTGAGCGCCATATCGGTTCGTCAAATCGTCAATCGTATCATTGGAATCCTTTCCCCATAAATCAGTGGCATCGATAAGCTCTTTCTTATCACCATCTATCAGTAAGAATACAGGTTTTTGACTTTTACCCACAAAAAAAATACCGTCATATCCGGCGGACTTTATTGCCGGAGCGAAATATCCTCCACAGTTAGCGTCACCCCAAGTATTTGTTAAGGGACTTTTTCCCATAATCATCCAACGTCCCGAAAAAAATGCACCCGAGCCGGTTAAAAGGCCGCTCATCATACCGAAAACATTATCAGGACTTAACGAATCTACCCCAGGCTGCAGTTTATCAAATATTATCTTCGCTCCCAAACCATAACCTGTCAAAAACTTCTTGTAAAGGTTATCTTGTATTTCCTCTTCTTGTATGCTGCCCGTCGTCAGGTCTACCCAAAGTATCTTTCCCATGTAGCCAAATGGCATCGCTCTACCTCCTCCTCAATTTGGACACTTTATATTTATCGTAAGAACGACTATTAAGTCTCCTAAATATACACTAAAATTCTATATCTATACGTTAATTCCTCCCGAGATTATAGAAGCATTCCAAGAAAAATCAAAAAATACCAAACCGTTACATAAACGATCTGGCATTGTTTATCTGATAGGCTATGCGCACTCGCGAAATCGAGTGCGCATTTCAGTTATCTAGCATTAGGTCAACTAGTAAGCGCCTTGAATCAAGACCCCAATGGACCTAACTCTGTTCAACTTAAGAAACTGATCAACCAAGCAAAAGGGTAATCTCTGGAGGCGAGGTGAACGAACTTTTCAGATTTTATCTCTCGGTTTGAGTAGCCACTAAACTTGACCCGCCGTATTTATCCCTCAAACGTGGTTTTTCAATCTTGCCGGTGGGATTGCGCGGGACATCGTCAAAAATAATTTTACGCGGACGTTTGTAACGCGGCATTGGAGCGCAAAATGACTTTATTTCTTCTTCAGTACACTTGTAACCTTGTTTTAGTTCTATTATAGCAGCCGCGATTTCACCCAAGCGCTCATCAGGCAATCCGATGACCGCGACATCCTTAACGGCATTATGCGCACGGATAAAATCTTCAATTTGTACCGGATATAAATTCTCTCCGCCGCTGATTATCACATCTTTTTTCCGATCAACCAAATAAATAAAGCCGTCTTCGTCCATCCGGGCCATATCTCCAGTAAACAACCAGCCGCCTTTGATTGCGGACGCAGTTGATTCAGGGTCGTTGTAGTAGCATTTCATAACGCCCGGCCCCTTTACAACTAATTCACCAACCTGCCCCTGGGTTACAGAGCATCCATTCTCGTCGTTAATCTTGACTTCCCAATTGTGACCGGGTATTCCGATTGCGCCAACTTTATGAATATTCTCAGTACCTAAATGGACACATCCGGGACCAATAGATTCGCTCAGACCATAGTTTGTATCATAAAGATGGTCTGGGAAATATTTCTTCCAGCGACGAATTAAGCTGGGTGGAACCGGTTGTGCACCGACATGCATCAGCCTCCACTGGGCAAGATCATAATCTTCCAGCTTCACCTCTCCTCTTTCTATGGCATCTAGAATGTCCTGTGCCCAGGGAACCAAAAGCCAGACAATCGTAATCTTTTCTTCAGAAACTGTTTTGAGGATCCATTCAGGCTTAACTCCGCGCAGTAATACAGCTTTGCTCCCAGAAAGTAAACTGCCGAACCAATGCATCTTGGCGCCAGTATGGTACAGCGGCGGAATGCACAAAAAATTGTCTTCCCGCTTTTGAGCATGGTGTTTGTTTTCCGTATAACATGCTGACATCAGACTGTGGTGCGTATGCAAAATTGCTTTCGGAAATCCCGTTGTACCCGAAGAGAAATATACTACCGCATCATCTTCGTCTGTAAGCTTGATCTTTGGGGCTTCAGAGGAACAATTGGCCGTAAGACGGTCATAGTTTTCAGCAAAAGAAGGGCGGTTTTCTCCTGCAAAAAATAGCGTCTTTACTTTAGGTATCTGATCATAAATCGTTTCCACCCTGCCTATAAATTCAGGTCCGAAAATCAAGGCAATGCTATCTGATAGACCTAAACAATATTTTATTTCCTCAGCCGTGTAACGAAAGTTTAATGGTACTGCGATAGCCCCAGTTTTTAATATTCCAAAATAAATTGGCAACCACTCCAGGCTATTCATTAACAGAATAGCAACCTTATCTCCCTTTTCTATTCCCCTCTTCAGCAGCAGATTAGCCAATCGATTTGCTTTCTCGTCAAAAACACGCCAAGTCATACTCCGGCGGTATTCACCTGCCGGGTTGTTTTCAATCAGTTCATACTCACGCCATGTAACATTATGACTTTCCTGGAGATCTAAATTAATCTCAGTTAGGCATGTTTCCTGTCCATACGTCTTAGCATTGTGCGACAGTATCTCCGTGATGGGCATTCTCTCTTTCCTCCCGTTCTTCCAAACAACAAAAAATATAATAGTATACAAAAAACCGTACTTCGTTCGAAACACCTATCCATAAATTATAAAGTGCTACAAGCAGTTAATCAACAGGTTCTTAGATGCTATTCCCTAGATATATAATCACAAAACCTGCAGTTAACTATTTTTAATTTTTGTCATACTTCTGCCACAATCATTGGTTATTATATAGCCGTGAGGTAAAACAACCAATTTAAAAAAGGACGTGATTTTATGAAAAACTTCAAGAAACTCATTGCAGCTGCCACAATGGCAGGAGTTTTAGGGGTAACAGGAGTTGCCTATGCTGTAGGCACAACGACACCAGCAGGGATAGTATCCACATTAACCGGCAAGTCCGTAGAACAAGTAACTACAGAACGAGCCGCCGGTAAAACCTATGGAACCATTGCTAGCGAAGCTGGAAAGTTAGATGAATTCAAAGCTGAGATTCTCGAACAGAAAAAGGCGTTTCTCGACCAAAGGGTTAAGGATGGCAATTTGACACAAGCGCAAGCGGATGCTGCTTATAATACCATGAAGGCCAATCAGTCAATCTGTGACGGAACCGGCAGTGCTCGAATGGGCCTAGGAAATGGTTCTGCACAGGGTATGGGTATGGGCGCCGGTCGACAAAATGGTGGCGGAAGAGGCATGAACGCTGGTTGCAGATTAGTGCCATAAACATGCTCTTCCAATGAAGCACGAGCCGGGAAGCAAAGAGATTATCCCGGCTAATCTTTTTTATAGAAGATACTACATTCAATTTCCACACCAACGCCTTTTGTTTATGACAATGAGGCTAATTTATTGGCGAACTCTGTCATTTCTGTTGCCATATCATTTAATTGATTTACTCCATAACTTACTTGCTCCGTGGTATTAATCTGTTTTTCAGTTAGGGAAATAGCTTTTCCCTTTTGTTTGGCAATAGTAGCTATAGAATCTTTCACATTATTTAAAATTGTGCTAATTTGTTTAACTGCAACTACACTATCTTCTGCAAGTTTTCGTACCTCGGTTGCAACTACGCCAAAACCTCTACCCTGTTCTCCTGCTCTCGAGGCCTCAATAGCCGCATTTATTCCTAAAAGTTTCGTCTGACCTGCTACATTTTTAATGAAGTTAATTACCTCGCCGGTATCTATAATATTTTGTTCTGCTTTTTGTACGGCATAATCCAAGTTTTGACTATGATCAACTAAATCTTTTGTTATTTCATCTAATGCTGGTGGGATAGTGCTAATAGTTTGAGTCAGATTTTCCGCGATAATCGCAGTATCCTTTGCTTGACTACTTAATTCATCGAGTATCGTTTCCCTGTTAGTAACAAGCGTATGAATTAATTTTGCTACATGAGAATTAATCACATCTGATTCTGGCAATTTATTTTGCATAATTAATTCGTTGACCTTTTCGTTGCCTGTAACATCGATAATAATTTCCACACCCGTTTTTTTTAAGTAATCATTCATGTTGGTTGTAGTTCTAATACCTATGTTTTTAGCTAATACAATCCCCGGTGCATCTATACGAACGTCAACAACTCCAACAATATTAACCTCTTTTAATGCATTAAAGGCCTTAATCATAGATACCCCACCACTACCTCCGCCAACGATAACGATGTTTATCATTTAAAATACATCTCCTTCTGATACTTCTTAAGTTTCCCTGGCTTATAACTTTAGTATTAATCTTGCGCAGGATAATCAATACCCCATAGTGAGAACAAATCTGTGGTTTCCGTAACTCTGACGATGTTAAACAAAATAAGCCCTGTCGGAAGACAAAGCTTATGAAGAGCATACTATGATTACTTAACACCGATATAGATGCCTTAAATCTGAACATAGGGACTACGCATTACGTAGTCCCTATGGGTTACCTGGCGATGACCTATTTTCCCAGGGGCTTGCGCCCCAAGTATCCTTGGCCCTGGAGGTCTTAACTTCCGTGTTCGGTATGGGAACGGGTGGAACCCCT
>Ga0074193_1003370_pt1 | contig 11889 bp, 7 predicted proteins | sample EPASupsiteHSE605_FD_64523 | JGI IMG/M metagenome (GOLD analysis project Ga0074193, IMG submission 64523) | Bioremediated contaminated groundwater from EPA Superfund site, New Mexico - Sample HSE6-05 | ecosystem: Environmental > Aquatic > Deep subsurface > Groundwater > Contaminated ...
AATGGTCATGGCCACAGCTGCAAGATTGTTGGTGTAGGTGATCGTGTTTATGTTTCATTTTTCTCATCCTTTCCAGTACCCCAATGCATGCTTTCGTGGATAATATACAATAAAGCTAATCTTTAGTAAAGATGAACGGCTGAAGGACGGCTGAACAGAATGAATTTTGAAGCTGTATTTTTAACAAAAATAATGAAATATATGGTAAAATAATAAAAAATAGGGTCTAATTTGGATTGGAATCGTGTTATTTGCTGAAGACAGTCGGAAAAGGAGTTTTCAGAGTGAAAAGCTGGACGGTTAAGAATACTATGCTTTTATTGCTTCTGATGATGATGCTGTTCTCGGGATGCGTGCCAAACGATTATCTGAAAGGCATGGCTGAGGACATGAATAAAGAACCGCTGGTTATGAGAATTACCTGGAAGACGTATTCAGGCCGAGGAGAAGCGATTCAAGAAATAGTAGAAACATACAATGCCATGAACGAAAACCATTTAAAAGTCCAATTGGCTGACGGGGACGAAGATCTCGCTGTCATTGAGACGTTACTGAACAAAAATTCAAACGTGGACATTTTCGTTCTCCCTTACCGTTATATCAAGTATTTTGGCAATCATAGCCAGCTGTTGGACTTGACCAGTGAATTTCAGGCTGAAAAGGACTATTTTTACCCGAATTTATGGGGGCTGGGCGTCATCAATCAAAAAACCTACGGCATTCCCTGGCTGGGGCATTCGATTTGTTTGCTTTACAACAAGACCCTGCTGCAAAAAGCCGGTGTAGATCCAGAAACGATTAAGAGCGTTAACGATTTAGCGACTGCCTGTGCCAAAGTTGAAGAGGGCACAGAAGCCAAAGGCATTGGCCTGGTCGGGGCTAATCATAACGATATCTCCTGGATGGTCAACCAGTTTATTTATGGGTTTGGTTCCAGCCTTGTAGATAGTAACGGGACAACTGTGACGATTAATAATGGGAAATCCATCGCTGCAATCGATTTTTATAAAAATACCCTCGGGAAATACGCTCAGGATACGTGGAAAGAGGACTCAGGTGTGGAAGTCATGGATTATTTCCGGGAGCAGCAAGTCGCGTTTGAATTCCAAGGGGTATGGGGTGTCACGGATATCTGGAAGAATGGGAATCCGTTTAAAGTTGGAGTTATTCGCCTTGATGACATTGGCTTGTTACCGGAAATCGGACCAATGATGCTGGCGCTTCCTTCCAATCTTAGCCCGGATCGGAAAGAAGAAGCGATCTGTTTTATCCGCTATCTCATTTCAAAAGAGGCCCAGGAAAACATTCTCAAGGGAGAGTACAGCCCGGAACATGAGGCTTATTATCCATTCCGTATCCCGGTAAGGAATGATTTGCAGGACAGTGATTTTTTTCAGCTCTATCCGGAATTTCTTTCGTTTAGTGAAGGTTTTAAAAGTCCCAGTATTGATGTGCCGGTGCCGCAGTGGCAGAAGATTAAAGATCAGTATTATGCGCCAGGTCTTCATCGGGTCATGAAAGGGGAACTAGCGACGGAGGAGCTACTTCAAACCATGGAAATTGAGGGCAATAAGATTTTGAGCGAGCAGGAGAATAGGAGGTAAAGGATGAACGTTAAAATTCTCGTAGTGGAGGATTCAAAAACGGATATGATGCTGATCAAAAATATGCTCTACGACTATCATTTGCTTTTTGCTTACGATGGGATCGAAGCGATGCAAGTTGTAGAGCGCTGCCCGGAGATTGATATTATGATTTTGGATTTGAATATGCCCAGGATGGACGGTTTTGAAGTCCTGCAGGCCTTGAAACAAAATGAAACCTATCAAAATATGACAACGTTGATTTTAACAAACTATGACGAAACAGAAAATGAAATTAGAGGGTTGGAACTTGGCGCTGTTGATTACATAAGAAAACCACTGAACATGGGGTCGCTAAGGAAACGAATTGAAGTTCATCTAAGCCTGAGGCGAGCGCATCAAAGTATCGCGATGCAAAATGCTGTTCTTGAAGAAAGGGTTTTACTGAGAACCCGTGAACTGGAAATTACCCGTGATGTCACAATCCATGCGTTAGTCGGTTTATTGGAAGCAAGAAATATTGAATCCAGCAATCATGTGAAACGAACGCAATGGATGATTAAAATTCTTTGTGAATACCTGAAGACCCAAAATGCCTATGCTGAAATTTTGAATCATGACTATATTACCGAGATCTTTCAAACGGCTCCCCTCCATGATATTGGTAAGGTTGGGATCCCGGATAAAATTCTTCTTAAACCGGGGATGCTTGATTTGGAAGAATTTGAAATTATGAAGAAACATACGTTGTACGGCGTTGAAGCGCTGACGCACGAACTTGACCCGGATCATACTGCCAGCTTTTTAAAAACGGCAATTGATATCGTCGGCACGCATCATGAAAGGTATGACGGAACCGGTTACCCCTATGGTCTAATAGCTGAAGAGATTCCTTTATGCGGCCGATTAATGTCGATTATTGATGTCTATGATGCCTTGACTAGTGAAAGAGTGTACAAAACCGCAGTGGATCATGAACAAGCCCTGAAAATTATTCAAAATGAACGGGGCCGCCAATTTGATCCGAATATAACCGATGCCTTTATGGAAGTTGAAAACGAAATCCGTAAGATCAAATACAAATTTATTCAGACTGTTCGTTAGCGGGGGAGGGATACGTGTGAAAAGAACACGTGTAATCTTGCTCAGTCTGACCCTGATTTTTATATTTAATCAGACTTGCGCTGCACAAATCAACGAATTAGAGTTTACACCGGAAGAGAAGAATTTCATTCAACAGCATCCGGTTATTTGCGTCGGTGTTGATCCCCAATTTACGCCGTATGAATTTATGGATACGGATGGTGTATATAAAGGAATTGCTGCCGATTATCTTCAATTAATCAGTGAAAGAACCGGAATAAAATTTGAAATTTCTCAGGATATTACTTGGTCGGAAGCTTATGAAAAAGCGGTCGAAAAAAAGCTGGATATACTGCCATGCGTGACCTTGACCAAGGAACGGAAAGAATACTTTTTGTATTCCAATTCTTATTACGCCTTTCAAAGAGTCATTGTTGTTAAAGAAAATAATGAGACTGTGACAGACCTGAGTGACCTATTGAACAAAACTGTCGCAGTCAAGAAAGATGGCTCACATAACAGCTTCCTAAAAGAATTTCCTTCCATAAACTTAAGTCTATATCTGACTGAAGAATCAGCGCTTGAAGCTGTAGCGGCAGGGAAGGAATCCTATTATGTCGGGAATCTTGCAACGGCAAGTTATATTATCAAAACCAACGGTCTGACCAATCTGAAATATATTGAAGTGAATTCAGATCCGAAGCAATATCTCTATATTGCCGTACGTAACGACTGGCCGGAGCTCGTCGGAATTATCAATAAGGGTTTGGCCGGAATTACGTCAGAGGAAAAGCTTGGGATCACCAACAAATGGATTGGTTTTGAAAATAAGATTGATTATCACAAAATCATCATTTATGCTGCAATGGTCGGGGCCATTATTCTCGGTGTGCTTTTGGTCTCCTGGTTCTGGATTCTTAGATTGAAAAGAGAAGTTGCTGCGCGAATCAAAGCGGAAACCGATTTAAAAGCAGCAAAAGATGAAGCGGAAGCCGCCAATCATATCAAATCAGCTTTTTTAGCACGGATGTCCCATGAAATCAGAACTCCATTGAATGCTATCATGGGCCTGGCTTATCTGCTGAATCGAACCCCCCTCGATACATCTCAAAGCAACTACCTCAATAAAATTATTCTTTCTGCAAAGGATATGCTGGCGATCATTACCGATATACTCGATTTTTCCAAAATTGAATCCGGCAAAATAGAAGTTGAACGAATCTCGTTTAATCTTGACAAAATTCTTCAACAAATCATCAATATTTCATCATTAAAAATTGAGGAACAGCATATTACCTTTCTTTTTAAAAAAGATCCGAATCTTCCCGTCTTTTTTTGGGGCGACCCAACCAAGATTCAACAGATTCTATTGAATGTCATTAATAATGCCATAAAATTTACAGCGAATGGAGAAGTCTCTGTTGATGTCCGCTTAGTGGACATCAAAAACAAAATTCACCAGATTGAATTCATCATTCGTGACAATGGCCTTGGGATGACGGATGAACAGCGCACGCGATTGTTTGTTCCTTTTGATCAGGGTGATTCAAGCATTTCGAGGCGTTTTGGCGGTACCGGTCTTGGTATGTCGATCGTCAAAGGTTTTGTAGATCTGTTGGGCGGTGAGATTCAGGTACAGAGTACAGTCGGCAAGGGCTCAACTTTTACCATTAATTTGCCCTTGGAAGTTGATTCCATTCAGGAGGAGGAATATGAAAGGCAAGCAGAACGGCTGCCAATGCGCAGAATCAAGGCCCTTGTCCTGGAAAAGAACCCGACAGACCGTTGTCTCTTAAAAGAATATCTGCGTTCATTTAAGATGACAGCAGCATTCACAGAATCTGGAGCAGAAGCTGAAATCATGCTCAGGAGTGCTTCCGTCTCCGGCAGACCTTTTAATTTATTGATTGTTGGCAACAACGATACTTCAGATTCTTCAGGGATAGATTTTGTACAGCGCTTGAAAACAGTTTTGGAAATAGCATCCAGACCCAAAATTATTTTACTGGTTCCGCTCCTGCGCGAGAACCTATTTAAACTGACGGACGAAGCCGGAATTGAGCTTATTATCGCTAAGCCGATGATTGCCTCTGTTCTGTACAATGCCATTATCGAAATATTTTTTAAGGATAAAATACCAGAAAAGGACATAGATGGCACCCAGAGAGAGAGGGAGGCGGTATTAATTCCGGACGAGCCGCATCATGTTCTGATTGTCGAAGACAATAAAACGAACCAAATGATCGCAGAGACAATTCTTTCGCAAGCTGGATTCAAAGTATTCCTCGCCGATAACGGCAAAGAAGGTTATGACATTTTTGCCAAACAGCAGCAGGAGATTGATCCGGTCCTGATGGACCTGCATATGCCGACACTAAATGGTTATGAAGCAACATGTCTGATCCGAGGCTTAGACGCTAACATCCCGATTGTGGCTATGACCGCAGATGCTGTGACAGGCGTGGAAGAACAGTGCCGAAACCTTGGAATCAATGATTATATCAGTAAACCTTTTGAACCGGAACAATTGATCAGTACGATTTGGAGATTGATTAATAAAGACTGTAAAAAATCGAATACTCAAAGTACTCCTCAAAAGGCGGATACTGCTCTTAAATCAGTTCGCCAAGAACCTGTTTTGGACGAAGCAGAAGGAGTTAAGCGTCTGGGAAACAGGAAAGAAATTTATGATGCAGTCTTAAAAGAATTTTACCAGGAAAATCAGAACAACGCAGTTTTTATCGCGGCAAAGATCAAAGACAAGCGTTACAGGGAAGCGGCCCCAATTATTCATAAAATCAAAGGAAGTGCAGGGAACATCAGCGCCAAGAGATTGCACTCCATTGCCTCAGAACTGCAAAAGGCTTTGACTGAGGAAGATGAGATTGCTGTCATTCCGCTCCACCAAGAACTTCAGGATTCTTTGCACGAGCTGCTGAAACGCATCGAACGCTCCCTAAAAGATTAGATTTTATAATGAGTAGATAATAAACAGGTGAATGATTTCACCTGTTTATTATCTATGCTTCGTTACGTTTTATCGTTTGTATTTATTTTCAGATCACGCGTTTTGCCCCGATATAGACAGATTTCCAATAGGTACCGAAACTATATACGGCAACACCTTTCGAGCTTGAAGCATTGATAAACTGGTTATTGCCGATGTAAATCCCATCATGATCAACGACACCGTTTTTGGCAATTGAAAAGAAAACGATATCTCCCGGTTGTAAATTAGCGAAACTGACCGCTTTGCCAACCAGGTACTGGTCCCTGGAAATACGCGGCAGGGTAATGCCGTTTTGCGCAAAAACATATTGAACAAATCCGGAACAATCAAACCCAGTCGATGGGGAAGTACCTCCATATTTGTAGGGGACACCAATATATTTTTGAGCCGTCGCGACAATAGAGCTCGCTTTGACGCCCTGCGCTTTATTCGTATAGGCGGTGTTTATGGCTGAAGCCGTGATCGGCCCAACAATTCCGTCAGCCGATAAATTTTTGGCTTTCTGAAAAGCGATTACACCGGCTTGTGTTTTGAGTCCAAAAATTCCATCCACTGTGCCGACGCTGTAACCCAGATAGTTAAGTTTGGTTTGTAGTTCGACGACATCCGGCCCCGTCGAGCCTGTTTTCAGAAGTGTATCGCCGAGGGCAGCGGACGTTACTTGAGCTAAGCCGAGAATCAGGATAGCAGAAAGAAGCAGTGTCACAACAATTTTTTTCGTCATTGAAATCCTCCACTCCGTCAAATTTTTTCATCTGGATTCTGTGCCGGTCTCGTTCCTTCTTACCAGTATTTTAACAATTCATTGGAAAAAAGGCATGTCCAAAATTCTGGAAATATTTATAACGTCGGAAAAGGATGATAATTTGTCTTCAAGATGATATATTAGGTGTGACATCAAACGGATACGCAGACCTCCAATTTGCCGTTAAGGGGAATAGAATGAGAGAAAAGGATCAACTATTTACAACCAAATGGGAGCCGGATACACTCCCAGCCAAAGCAATCATCTTGATTATCCACGGGATATCGGAGCATTCCGGCAGATATGCACCGTTTGCAAGGGAGCTGACGGAGGCAGGGTACATTGTTTATGCCTACGACCAAAGAGGCCATGGCAAAACAGCTGAGAACGCAGGCATGGAAGGATTTGCGGGTCAAGGCGGCTGGAACCATATGGTACATGATGTCTACGATTCTGTTACCTCGATCAAAAAAGAAAATCCCGGACTGCCGTTGTTCATTTTTGGTCATAGTATGGGAAGCTTTGTTCTTCAGCATTATATGCATCTCTATGGAGATAAGCAGGGAGTACAGGGATTTATCTTATCCGGCCCAGGCGGAGACACGACATTTATGCTGTATTTTGGCCGTTTTTTATGTTGGATAATGGCTCTGTTTAAAGGGAAGCTTTACAAAAGCAAATTCATTCATGAGCTGACTTTTAAAAACTTCAATGCCCGGTGCGCAGAAACCAGGACAGAATTTGACTGGCTTACCACTAATCCGCTTGTTGTCGATGAATATATTCAGGATATTTACTGCGGGGGAACCTGTACTTTGAATTTCTATGATGATTTTTTTGCCGGAATTTTGGAAGTGCAAAAGAAGTCTAACATCAGGAAGATCCCGAAAGACATCCCCATTCTGATTCTCTCCGGCCAAATGGATCCTGTCGGCCACTACGGGGAAATTGTCACTGCTCTGCGCTTACGTTACCAACAAGCTGGAATCCGTGATGTTACCGTAAAACAATATGAAAACTGCAGACATGAACTGCACAATGAAACGGATCGTTTTCAAGTTCTTCAGGATATAATTCAGTGGCTAAGTTCCAAGATTGGCAGGAATGATATAGCACATAGATAGACAAATAGATAGATAGATAGATAGATAGACCGATAGCATAGATATAGAAATGAGGAGGGAAAGATGATGAAAAGAATTAAATTTGCTTTGGTTGCTTTCCTGATTAGCACAATATTTGTTTTGCCCATTAATTCTCCTATTGCCTCGGCCGAAACTCAGAAGAGTATGACGATTTTGTTTACACATGACATGCATGATCATCTCCTGCCGGTCAAGGATGAACAAAACGGTGTGATAAATCAGTCAGGCGGATTTGCCAGACTCCAGAGCGCCATTGCTGCAGAGAAAGAGAATGACCCGGATGCATTGCTCCTCGATGCCGGAGATTATTCCATGGGAACGCCATTTCAGACGATTTTCCGGACAAACTCCCCGGAGCTAAGAGTTATGGGGCAGATGGGGTATGATGTTGTAACCTTGGGCAATCACGAATATGACTACAGGGCTTCCGGACTGGCCGACAGTCTGCAGGCAGCTGTTGCTGCGCAGAAAAACGGGGAGATTTTGCCACGGATCGTTCAGGCTAATGTTGCCTTTCCGGCCAAGGAGGACGGCAGCTTAACGCCTTCGCTGGCAGCTCTGCAACAGGCTTATCAGGATTATGGGATCACCGAATATACCGTCATTGAAAAGAATGGGGTAAAGATCGGTATTTTTGGCCTGATTGGAAACGATGCGGCATCCAACGCACCGAAAGCCGAAGTGGAATTCACAGATCCTGTGGAAAATGCCAAACGGATTGTTTCTATTTTAAAGGAACAGGAAAACGTTGATTTAATTGTCTGCTTATCCCATTCCGGGACCTGGGAAAAGGCATCCGAATCTGAAGATCAGATCCTGGCAAAAAAAGTTCCCGATATTGACGTGATTATCAGTGGACATACCCACACCAAACTTGAAGAACCGATCATCGAAGGCAAGACGCTCATTTGTTCCGCCGGAGACAGCTGCAAGTACCTCGGTGTTCTGCAAATTTCTCAGAAATCCGGTTCTTCGGACTGGGGACTTGTCGCTTACCGTCTGCCGGCAATCGATGAAAGCCTGTCTGAGGATCAGCAGATTGCCGGTATTGTAAGTCAGTTCAAGCAGCAGGTTCAGGACAAATTCTTTACACCGTTTCAGTTAAATTATGATCAAGTGTTGGCAGAATCCCCCTATAACTTTCGGAAGGTCAACGACTTATTGAATACGCATCAGGAAGATCCATTGGCCAACCTGATTTCCGATGCCTACGTTTATGCTGTGAAGAAGGCGGAAGGTTCCGGCTATGTTCCGGTGGATGTCGCAGTTGTACCTGCCGGGACGATCAGAGGTACCTTCTTTAAAGGGGCGATCACGGCAGCAGACGCTTTTAGCGTAAGCTCCCTCGGGATCGGTCCGGATAATATTCCGGGGTATCCGCTGGTTTCTGTCTATTTAACCGGCCAGGAATTAAAGACCCTGTGCGAAGTAGATGCCTCGATCTCGCCGATGATGGCTGAAGCCCAGTTGTTCATGTCAGGTATTAACTTCACGTATAATCCAAACCGGATGATATTCAATAAGGTCACTGACGCCGTATTGCAGAAGCCGGACGGCTCTATTGAAGAGATTGACGAGACCAAATTATACAGGGTGGTTGCTGGTTTGTATTCTGCTCAGATGCTTTCGATCGTCGGCGATAAATCTTACGGTCTATTATCGATTGTGCCGAAAACAGAAGAAGGTACTCCGGTTACAGATTTTGAAGCCCAGATCGTCAAAGACACAGCCGGAAATAATGCCGAAGTCAAAGAATGGCAGGCCCTCGCCTTATATCTTCAGTCATTTGCTAAAGTCGGCGGAGTTCCAACGATTTCCGATGATTACGGCATGGTACTTGGAAGAAAAGTGGTAGACAACAGTCATCATCCAATATCCCTGCTCGCCAATCCGAACAAAATAACCCTGACGGTCTACACTGTTGTTCTTGTTGTTATAGCGCTGATTATTTTTGCGATTTACAGGATCGCTGTCCGCCGCAGACGCTTGGCTCGAATCAACCAGAAATCTGTCTAAATGCGGTTTTTCTGTATGAAAATATGCAGAATCTTAGCCAGAAGATTTCTGGCTTTTATTTTCTATTTTTTATCGAGCTAAAAAGTAAGTTGCAATTGTAAGCAGGAATTTGCCGGGGTCTCCAAGAACTAACATAACAGCATACTTGGGAAATCGTATTGGCTGCAAACAGCCCGCTTGCTGCGATGTTTACATGGCTGGTAAGTGACGAGCGATTGATGTTTTGGTGTTATCAGGGTGAGGTGTGAAAAAATGGCGAGTACCATCCGTTTTGTGCATTGTGCCGGATTTCAATTTGACAGCCGTTCTTGGGAAGGACCGGCTTGCTGGACAGCAATGCGCAATCAGGACTTATGGCATACTTTCGAAGCCGTCCTGACGCTTTGCCAAAAAGAAAAAGTGGATTTTCTGTATGTGACAGGGGATTTATTCGACCAAGAGAATGCGCGTAAAGAAACGGTCGAACGTGTCTACAGGTCGTTCTCCGGCTTGAAGGACACCCGTGTCTTTATCACTCCTGGGGATAAGGATCCTTTGGTCATTTCTTCGGCCTACCGTTTTGCTGAATGGCCCGATAATGTTCATATCTTTGCGGGGGGCGTCAGCCATATTGAAATTCCGGCCAAAGGAACTGTCATCTATGGCTCGGGATGGACGAATTACCGTCAGGAGCGGATTGATCTGGGGATGATTCAGCCTGCCTTACACAACGTACCTATTCAGATGATGCTGCTCCATGCAGAGATAGCGTCCCCACAAAATACGGATAGGTTTATTCCTCTGGAACCAGAGACGATTACAGCAAGTGGTTTAACCTATCTGGCGTTAGGGCATCAGCAGAAATTCAGTGGGCTGCATCAGATCGGTGATACTTTCTGGGCAGATTGCGGATCACCTGAAGCCAGGAGTTTTCAGGACAGCGGACCGCATGGCGTGCTTTTTGGAGAAACAGACGGGAAATTGACACAGGTTGATTTTGTGGAACTTGGCAGACGGAACTATATTGAAAAGTTCTGGCCGCAGGCGGCTGAACCGAATGAGATTGCTAGCGGGCTTTTGGCGGATACAACGAAAGAAGAACGGCAAAGGGATTTGTTCCGGATTGTTCTGTCTGGGCCATATCTGGATCAGGAAAGTACAGTCCAGACTTTGCATCAGCTTCTCTCCGAAGACTTCAGCTACTTTGAGGTTTACCATACATCCCAGTCTGGTCCGGCTCTTTGCGCCGATGGCAATGTTATAAGACGCCAAACCAGCGGCTTCCCGGATTTAACCGAAGTATTCAGGAGAGAGATCCAAAAACGCCTTTCTTCAGAAAACCGGCCTGAAGAACAGCGGCGTTGGGAATTAGTTCAGAAAATTGGATTGGCCGCAATCAGTCAGGGACGGGAAGATTATGAGGATTGATAAGATTGGGCTGCAGGGGCATCCGCTGCTCGGGGATACGGAGTGGTCCTTACCCGGGGATTTTACGGTGCTGCATCTGGAGGAACCCGAACTGGCAAAAGCTTTGTATCAATTACTGCAGGAATACTATGACGACCGGGTATCGGCGGTACCGTCAGACAAGCGGAAAAGACAAGGATTGTCAGAAATCCTGCTTTCCGGTGAACAGACAGGTTTGCATATGACTTTTGAGGCAATCCGGCAGGGCGGCTTTATTGTCTGGCCGGATACCAATAAGCATGGTTTGTACCGAAGGGTCTCCAATCTCCAGCAGGTCGGAAATGAAGAGCTTTCCCTGGTACGGGTGCATGACGCCCTGGCCAGGGCAAAAGAACGCGTCGAAGAACAGGCGGATGGAATGGCTCAGGTCAAAGCCGAGTATGAGGCATTAAGACGAGATTGGGAAGAAGCAAACCACCGGCAGGAAGAACAGCGCTTTCTGCAGATCGAAATCAAAAACCTACAGGCTGAACAGCATCTCCTGACAGAAAAAATTGCTGAGATGAAAAAGGTTCAACAGCGGCTTATCATCCTGAGAGAGAACCCTGATTACCGGGAATTGCGTCGTCTGCAGGGGGAACTTGCCCGCCTCGAAGAACTGCGCAGGGATACCGGGATTCGATTGACGGCCGTTGTTCAGGATAAACAGGTTGACTGGGACATGATTGAAGGTTTGCGGGAAGAGTGTTATGCCTGGGCCTTGATTCAAAAAGAGGCAGAACAGGGCGAAGCTTTGATCACCCGGCAGACTCAGGCCATCCATGAGCTTCAGGATTCTCTAAGATCATCCGGCTATCGGCAACTGCCGGAAAATGAGGAGCAGCACTTACGCAGCGCCGAAGAAGAGCTTCGTGCCGCGCA
>Ga0074193_1003371_pt1 | contig 11880 bp, 11 predicted proteins | sample EPASupsiteHSE605_FD_64523 | JGI IMG/M metagenome (GOLD analysis project Ga0074193, IMG submission 64523) | Bioremediated contaminated groundwater from EPA Superfund site, New Mexico - Sample HSE6-05 | ecosystem: Environmental > Aquatic > Deep subsurface > Groundwater > Contaminated ...
TTCTGAAAGAGGAAAGAATTAAATATTGGATTGGAAAGGGAGTGACAACATCTGACACGGCTTATAACCTGCTTGTTTCCAAGGGCCTTATCTCTGGCAAGAAAAGAGCGGTGAAAATTCCGGCTAAAAAAGTGGAAGAAACCCTGCCTGAATCTCCAAAATCCGAAGCGCCTAAGGCTGAAGAAAAAGAAGGGAAAGAGCCAGTAGAGGAAGCTAAAGCTGAAGAAAAAGAAGGGAAAGAGCCAGTAGAGGAAGCTAAAGCTGAAGAAAAGAAGGAGGAAGATGTAAAAAAAGAAGAAGCTCCAAAGGAAGAAAAGCCGGCAGAAAAAAAAGCTGAATAGTTGACAAAGATATTCAAATAGAGTAAAAATAATATATTCCGCAGACCACAGGTATTTAAAATAAATCCTGTGTAGGAAAATGAAAGCGATTAGTTTTTATTTTACTGCGGAAACGCAGTTTTTTAATTTTTGTTTCCGCTAATGCGGAGCAAAAAAAATCAAATCCGCCTTAGAGGATAAAGTCCGTATCCAATTCAAGTCCCGCGCGCAATTCCAATAAAGATCACGTGTAGTATAAGGATTTTATTGAGAATCCGCCTGCGGCTAAGATTGAAAATAATCTAAAGATTAATAGCGAATTGTCGCGGGATGCTCATTTTGCAGCTACTCGCTTCGCTCGCAGACAAAAATGGCACAAACAAGATCCCAAAAAGAAGCAATAGTAAAAAAATTAGCCCAAAGCTTGAAAAATTCCAAGGCTGTCGTTTTTTCTGATTTTAAGGGCTTTACCGTGAAGGACATGACGGCCCTTCGGCGAGAACTCCGAGAGCAAGGCGTGGAATTGAGCGTGGTCAAAAAGACTTTGATCAACTTGGCCTTGAAAGACGCCAAAATAGAAGCGGACGTTGAAAAAATGGAAGGCCAGATTGCTGTTGCAGTTTCAGAAAAAGATGAGGTAGCTGCCGCCAAGATCATCGAAAAATTCGCCAAGGCAAATGAAAATATAAAAATCGTAGGTGGAATTTTAGGGACAAAAGAGCTGTTGGCTGAAGAAGTCAAGGCATTGGCCAAGCTTCCTTCTAAAGAAGAGCTGTTGTCCAAGCTTGTTGGCACTCTCAATGCTCCAGTTTCCGGATTCGTTAATGTTTTGGCGGGAAATCTAAGGGGTCTGGTTCAAGTGTTGAAAGCAATCGGAGATGCGAAATAAACCGGCTAATAATTTTTTAAATAATTAATTTATAATAAAAGAAATCCATATGACTGAAGAAAAATCCACCGCCGCTGAAGCTAAGGCGGACAAGAAGGAAGTGGAAGTGCCGGAAAAATTCCAGAAGCTCGTAAGTGAAATTGAAAAAATGAGCGTTTTGGAACTTTCAGAGTTGGTTAAAGTTTTGGAGGAAAAATTTGGTGTTAGCGCAGCCGCTCCGATGATGATGGGACCAGCCATGGCGGGCGGAGCTGCCGGAGACGGCGCAGCTGCTGAAGAAAAGACCGAATTTGATGTTGAAGTAACGGCTTCCGGAGCTTCGAAGATTAGTGTGATCAAGGTGGTAAGGGAAGTGACCGGACTGGGCTTGAAAGATGCTAAAGATTTAGTAGATGCCGCTCCGAAAGTCATCAAAGAAAAAGTGGCCAAGGCCGATGCTGACGCAATGAAGAAGAAACTGGAAGAGGCCGGAGCAACTGTGACATTGAAATAAATAACATCTTTGTTTCAAAAAAGAACCTCTCGAGAGGTTCTTTTTTGTGTCTGCAGAGATTTTTTATGGATCAAGCGACTCTTATAGCCTGAGGTTGATTTATAGGCCTATTTTAATTCAAAAGTCAAAGCTATTTCATCGCATGTTTGGATAAATTCATCGGTACATTCCATTTGTATAGTATCCTTGCGGCTATCTTTTGAGTCAAAGTAATATCTGGGCGATGAAACAGAATCAGAGGCTTCTATCCTAACCCCTATCGGCATTATCGGCGCAACGTTCCAAGTGGTTTTATATCCGATAATTCCGCTTTTGGCAGTTATTTTTTCAATCGAGGCGAGACTTTTATAATTTTGAATTTCGTGAACGGCGGCAGTTTTAACATAAGTTTCAAATGGAACATCTTGGGCGTCTCCTGTTCTTTGCATTACGCTTATGGAAATCACTTCATTTTCTATGGCACTGGGCTTATTTTTTGGTTGAAAAGCCGCGCCGGAAGAGAATTCTCTGAAGGTTAAATTATCATCAAATTTAATCGAGAAGCCATATTTGCTGTTGATATATACATTTTTATCGCCAGCGGGTGATGGAGCGGTCTTTTCCGGGAGTTCACTTTTTGCTGCAGGCGGTAAATCATTGTGCCTAGCGGACTCATCGTATTTCCAGAGATATCCGGCTATGGTTGCTGCGATTATTATAATCACGATTATTCCGAGGCTGGCAGGAATGTTTTTGTTATCCATTTTTATTGTTTATTTTTATAGTTTTATTATATAGCCAAAACAAAAAAACGCCTAAGAATTATAAAAGAATATTTCCCGATTTTTAAACCAAGACATTTTGTACACTAAATGCTTCGAACAGCGAAGCCATTCTGAAGCTTTAGCGAAAGATGGTTGGCAAGCAGTTATATATCTACGAACCTTTTCAGTTTAACATTTGAGGGAATATTAGGAAATTGGGAAGTTATTTTGAATAAAACTGAAAGGATGCAGCGCTTGCTTGAAAAATAAAAGAAGGTAATCCACGTACTGGCGGATTACCTTCAGCATGAAGCGCAGGAATTTTCATTACCTGTGTTTCTTTTTCTTGATCTCGGGGTATTTCAGTTCCAAGGTGTCGACCCTCTTTGCTTCTCCCAGTATCTTGACTCTCTTCGTTTCGGCATTATAGACATACTGCTTGCCGTAAACGAAGTTGTTCACGAAGTAGGAAATGCCGAGGTTTTGAAACAGCGTTTCTACCGCCCAGCCAATTTGGGTGGGGTTGTGAGGTTCGTCGTAGTGATCATGGCTATGAACCAGAATCCGGTGGCCTTTGGGGTTTTCTGCAGGAATTGGAATTTTAGCTTCCGTTATTTGAGCGTGTAAAAAACGAGCGATAATATCCAAGTCCTCGGCCTCATTCAACCAGCTTGATTCATGTCCGTGGCCGTCCATGACATAGAAGCTGACTTTGCGATAGGAAGCTCTATAGGCCAGCAGTGGCTCTTTACCGTTATAACCAGCCCTAGCGCTGATTGCGCCATCCCAATCGTCATGATCGATTCCGAGCACGTCATATATCGCTAAAGCCTGATCATCGGTCATAGACGGAGCATAGATTTCTATCCAGGGAGCGTCGGGGGTTGCTAGCATCGAATTGTAGATGGTCTCGGATAAAGAATCAACGAATATCGGCCTCGTGCCAATTTTTCTGTGACTCCCTTGCTCGGAATCCATGAAATAAGGGAGATTGTCATAGATACGAGTATGTCGTCCGAAATATCCCATATCAGGGGGATCGCAGAAGGCAGCAATGTAACCCGGGGGAATCTCCAGATCGAGATAAGTGTTCATCATCCCCCTTGCCTTTTCTGGATCATTGGTCCAGGCCGATTTCTCGATCAGGAAAAGAAGCGAGAATCTTAACGCCTGCTCCTTATCCAAATCAAGGGTGATGAGCTGATCAGCCAAAAGTGGAATGCCGAGCGAGAAATTGGTTAACTCATCAAGGGAGAGCTTTGTCCCTTCAGGTATTTTGGCAGAGATGTATTTCTTAGTCTCTTCTCTGCTCATGCCTTTCAAGACACACGAGATTGCTGACCACCCAGATAAATGCTCCTCAAGACGCTCGAGGATCCGCTTATTCTCTCTCGGAGTGGACGGAGCGACTAGCACCTTATTTGCCTTGGGGTCATGAAAAGCAGCCATAATGGATTTCCGTGGTTGAGTTTTTTCATGACCAAGAAGGTCAAAAATGTCAATTGCTGTTCCGCCCAGCTCCTCAATTTTCTCCTTGGACTGGTCAAGGAGCAGACTTTTTCCTGTGCCACCAATGCCGGTGAGAAGAATGATGGTGGGCTTGCCGGCATTCTCAGTAACAAGGCTTAGAAGCTGACACTGGGTTTCTTGTTGTGTTGCGCTAAGTGTCGAATGTAAATTCATTTTTAATACCTCCTCAATGTTTGGGAAAATGAATCAAATGTGAGTTCGCGTGTTTATTTCAAAGGACAAGGAAAATATAGTTAAATTTATACCTTTCTTGTGCTTTGAACAAGTCTATTAATAAGGCCTTTTGATTTTCTATTTAATCATTTTCTTATTGGAAAGTCAATGATTCTTGACCGCTTGCGAGACAGAAACGCCCCGTGACTTCGAAAGAAGTTGCGGGGCATTTTATTTTCACTTTATGTGTGATTTCTGAAAGTCTTAAAATATTCTTTGCACTTTAGTAACAGTGAGTTTATCTACTGATATTTTTCCTGAGCCAGCCTTGTTATGAAGATGTATTCGGATAGCATTACTGGAATTTGCTATATATTTAAGAGTTAGTTCGCTAAAGTCTGTGCTAGGAGTAAAAAATTTTTCTGGCTTAAATTTACTGACATTTTGATTACGTCCGACCGTATCATGAATCCAAAGTTGAAAACCCATAGTGGTAGCTGGTTCTGATTTTACTTTACAATAAATTTCATAAGTAAATCCTTCCTGTATTCCTTCTCTTAAATCAATGTAAGCGCCAAACTCCTTTTTGGAGTCTTGTGTTTCATTTTCATTTGCTTCGAAAATCATCAACGAGTTTTCCATCCGATTTGTCTTTAGCGGTTCAGTTGTACCCCAATAATTTTTATTCCATCCCTTATCACTTACGAAGTCATCATTGAAAATAATTTCCCGCTTCTCCCATTTCAAGGAAGATGTGGAGATTAAAAAAGCCAATGTTAAGAGAGATATGGTTCTATAATTATATCGATCAAAGATTATAATAATTAAATATACTGCCAACAACACTAGAATTTTTACAAGGGGATGTTTTAGGCGATTAATCGACCATGCTGTCATTCCTAGTAACAATTTCTTTATCGATGGGAATGAATAAATAAAGATGATCAAGGCAATTGAGCATGTAAGAGCTAAAAGTCTCATTTTCAGACTTAGCGTTATTGTCTCAGGAAATAGAGTTGGTACAAACCCAACAAAAAAAATAAGTAGACTGATTATAAATTGAGAGGTTCCTGTCATAATTATTGAATTTTGTTGGGGAGGAAGGATTCGAACCTTCGCATGATGGAGTCAAAGTCCATTGCCTTCCCGCTTGGCTACTCCCCATCCGCCTCTCCGGCGGATTTTCTATCTGCCAAAGGAGCAGTCCGGAAAGGTTCTGTTTTAAAATAATTTTTTAACTTGCTTTTTAACACCTCTCTGCCATATCCACTCTTAAAAAACAATTCCGCTTCCTCGGCATCTTTTCTATTCAGATATGCTTCGTAAAATATTAGTTTAAACGGCGCGTTTCTGCTTGTGTGGTATCCACCTATTCTATCATTATGCTCTTTAAATCTTCGCCTTAGGTCATTTGTTATGCCGGTATATAATCTGCCATTCTTTGTGCTTCTTAGAATGTATGTATAAAACATATCACTTTTCTGTTTCTTCCGACAAGTCGCCGATGAGGCGACCCCCCATAATTTCCAGGGCAGAGTTCAAAAGGGAATCTTGCTGTCCGGCAGGCTCTTCAGCAGAAAGCTCTTCCTTTTTTATAGATATAGACTTGTCTATAACTGCTCGGACGTGGATTTCAGATCCTAAAATCTTACTAAAAACTGTTTCTATTGTCAATTTGTTGATTGGATCATCCAATCTTTCTTGATAAAAGCTGAAAGGAGTGCCAATGGTGACCATATTGCCTTTAACGCCTAAAATCTGGCAATTCAAAAGCAGGGCGTTTATGGAGTGATTGAGAGGTCGAACATCTGATAATAATTTGTTCCAAGATTCGCGAACTTTCCCTATTTCCAAGTCAGCAATGTTTTTTGGCGAGGTTTCAGCTCTTTTTTCCTCTCCTGCCTTTCGGATCGCCTCATTGGAGCTTTGGCAAATAAAAGCATTCTCTTCCGAAGGAGGAGTCGATTTTATCGATGCTTGCTTCACCTGTGGGATATCTTCCCGGTTTTGTGTTTTTTGTTCGTTGTTTATTGTTTCAGGAAATGTTTGGGTGGCTTTTATGATAGCGATTTCCAAGGGAAGCTGGGGGAGCATGAAGGAAAGGATTTTGTTATGGGCTTCCAGGAAAAGGTTGATGCTTGAAATTATCCGGGAAAGCTCGATCTTTTTCGATTGCTCCAACATTCTACTGACCTGTTCCTGGGTCATTTCAAAAGAAAAATGAGAGCGAAGTTCCGGACTAATTTTCAAAAGCATAAGTTGCCGGAGATAATTTATGAAAGATTTATTGAAAACTTGGAGGTCGTACCCTTCTTCAAGGAGGGAATTTATTCTTGAAATAGCGGAAGTGGAGTTCTTTTCGATGATCAGGCGGGCCAGTTCCTCAACAAATTTTCGATCAGTGGCACCGGTGATTTCTTTTACTTCGGAAACGGTAATATTTTTGTCTTCGAGGGAAATGATTTGAGAGAGCAGGGATTCCGCGTCTCGCATGCCTCCTTCGGCGCTGAGCGCGATCATTTCTAGCGCTTCTTTTTCAATCTTGATTTTTTCTTCTTTGGCGATAAGAGAAAGTTTTTCGATGATATTTTGGATGGGAAGGCGGGAAAAGTCGAATCGCTGGCAGCGAGAAATAATTGTTTCCGGCACTTTGTGGATTTCGGTGGTGGCCAAGATGAAAATGACGTGGCGCGGCGGCTCCTCCAGAGTTTTCAAAAGCGCGTTAAACGCTCCGGTAGAAAGCATGTGTACTTCGTCGATTATGTATGCCTTATACTTGAGAGATGTGGGCGGAAGAGCGACTGTTTCCCGGAGCTCTCGAATGTTGTCTACGCCAGTGTTGGAAGCCGCGTCAATTTCGATGATATCTAAAGACCTTCCTTCATTTATGACCTTGCAGGCCGGGCATTTTTCACAAGAAATGGCCTCTTTGGATTTTTCGCAATTGACGGTTTTGGCCAAAATGCGGGCGATGGAGGTTTTTCCGGTTCCACGCGGTCCAGTGAAGAGATAGGCGTGGCCAATCCGGTCATTTTTTATCGCGTTAGTAAGAGTCCGGACGATATGCTCTTGCCCGATAATTTTAGAAAAGTTTTTTGGGCGGTATTTTCTATAAATGCTTTCTGACATAAGTTTAATAAAAGTTAGAGCACCGTGCGGTACCCCTTATTGGATATTATACAGCGTTAATTTTATTAATGCAAAATCAAACAAAAAACAGACTAAAGCCTGTTTTGATCTTTAAAAAATTCGTTCTCTAAGCCGTTATTTTTTGAAAACGAGAAATTTATATCCGGCGAAATTCCAGATAAGTCCGATGGCGGTTCCGCAAAGCGCTCCGATGTTGCCCCATAATTGATCAGTCAAAAAGCTGATTTCCGCTATCGGCCGAATGAAACTTACTACCAGGCTGGCCGTTCCGACATTTATGATTGCTCCGATGAGGCTTACAGCGAGGAACTGGGAAAACTTTTTGGCCTGATCTTCTTCGGAGCTGTCTTTGAAAGCCCAGTGCTTATTCAGAAAATAGCTGGCCGTTACCGCGAACATAAAAGACACGGTCTTAAATACAGTGTAATGGATCCCCGTTTTATATCCGGTGGCGACCATGAGAACATTCAATATCCCCAAATCAACGCCGGTATTTAGGACTCCGATAAGCGCAAATCTTAGAAATTGTCCCAGAAAGGGAAATCTGGCTGTGATTGATCCAAACATCTATGGTTATTCCTTTTGATTATCTTCGTCCTTGTCGCTGCTCAATTCTTTCTTAAGCTCTTCCAAATCAGGCGCCCATTCATCAAGAATAGTTTTCTTTTTTCGTTCTTTTTTTGGTTCTGATTCGCTTTTTTCCATTGCCTCATTCTTTATATCTTCAATAATGGCGTCTGCTCCTTCGGCTTCTGAAGTTTCTTGGCGCATTTCCCGCAAAATATGTTTCTCTCTTCCTTTTTGAAGGACATTTTCAATGGCACCCCAGTCGGAATCTATGTCGCGAGGAACGACTAGGGTAACTTCGTCTCCTGGCTCAACTTTGAAGTAGGTGATAGAGGCCAGAAGGACTTTATAGGCTTTTCCGTCCGCGGCAATGAAATAGTTGCTGTCAGAATCCTGGCTGACTGTTCCGATCAGGCGCTTTCTTTCTACTGGCCCGATTTGTTTATAAATAAAAGACCCGTCGGGAGTGATAGTTAGCTTTAACATATCTCCTTCAACGAGTTTTGATTTTGAGGCATAGTTAGCAGGAACGGGATATTGTTTCCCATCCGTTCCTATCATTATTTGTCCGTCGAAAGTCCCTTCAATGATTTTTCCTTCGCCGTCACCATCCTCATCCTGCGCTTTCTTCTTCCGCCCGACTTTTTTCTTGCCTTCCAATTGCAAAAGCATTGCTTTGGCGGCTTGCAAGGTTTTTTCCGTATTGTAAATCATTTCTCTTATCGCCTGGATCTTTTCGGTTGACTTGTTATTGTCTTTTTCCTCCATTTTTTTGTTTGTTTTTGTATAACTTTGTTTTATACATAAATTATACAATTACAATAATTAATGCGCAAGAGGAATTCCTCTTTAGCTTCTAGTACATGTTGAAAATTCAGTTCTTTCAAGGCTGAAATAAGGATTTCGTGAGGTTGTATTAAATAGCGAGTAAGCGGCTAGATTTTTGGAGAGAGTGGTAATATAATTTCAAATGCGATAATAAAATAACAAATAAAAAATATGATGTATGAAAAAAAGGATTATTCCGGGCTGATTGGAATTCCTGGGATCAGTGAAAAAGCGCTAATCACGCATTTGGCTCTTTACGAAGGATATGTCAATAACATTAATAAGCTAAATGATCTCTTGGTTGAAATGGAAAAAGCGGGAGATGTCCAATCTCCGGAGTTTGCGGAACTGAACCGGAGATTCGGATGGGAGTGGAACGGAATGCGGCTTCATGAATACTATTTTGGCGGGCTAACCAAGGGCGGAAAGGATAGGAATAGCGATAGTGAATTGGATAAAAACATAGTGAAAAGCTTTGGCAGTTTTGAAAGTTGGAAAAAAGATTTTATCTCTATGGGAATGATGAGGGGAATCGGATGGGTCATATTATATTACGACAAGATAAGGGGTGAGCTGTTCAATGTCTGGATCGACCAGCACGACCAAGGGCATCTCGCGGGAGCGTCTCCGATCATTGCGCTGGATGTCTTTGAGCATGCTTACATGATTGATTATGGAAAAGACCGGACGCCATACATTGACGCGTTTTTGAATAATTTGGACTGGGCAGAAATAGAAAAAAGATTTATTTAAGGGTGATTTCATGAATTATTTTCTATGACCAAGCAAAAAATCGCTATCCATCTTGCATGTTGACTTGCGGCGGTATCGGTGTATAATTAACTTACTAGCCTCTCCTTGCTTTTTAAAGGGGCGCTAGTCAGATGACAATCCGCTGGGGACAGCGATTTTTTTAATATTTACGAACGACGAAAGAATTAGAGCGCGAATAGGGATCTATATTTTTTGTAATTATTCGTATATTTGTAATCAATTTGTAATTTTTTAGGCTTATGGAAATTCGAAATATTGCTATCATTGCTCATGTTGACCATGGGAAAACCACCATTACTGACGCAATCATGCGCCAGACTGGAATGGTGGCGGCGGATGATATGGCTAGCATGGATTCAAACGCTCTTGAACAAGAGCGGGGCATCACTATATATTCCAAAAATGCCAGCGTCCTATATAAAGACACGAAGATCAATATCGTTGATACTCCGGGACATGCCGATTTTGGTTCGGAAGTTGAACGGGTGCTGCGTTCGATTGACAGCGTGATTTTGGTAGTGGATGCCCAAGAAGGACCGATGCCTCAGACCAGATTCGTCCTCAAAAAGTCATTGGAACTGGGACTAAAACCGATTGTAGTTCTCAATAAGATCGACAAGCCGGCGGCTGATCCGGATATGGCTCAAGAAAAAGTTTTCGAATTATTTTTAGATCTGGGCGCCACGGACGAACAATTGGATTTTACAACCGTGTATGCTATCGGAAAACAAGGCATCGCTAAATTGCATCTGGATGACGAATCGTCTGATCTCAATCCGCTTTTGGATACAGTTTTGGCGCACGTCGAACCGGCCAAGGGAGATGTCAGCGCCCCTCTTCTTCTCCAGCCGTTTAATCTCGGTTATGACAATTTTCTGGGAAGGCTGGCAATCGCCAGGATATATCAAGGGACGGTAAAAATGGGCCAGAATTTAGTGGTAAAGAGGATGGATGGAACTAATGGATCGGGCAGAATTACAAAGTTGTATACGTTTAAAGGAATGACTCGGCAGGAAGTGGGGGAAGCGGCGGCTGGAGATATTGTGATGATTGCGGGATTGTCGAATGTGGAAATCGGAGAAACTGTTTGCGAAAATCCGGACCAAATCGCCTTGCCGGCTATTTCCATTGACGAACCAACTATCAACTTGAGGTTTTTAGTGAATGACTCGCCCTTTGCTGGACAAGTCGGAAAATATGTCACTGGCCAGCAAGTGAGGAAAAGATGGGAAAAAGAATTGGAAATAAATGTCGGCCTCAAAGTGGATTTTTCCACGGCGGAATATTTTACCGTTTCCGGACGGGGAGAATTGCATATCGCGATCCTGCTTGAAAATATGCGCCGCGAAGGATATGAAATCCAAGTTTCACAACCGAAGGTCATTATAAAAGAAATAGACGGCCAAAAACATGAGCCTTTTGAAGAAGTGACAGTTGACGTTCCAAGCGCTATGAGCGGAACCATCATTGAAGCTATGGGCGCCAGAAAAGGAATAATGGCCAATATGGAATCGCGCGGCAATCAAACCCGAATGATTTTTGAAATTCCCACCCGAGGCCTCCTTGGATATCGCGGTCAATTTATGGTGGAAACCAAGGGAGAAGGAATTTTATGTTCCAGAGTAGTTGGTTTTCGTCCTTACGTGGGAGAAATCAAAAGAAAGGATGTCGGTTCGATGGTTTCTATGGCTTCAGGAAAGGCGCTTGGCTTTTCCCTTGCCAACCTTCAGGAACGCGGCACACTCTATATCGGAGCAGGGGCGCAAGTGTATGAAGGAATGGTGATCGGCAATGTTACCAAGGGAAATGAGATGGCGGTCAATCCTATCAAAGGAAAACAAATGAGCAATATGCGTTCTTCTGGCGCGGACGAAGCTATCCATTTGACTCCGCCGCTTATTCTTTCTATTGAAAGGGGTTTGGAAGTTATGAACGAGGACGAATATTTGGAAGTTACTCCTGAATCAGTACGCATCAGAAAACAATATTTGACCGAAAACGAAAGAATAAGGGCGGGAAGAAAAAAATAGATTTTTTGGAATATTTTTTTGCGAACAGGAATGAGCTTTTGGCTCATTCCTTTTGGATTTACGGATTGTTTTTGGTAAAATACCCTCTGAATTATATTGATTTTTCTCGTTGACAAAAAGCCAGCAAAATTATAGAATGGACAGACTTATAAAATATGGGAAACTAGGCATATTTGTATAAAAAAATAAATAAAGCCAGGCAAGCGGCTAATAAATAACACAACTATATATGACCAAGCTAATCCAGGAGAACAAACTCCAGTTTTTTATTTCGCTAATTTTAGCCATCGGCGCGATAGGACTGGCATATTTGCAAAACAATAAAATTGAGGCTCAGGAAACAAGCCGCCAGAGCCAAGCGCCCATGGCGGTAGCAGTCCAGTCAGTGGAAGAAAGCCGCAAT
>Ga0074193_1002407_pt1 | contig 11872 bp, 10 predicted proteins | sample EPASupsiteHSE605_FD_64523 | JGI IMG/M metagenome (GOLD analysis project Ga0074193, IMG submission 64523) | Bioremediated contaminated groundwater from EPA Superfund site, New Mexico - Sample HSE6-05 | ecosystem: Environmental > Aquatic > Deep subsurface > Groundwater > Contaminated ...
TGTAACCTCCATAATTTTAGATTTATAAAAAATCAACCTGTTTTTATAATAGTATATACTCTAATGAATATAGTAAAACTTATATAAGAACATTTGCTTTGGGTGCATTAAATCTGATCTTTTCATTATAATTAAAAGTTTCTAAATATAAGAGTTACTTAATTAAACTAAAAAGAGTTAGTGAAAATTAGTTGCATCACCAGTTAAATAGATCACTTGAATTCTAAAGTATTTTTACATGTATAAGTATTTACAAATTATGATCACTGCAACATGATAGAAATTGATCACTGGATATGAAATAGAAATGGAATTAAATAAATGAAATTTCCACTACGTATACTTCTTAAAATAACCTAAATGGGAACTAAATGGGAAAAAGTGATAGAAAATGGCATCTTCAGATAAAACTAAATGCATAATGGTTCAGGGAACTGCTTCAAATGCAGGGAAAAGTGTGGTGGTTGCTGCACTCTGTCGGATGTTCTCCCAGAGAGGATACCGCGTTAGTCCATTCAAATCTCAGAATATGTCATTGAATTCATTCACCACCCAGGAAAATAGGGAAATAGCCATGGCACAAGTGCTGCAGGCTGAAGCTGCCGGAGTAGAACCCCACCACCATATGAATCCAGTTCTACTTAAACCCAAAGAGGATTTCACATCCCAGGTTATTGTACATGGCAAACCGGCTGGAGACATGAACTTCTACCACTACCAGCATAACTTCCGAGAACAGGCCCTGCGAGCTATCAAGGAGTCTTTGGATGCTCTCTCAAATGATTACGATATAATCGTTATGGAAGGGGCTGGTTCACCTGCAGAGATAAACATGCTGGACGTGGATCTGGCTAACATGCAGATCGCCCGCCTGGCTGATGCTGACGTGATTTTAGTAGCAGATATCGATAAAGGAGGGGTATTCGCATCTATAGCTGGAACATTCCAGCTGTTACCCCCTGAGGACCGTCAAAGGATCAAATGTATCATCATAAACAAGTTCAGGGGTAACCTTGATATTTTAATGCCCGGAATCCGGCAGATCGAAGATATCGTGGGTGTTCCTGTGCTGGGAGTGTTACCCTACGATCCTGGGCTTAAACTTCCTGAAGAAGATTCAGCATCCCTATCAGAACGTAAGTACCGTAGCAGTGGGAGAATTACAGTGGGAGTAATACGGCTGCCAAGGATTTCCAACTTCACGGATATTGATCCCCTGGAATATGAGCCCGAAGTGGGTGTGAAACTTATTGAGATTGGAGAAGAACTAGGTAATGTGGATGCTTTGATTATTCCCGGAACACGTAACAGCATCAGCGACATGGTGGCCCTAAGTAAAGCTGGCCTTGCCGATGAAATCAGAGATTTGTCCAGTGAAATACCTGTTTTCGGTATTTGCGGAGGATACCAGATGCTAGGAACAAAAATCATTGACAAATCCCTTAAAGAATCCAACATTGGCAGTGTGGAGGGTATGGGAATTCTGGATGTTAAAACCAACTTTGGAGAAGTTGAAAAAATAATCAGACAAAGCAAGGGTACTTTAGTTGGCAATGGAATTTTCAGTGCATCTAAAGGCGAAATACTGCATGGATACGAACTCCATGAAGGGGTTTCCCTCCTGGGAAAATCCAAACCTCTTATCAGGGTTCTGCAGGGTTGCGGTAACTATCCTCAATCTGGTTTTGACGGTGCCCAGGATGGTTTAACTGCCGGGACATATTTCCATGGAATTTTCCATAATTTCCGTTTCCGCAGATCATTCACCGATTACCTGAGGGAAGTTAAAGGTCTTGAATCCCTAGGTTACCAGGATGACCATTTCCAGGAGCTGAAAAAATTCTCAATCCAACGTTTATCCAACCTGGTTGAAGATAATCTGGATATAGACCTACTCCAGAAGGTGCTACGTTACGATTTAAATTAGTTTACTCCTTTTTACTCCTTTTTTTCTTTGGGAAACCTTTTATCTTGGATTTTTTTAAATAAACAGTAATTCAAATGAGTATCGAGTACGAAAAATATAATTGGCTAATTTTAGTGATGAAATCAAGATAACCACCTGAAATCAAAATTATAATCTGCAAAAATGATTATAATAGAATTAGTAAATTTTAGAATAATAACGAGTTGTAGAATACTGTTAAAGATATTAAAAAGTCTTAAAATAGATGGATAAAGTGGGATCCATGTTTAGGATCCATGTTCGACTATGCGGGTAATTTTAAACAGCTAATTTAAACAAAAATAGAGGTAACTTTCTTCACTGACCTGGTTTTCACCAGTACTGATATTTTTTCATTTTTTTCCAGAACCCAATCATCTCGAGGGATGTACATCTCACCGTTTTGATGGATGGCTGCAATGATATAATCATCAGTAGGGCTCAGATCACCCACTCTTTTCCCTACAATTCTGGAATTCTCGATACTTATGTCCAGAAGCTCTGCATTTCCCTTGCCCACCACAATTAAATCCGCGATCTTGGGACGGTTAATCAGTTTTTCCAGGTACCCTGCAGCAGTGAGTTCCGGGCTGATGACATGGTTTATGCCCACCTTTTTAAATGCCTCTTCATGATCAGGATTACTTACCCTGGCAATGATCTTGGGAACTTTGTATTCCTTAACCAGTATGCAGGAGAGTAGGTTCGCCTCATCATGACCTGTTGCAGCCACGAAAACATCGGCATCAGCGATACTGGCATCTTCAAGGATTTTTATATCTGTCCCATTTCCACAGATAACCAGAGCATCTAATTCTGCTGCTGCATTCCCACATAATCCACTGTTACTCTCAATGAGAGCCTCTTTAAAACGATTAATAGTTTTGTTTTATGCTTTTTAGGAAAAATGATGAAATTTAATTTAATGGGGGTATCTGTATTAAGATGATTAATGTGCTCAGAGATTTATACGTGTCTGAGAATTAGGTAATCTGAGATTATAATGTTGTTATAAAGTGCTAAAAAATAGGAGGTAATGAAAAATTACTTTATCACCAAAACAGGGCATCTGGCAGATCGCACCACTCTTTCTGTGACACTTCCGGGGTACAATCGGTTTAATCCATGTTTACCAGAAGCTCCCATAACCACCAGATCGATTCCTTCTTCTTCAATGGTTTTTAATATTTCATCAGCAGGTTTACCCTTTTTAATCAGGGAAATAACCTGAACATTTTTACATTTACCATCACATTGGTTTTCTTCAAGCTTTCTTGAAAATTTTCCAACTGCCATGTTCCCTTCTGCCTTGAATTGTTCTTCCAAACTTAATTCTAGATCTTGTTGAGGTATGGATCTTAGATAAGAAGTGTCAATTACATTTAAGATGATTATCTGTGAAAAACTTTTATCAGCAATCCATATAGCATGTTCTCCAGCTCTTTCAGAATATTCTGAGCCATCAGTGGGTAGTAATATTTTTTTATACAGTCTCATCCCTCCATGTTTACTATTGTAATCTTAAGAATTAATATTTAACCCTGATTAGCCTTAAAAATTTTAATAAAAATAGATTTTGTAAAATTAATTTAACATCACCCCAGTGAGATCACTTGGACACGGATAAAAATTGGTTATACAGTTTACAGGACTCTAATTATTTTACAGGACTCTAATTCAATAAATCCACAAATCAAACAAAACTACAATAAGTCTTAATACTGAAAATAACTCTTAATACAGAAACAGTAACTCATTAAATCTAAACAAATAATTTTTACATATTTTTATACCACAAATCAGTGCCTTATTTAATATAAAAATATTATAATGCATTAAATATAAAAAAAATAATTAAAAAGAAATATTAGTAAAAAAATGTTCTTAATTATCGTTTTTTTAAGTTATTACCCGAATTTAGATCATTTTAACGGATAATTTTTTATTTCTACAGATTATTTGGTTAATATAAGTTGTATAATCTAAATTATGATATTTTAGGTGTTATAAAAAGTTTAATTGTAATTAAACCATTGAATATACGGTTAAAAGGTATTTTCAGTCAAATCTGGCCCTATCATAATCTTTCTCTGAGTTAATACCCACTAAAAACTTCAATAAAATACAATGGAAAACCTAAAGATATAAATAAGATGAACGGAAAAATCAGGGTATGCGGCGTTAGTCCAGCCTGGTTAAGACACTGGCCTGCCACGCCAGCGACCCGGGTTCAAATCCCGGACGCCGCATTGCGGTTGTAGTCTAGTCTGGTTAGGACTTGGGCCTTCCAAGCCTACGACCCGGGTTCAAATCCCGGCAGCCGCACTTTTTCCTTATTTTACGATGGTTATCCCCCTAAGAACATCAACCTTTCACTTCAAGACATTATTTTTTCAAAAAATTTTCACCTAATTTAATTTATACAACTAAATTTTCACTTAAATTTTCACCCTTACTCACAAATTAATTTACACTTAACCCCATGATTTGCATCCACTATAAGAATTTCCCTAGAAATCCAAGAAAAATAAATCCATATGTAAACCAGAATCTAAATGTAAACTAGAGTTATATTATTTGGAGTAAATTTGAGATTAGGTGATAAATAAGTTTTTTAGGTTTTAAAACCAAAATATCCATTTAAAATATCCATTTTTTATTAATATCTTATTTTAAATCACTTTCGGATGATAATCCTGGAAATCCATAAGTTTTTCATTAAATAAGATGTAAATGTGAAAAAGCTTAAAATGTAAAAAATGAGTAAAAATGAAAAAAGGAATTAATTGGAAAAAGGAATAGTTGGGAAATACTCAGAAAGGTACTAAAAGTTCTGCAGCTACCATTCTGCAGATATCTGTTTTGGTGATTACTCCCACTGGTTTATCATTATCCAGCACCAATAAACCAGATATATCTGCCCTTAACATTAGGTTAGCAGCATCTTCTATTCCATCCTCTGCAGAAATGGTGATGACTTCTTTGGACATTATATCCGTGATTTGAAGTGAAACTGCATCTTTGGCCGACGGTTTGATGGTTCCCAAAACTCCAATAAGATCGGAATAAGAAACCACCCCCAAAGGTTCACCGTCCTCATCCATAACAAAAAGCCTTCGCACCCCTTCTTTGTACATCTTTTGAAAAGCCTCTGGTGGACGAGTACTGGAAGTGATGGTTATAACATCTTGGTTCATTGCCTCTTTAACTTTCATTTTCTCACCCTTATTAGAACAACATACAAAATGGATCATGATTAACTCAAGTTACATTTTAACTTAAGTTATTAGTATAACTCACATTATTAGTAAAGTTTAGTATGGATAGTAAAACTATTTCATACTAATTTTATTTTTAGAAGAAAATATTATTTAATTATGAGGGACCACCAAGAAATTATGAGGGACTCACTTAGAAAAACCTTAAATTAACATAAAATTTCCGCAAATTCCAGTGGATTTTTAATTAGTATGCAAATTTAGTATGAACTAGTTTTGGAAATTTTCTTTTCAATTCAGCTGAATCAAAGTTTAATTTTGATATAAGTGCAATTTAAAAATATTAAAGGCAAAATAAGTAAATTTATCAATTTTGTATAAAATTAACACTCTTAAAATATTAAAATCATCTTAAAACCTGTTAATTAGGGCCCAATACGGGATGATCATGAAAACAGTTGATTGTGGTATGAAGTTATTAAGATATGCTAAGGTTTATATATCAAGATTTTTATATTAAACAAAAAAATGTTCATGTCTCACTATTAAAAATTGTTGACTATGAACAATATTTGAAGTATTCTGCAACATTTAAATACCATAAAACTGTAATATAATATTAAACAATTCCGGAGGGAACAAATATGATGAGAATAAGCATGTCGTTACCCAAAAAGTTGTTAAATGAGTTCGACGAAGTATTAAAAGACAGAGGATACCAATCCCGATCTAAAGGTATCAGAGACGCATTAAAAGACTATATTGTCCGTTACCAGTGGATGAAAGAGATGGAAGGTGACCGTATAGGAATTATTGCTGTTATCTACGACCATCACTACACTGGAGTAATGGAAGACCTCACTGACATCCAGCACGACTTCCGAGAATATATCAACGCTGTTATGCACGTGCACATGACTGAAAAACACTGCCTGGAAGTAGTAGTCGTTAAAGGAGACGTTAAATACATCCGTGACCTCACCGAAAAGATCATGAGGCTCAAAGGAGTAGAACACGTTAAATTAACCAGCACCGCCAGCGGACAAAATTAGACAAAAAAAATAATACATTTCCTACACAAGATAAACAGGATGAAAATTACATCCTATCAACAAAACTTGCTCTCAGATATCGAACGTCTGACAGCATTTTACGAAGTAATAACTGAAAAATCCAAGGGCATCATATATGATTTAGGGACCGGTTCAGGAGTACTAAGCTCCTGGGCGGCCCCACTATCTCGTTTCGTATACACCGTAGAAAAAGATCCTTTTACAGCCCAGATCGCCCAGAAGAATCTTAGACTATTTAAAAACGTTTCCCTAATGGTAAGCGATGCCAAAACAATTTTTTTTCCTGAAAAGGCAGATCTTATAATCTGTGAAATGATGGACACTGCTCTAATTGATGAAGACCAGGTTCCAGTACTTAATTCTGTGCAAAAATATCTGAAAAAAGATGGAGATATCATTCCCTGTGGGGTTTTTAATGGAGTGGAAGCTGTGGATGCGAACATTGCCCACCTCTGTTACCATGAAGGAGTAACTCCACAGCATCAATTAATGAGCAAACTTATCATATATGATAAAATTGATTTTAAAAAATATATCAACCCTAAAATTCATTACAGCATCCCCATTCCCATTAACAATAAAGGAACAGTTTCAGGGGTTAAAATTACAACATTCACCCTTCTAACCCCTAATTTTATCTGTGGACCAACACCAATGCTAAATCCACCTCTTCTCGTCCCAACAAACAAGTTGGATGTGGAAAAGGGAGATGAAATTATTTTAAAATTAAAATATTCCATGGGGGGTGGTTTAGATACTCTTAGAGCCTCAATTGAACCAGTTTCTTAAAAATTCAGAGAAAATAGTGATACTGGGAATCGGGAATGAAATGAGGGGCGATGATGGTCTGGGATCTATTCTGGCCCAAAAATTATCCATACTTGAAAATGAAAATATCACTGTTTTTGATGGGAAAACCGTACCTGAAAATTTCACTGGTGCCATAAAAAGAGAAACCCCCAGCCATCTCATCCTCTTAGATGCCGTGGAAATGAATGAAACACCGGGCCATATAAGGTTAGTATCCAAGGAAGAAATTGCAAACTACAGCATATCCACCCATGCCATGCCATTATCGTTCCTCATCAAATATCTAGAATCAACCACCCCTACTAAGATTATGTTACTGGGAATACAACCCAAAAATATGGATTTAATCTATGAAACATCTCCTGAAGTCCAGGAAAGTCTAAATTACGTTTTAAAGTTATTCAATCATCTACTAAAAACATTTTAAAATCCTAATAATGATTAAGATGATTAAAGCAAAATGACATCAGGACCATACACAAAAATACTATTTTTAAGAATTAAAGGATTCAAATCAATTATTTCGGCCTTAATGTTGCATAAAGGTAAAAGAATCTCCTAATATCCATTTTCACCAGAGATATGGGGAATAAAAAAGTTTTCATTAAAACAGAAGTTTAATTTATTATGACCTGGAAATCATAACACTGGAATTAGTAAACAATTTTTACTGTATGATTCCCTAAATTTACTGTATGATTCGCTAAAATCAATGAATTTAGATAAATCTATTTTACATCAATTAGGATAATAAAACTAAAAAATAGGCCATGAATATGAAATTAATGTTTATTGGGGCTCGTCTGTTTGATGATGTGGCCCTGTACACCAAAAATAGTGGAATAAGTACTGTTCTCACTGAATCAAACCCTGAATCACCAAATCTGAGTTTGGCTGATTCCCATTATATTGTCCCCCGTGGGATGGAACATCCTAAAGAAATCGCCATTAAAGAAGATGTGGATGGAGTAGTTCCCCTTATAGGGATTGACGGTCCCCTTTTTGATGTGGCATTGCTTAAGGAAGAATTGGAAAGAGATTATGGTTTGCCAGTGGTAGCATCACCCCCTGATGCCGTTTCAGTCTCAGGGGATAAAGTTAAAACCAAAAAATTCCTGGTGGAAAATAATATAAGAACCCCAGAATACAATTTAATCAATTCTGGTCAGGGACAGGAGTTAAATGAATTTCCTTTAGTTCTTAAACAGGCCCAGGGCCAGGGTGGTAAGGATATTAAAATTGCATTATCCCCCGATGATGTGCAAGCTTACCTGGCACAATATGATAGTGCCCTGGCTGAACGATTTCTAGATGGAATTGAAATATCCATTGAAATTTTAAGATGGAATGGGCAATCTGTTCCCCTGGTTCCAGTTTATAAAGGTAGAACAACCCTTGACTGCATCCATCCCTTACATAAAATAAAAAAAGCACCACTTAATGTGGAAAATATCGATACCCATGAACTCAATCATACCATTAGGATGATTGCCAGAGATATAGGGGAACTTATGGGTGTTGAGGGCACATCAGACCTGGATCTAATATTAAACCAGGCAGATAATGAAACATTCGTGCTGGAGATAAACACCAGACCCAGTGGGACTCGTTACCTAACCGCAGCATCGTGTGGCATAAACCCATTGCAGGAAATGGTGGATATGGCCACTGGCTCCTGGAGTGCTGATCAGGTGGTTAAACAGAGAAAAGAGTATTTTGCCCTGGAAATACCTGTGGGGGACTATCCAAGTGATCGTAACAGTTACCTGTTCCGGGAATTTCAGGGAGAAAATAGCTGGATAATTCACGGTCCTAAAAACCATCAGCGAATAACAATTCGGGGCAAAGATGAAAGTAATGCATTTAAAACTGCGGGAAAACTTAATTTGAATTTAGAAAAAATCCAATGAATAACAAATATTATTCAAAAATTAAGAATAATATGGGTTTATCTGATAAAGTTTATAACGTAATTTAAGGTTACTTTATTTCAATTAACTTCAAAAATTGGAACTTTAAAAAGGAACTTTAAAAATAATAATCCCTGAAATATGGAGCTTTAAATACTAAATTTCTTGAAATATATGGCTTAAATAATCCATGAAATAGTTATAATAAATAGACTGCTTAAATAAAGTAATCTTTAAAAAGAGATATTCACATATATTACAATTTAATAATCTAACATCAATTACAATTTGACTATGCATATTTAGAGTATACTATGAATATTTAGAGTATTCATATCAGAGAATATTTAATTCATTGAAATTTTCATGAGAATAATTTAGTTTATTAAATTTCCGGGTATTTATTTCATTATTTACAGGTGGTACATTGAGCAATACAGAGACACTGATTTTAGCATTTATTCTAACATTTTTAGCTACGATATTCTTCACTTACTTCGTCCGTAAGATATTGAAGGATGCTGATGTGACTGACAGTCCCATAGTAACCGAACACAAACATAAAACTGGCACCCCCACCATGGGGGGCCTGGCCATGCTCCTGGGCGCAGCACTGGCTGCAGCATTCTATTTTAATGAAAAAAATCTGGTCCTCACCGTTCTGATCATGTTAAGCGCGGGTTTAGTTGGGCTGCTTGATGATCTTTTAGGATTGAAGATCAAAGAAGTGCAGAAAGTGGCACGTAACATCACCTCCAAACCTATAACTATTGGGCGTTTGACCCTTAAACCCGGAGAAGAAGCTAGAGTTGCAACAGAAAAGGCCAGAAGTGATCTTCCTGATTTATTAAATGATGGAAAAGTCGAGATAACCGGGAAAACACCTATCAAAACTGAAGGAAAAGAAAGAGATAAAATAATAGCCCAGATCATTATCGGAATTTTCCTGGCAGCTACTAGCGCAGTTAGCAGCGCAGTTTTAGGATTTGAAGCAGGAATTTTTATCATACCCGTGGTGATCTTTGGTATTATCGGTTCTATTAACTCAGTGAATCTTATTGATGGAATGGATGGATTGGCTGCAGGTATCTTAACCATTGCATCTGCTTCATGTGCCATTTTCTCAATGATCACCGGAAACCCCACTGCAGCAGTTCCTTTTGCAATTTTAACTGGAGTTTCAGCTGGTTTTTTGGTTTTCAACCGTTATCCTGCAAGTATAATCATGGGAGATACAGGTTCCTTTGCACTGGGAGCCGGATACATCACTGCCGGTTTTCTGGGAGATGTAATCTACTTTGCAGTTATTGCCCTTACCATACCAATCATTTCCGTAATTGTCAGCCTTATGCACCGGGCACATATCATAAAATTACCAGTTGAACCATTACATCACACCTTACATTACAAGGGACTCTCTGAGAAAAAGATAATAATCCTTTACTGGTTAATTACCCTGATAATTTGTGTAACTGCCATCGCCACCTACCAGGTTATACTTTAGTCTTTAATATCCATAAAAGCAGTTTTAATAGTAGTTTCATGAAAATAATTAAGACTAGTATAAAAATAACAAAAAAAATCGAAATTCTGAGAATTAAATCTTTTGGAATAATTCAGGGACAGGAAATATACAATGAAAGAACTTACCACCGCAGACCTGGCTAAAAAATGCCAGGGAGAGTTAATTGGTAATAACCGGATCACAAGCGGCATATTCAATATTTTAAAGGATGCTGGAAAAGGTGATGCGGTAGTAAGGCACTGGATTGATGAAACTGGTGTGGAAATAGCCTCACGTAAGGGTGCTTCCTGTGTGATAACCCAGGATGCCCGTGGAAACGCCATTGAAATAGCCAAAAAACTTGATTTTCCAATTATTTTAACTGGAAAAATCGAATTGATTAATGCCTTCGCCATCAGCTGGGCTCTTAATACGTACACCCCAGATTCTCTTAGAATAGTGGTAACCGGGACCAATGGGAAATCCACTACCACCCACATGATACACACCATTCTTACTGAAGCAGGATACACTGCTCACACCAACACTGATTCAGAATCAGAGTTTAACACCCTGATAGACCCCATGGTAGCCAAACAGATTGCCGAGTTTGAGGGAAACATTGATGCCGTTGTTCTGGAGGTTTCAGAGGTTCAGGGATGGGATGACCGGACCATGGCGGACCATGCCCATCTCATGACCCGTGCCGTCCAACCACAAGTAGTGGTTCTCACCAACGTTGCCATGGATCATATAGGCCTGGTGAATTCGCTGGAAGAAGCATCGAAAGAAATCTCAGGCACATTAAACGGATTCAAAGGAGATTATGTTGTTTTAAACCATGATGATCCATTGATACGTGATATGCAGAGTATGGTCCCCCCTGATTCAGAAGTGATATTCTATGGCTCCGGAACCGATGTCGAATTCAGGAATGAGGGAATAGTTCATGAAGGAAAATTACTCATCCCCCTGGAAGATCTCCCATTTAAGAGTCCTCATTTCATTCAGAACACCCTTGCAGCAGTGAGCACGGCTCTTGCTCTTAAGATTAATCCAGAAATCATCCGGAGCGCTGTTAAATCATACCAACCATTAAAAAGAAGATTCGCTGTACTGGGAACTGAACCTCTCATCATTGATGACTTCGCCCACAATCCAGAGGGTATCAAAGCCACCATAAAAAGTGCTGCCGATTCAGCATCAGGAAAGTTTCATCTGGTTTGTGCCATCAGAGGTTCCAGAGGAAACTCCCTTAACAAATTAAATGCCCAAGCTGTTGCTGATTCCATAAAAAAGATTAATTATAACTTAATATTGACCAGCAGCCAGGATGTGGTGGATGATGCTAACTGGGTTAAACCCTCTGAGAAAAAGGTATTTATAGAGGTACTGCAAAAGGAAGAAATCAA
>Ga0074193_1003372_pt1 | contig 11863 bp, 10 predicted proteins | sample EPASupsiteHSE605_FD_64523 | JGI IMG/M metagenome (GOLD analysis project Ga0074193, IMG submission 64523) | Bioremediated contaminated groundwater from EPA Superfund site, New Mexico - Sample HSE6-05 | ecosystem: Environmental > Aquatic > Deep subsurface > Groundwater > Contaminated ...
AATCCGGCTACCATTGGTGGCGGACCAATTCAGTTTATCAACACAACTACCGGAGCCAGTGTTTACGCATGGGATTTCGGAGATGGAACTGTTTCAACCGAACAATACCCCACTCATCTGTTTGGGTCAGTGGGTGAATATACAGTCTGGCTCTGGGCTGAAAACAACTTTGGATGCCGCGACTCATTTGCACTCCAGATTATTATCAATGATATATTCACGATGTACATCCCCAATGCGTTTTCACCCAATGGCGACGGACACAACGATGTGTTTATGCCTTACGGCATTTCGGTGGATACAGATTTTTATGAAATACGGATTTACAATCGCTGGGGCAATCTGGTTTTTGTGACTACGGACATAAATGTCCCCTGGGATGGAAATTCAAACGGAAAGGAAAAACTTAAAAAGACGCAGGATACCTACACGTACGAGATTTTCCTGAAAGACCTTTCGGGTATCAAACACAAATATGTGGGAAAAGTACTCCTGCTGTTTTGAGAAAAACCAGTTGTGTTATATTGATTCTGATTGCATGCACGAGCTGCTCGAAAGAAAAACGAGCAAACGAAGCTGCGCTGAAAATGCAACAATTTGTTGTCGACATTTCGCAATACGCAAGAAGTCTTGATCCGGATTTTATCATCATTCCGCAAAACGGACCAGAACTGGCTTTCAACGATGCTGAACCCGAAAATGAACTGAATCAGGAATATCTTGCAGCCATTGATGGAATGGGTATGGAGGAAATATTTTATTTCGAAACCTATACCCCCGATGAATACAGGCTGGATATGCTGAGAAAATTGGTGCCGTTGAAAAAAATCATGGTGTCGGAATTTGTAAACTCCGGCAGTCTGCTTCCGGACGCACTGCAACGGAATTACAACGAGGGCTTTATTTGTTTTGTGCGAACCAGCGATAATTATTACTACACAAAAATTCCGGATACGATTCCGTTTGAAAACAGCAACAACATAAGCACCCTAGCCGATGCGCAGAATTATCTGTACATCATCAACAGCGAAAATTATCCATCGAAACAGGATTTTCTGAGCGCCATCGATGCCACCAATTTCGATGTCATTCTGATGGATTTATTTTTCGAAGAAACAGCTTTTACAGCCGCTGAAATCAATGAACTGAAAACCAAAGCCAACGGCGCTCAGCGCCTGGTGATAGCGTATATGAATGTCGGCTCAGCTGAAAACTACCGCTACTACTGGCAGGACGACTGGAAACTGCACAACCCGAACTGGATTAAAAAAAGATACGAAGGCTATGATGACGAATTCTGGGTGGAATTCTGGCATGAGGACTGGCAAAAAATTATTTTCGGTAACAACGATTCATACACCAAAAAAATAATCGATGCCGGCTTTGACGGCGCCTATCTGGACAATGTGGAGGCGTATTATTTTTTGTATTTTAAGGATTGATATGAAATGTTTCAGTTTTTGAATCTACTGTCTCCGAATCAATAAACCAAATCATATAAAAATGATAAAACAAGTTTTGCTCATTGCGTTTGTAATAATGTCACTTTTTTCATTTGGACAAACAAACTCAACCATTGAACCACCGTACATTGAAGTGACCGGAACAGCTGAAAAAGAGATTGTGCCTGATGAAATATATATCGGGATTACTATCAGAGAGAAATTTGTCAACAAGGAAAAAGTGACCATTGAAGAGCAGGAAACGAAATTGAAAAGTGCTGTTACTTCATTGGGAATTAATCTTGAAAATTTATCACTATCGGATGCAAACGCCGATTATATAAAAATCCAGTGGCAGAAAAAAGATGTAATGACAAAAAAAGAATACACTGTGAAAGTTTCTGATGCAACAACAGTTGGAAAAGTTTTTCAGAAGCTGGATGAAATCGAAATTACTGATGCCTGGATTTCGAAAGTGAGCCATTCTAAATTGGATAGCCTTAGAAAAGAGGTTAGGATTATGGCTATCAAAGCGGCAAAAGCGAAAGCCGACTATTTGTTAGAGGCCCTTGGAGAGCAAACCGGAAAACCATTATCAATTACAGAAATTGCAAACATGCCGGAAAGAACTTTGGAAACAATAAATATTCGTGGTTCACGCGCCGATGAGCAGTTTTATTATGTAGATGGTATTAATTACAAGGGAGGAAACAACGAAGTTATTCAGTTTGAAAAAATAAAATTACAGGCAAGCATAAACGTGAAATTTGCAATTAAATAGGGCTGCATTTTTCTGTCCATCAGCGCAAAAGTCTCTGGTGTTTATCCAACAGTTGGAGAAACATTATGTAATTATTGCCGACATGCGACAAACGAAGATACGCATATCGCAACCTCAATAAAACATATCACTTAAACAGACATAATATTCCATCGTCCGAAGGCAGCAACGGAGTCAGAGTTCGCCGCGGCGAAATGGAATCGATATGCTTGCAGCAAAACCGACGATTCCATATCCGCCAGCCGGCGGACGATGGAATATCGGTTATGCGTCATTGTAGAAATAGTCCGGGAAAGACATTTTCTACAATGCCAATAATATAATGTATTCACATTTGTGCAATAAGAAATATTAATTAATCAGCGAACGTATTTAATTGATTTTCTGATTATTGTATTAATGTGAAAAATATTTTTCACAAAAAACAATATTTATTTGCCATTTTGAGTTTTTATATTGTACTTTTGCTATATATAAGTTTCTTTCATATTAAAAATCTGAAACATGGTACCAAGTGATCTGCTGAAAGGCTCCCTCAAATCAATCGTTCTGAAAATGCTGGCCGACCAGAAACGAATGTACGGATACGAAATTACCCAAAGGGTGGAAGAATTGTCGGAAGGAAAAATCAAACTCACCTTTGGGGCCTTGTATCCCATTTTGCACAAACTCGAAACCGATGGCCTGGTAAAAACGGAATCGGAAATTGTAAACAACCGCAACCGGATTTACTACAGTCTCACCAAAAAAGGCCAGTCGACTGCCAAAGAAAAGGTGAAGGAACTTGAAGACTTCATCAATACGTTACGCACCATGATTAACCCAAAACCCGATCCTGCTTTATGCAAGGGCTGACATTCAACCAGGTGTGCCAGATAGAACGGCTGGTCGAGTCGGAACAAATTGCGTTTTCGCATCTGGCCGATGACCTGATCGATCATATCTGCTGTATGATTGAAGCTGAATGCGCGTCGGGGCTTAGCTTTGATGAGGCATTCAGGAAAGCCAGACTGGAAATTGGCGATACACGCAACATTAAAAAAGTTGAAGAAGACACACTTTTATTAATCGACAAAAAATACAGAAATATGAAAACAATCATGAAAATTTTTGCGCTCATCAGTTTGATACCGATAGCCTTTGGTGCGGTTTTCAAAATGATGCACTGGCCCGGCGCCGGTATACTGCTTCTGCTCGGCTTTACTCTGCTTGCCTTTGTTTTTTATCCTGCTGCCATTTCGGTTATGAAACGCGAGCACAAAATTAAAGGCGGCAGACTCATTTATCCGGTGGCGCTCATCAGTGGAATGGCGCTGATGACCGGAGTTCTGTTTAAAATTCAGCATTACCCCGGAGCCTCGTATTTGCTGTTAACTGGTTTTGCGTTGTTTATGTTTGTGTTGATTCCAGCGCTGTTAATTTCGAAAACCAGCACCGCTGCTGGCACAAATATCAAACGAACCAACATGCTTGGCGCTGTAGCTTTAATCATTATTCTTGCCGGCGTATGCAGCAAGTTTTTTCACTGGCCCGGCGCAGCTGTTGAGCTGTTCATCGGATCGCTGACGCTTAGTCTTGTGTGGCTGCCGCTGCATACCTATTATTCCTTCAAAGAAAGCACTTTTGTCAAAGGTGGATTTATTTATCTGTGCACTGCTGTCATATTATTCAATTTGTTTAATATGCTGCTGGCGCTGAATGTATCAAAAGAAGTGGCAAAGGATTTCATTCAGCCGGCCATTACGTATAACACCGGTGCTGATGCATTCTTTGAATACAATCAGCACAGTATAAGTGAAACAATGACCGGTCCTGTCACCGACAGTACTCTTGTCCGAAATGTGGGTGAGATTAATTTAAAAACAGCAACAATCATTGGGAGCCTGAATACAGAAAAAGTCAAACTTATTTCACTCATCGATGATATTCCTGAAAAAGAAGCGTCTGCATTAATGAACAAACATTATCAACTGCGCAACAAATTCAATTTCGACATCCCTACCGCTTATCTGTACGGAATGAATGAAACCGGAAAAGACGGAGCTGGTTATGCCATTCAACAAAAAATTGAAGAATACAGGAATATGTTGCTCGAATTGGTTGATGATCCTGCAGAAGCCGCATTCATAAACAGTTTGCTCTCGACTTCCGATGTTGAAAACATCTACTCCGGAGAGAAAACGCCCTGGGTTCAATACTACTTTTACAAGGTCCCCGATCTTGGTGTACTGAATACATTGTCCGGTTTAAAATACAAAATTTTACTGGCCGAAAACAGTGTTATTCTGCATCTGATCAACCAATCAAACAAAACGAATAAGTAACCCAATATAACTACCGAAATGAAAAAGCTCATATATATATCAGGTGTTGTGCTGGTTAATCTTTTTGTGATCGGCACAATTTGTAAACTTCTTCACTTCCCCGGCGCCAACATTTTTATTCTGACCGGACTGGTGCTTTTTGTTGTTGCACTGCTCCCCATGGCCCTGATCAACAATTACCGCAACAACGGCAAAGAAAAAACCTCATTGTACGTTGCAGCTTATCTGGGTTCTGCACTGGTACTTGTCGCTGCATTGTTCAAAATATTTCACTGGCCCGGTGCCGGATATCTGATGATGATAGCAACACCACTTCCGTTTGCATTATTTCTTCCGGTGTTTCTGTATCACAACCGCAAACACGAACCGAATCAAAGTCTCAATTTTATCGCCGTTATGCTGTTGCTGGTATATGTTGCTGTCTTCAGTAGTCTGCTGGCACTCAATGTAAGCAAAAATGTCATCGACGGCATGGTGATAACAGCCACTGATTTTTCAACTTCGGCTGATGTTTTTGAAGCAAAAAATACAGCGACCTATCAATCCATTTCAAAAAGCAACCATGCTCAACTGCCGCCGGCAATCAGCGATCTGAAAAAGAAAACCGATGACCTCTGTCAGAAAATTGAATCCATACAAAAAGAACTGATTCAAAAAATTGATGGGGACGATTCTCCCGCATTTGGCTCTGATGGCCATGTCAGTATCAACAAAGCACAAAATTTCACCGAAAGCAATACCTCAACGGCCATGATGCGTGGATATGACAATAACGCAGGCAAAGCATCGGAGCTGAAGAAAGCGATTGAAGAATACCGGTCAATTCTGCTGAAACTTACTGATGATGCCGCCTTACAACAACTCATTGGTTCACTGCTCATGACCAATGAAAAGCCTTCGGCAGTGAATCCCGGCGAAACCGACACCTGGGAAGATCAGTATTTTCCACGCAATGCATATCTGATTACCATTCTCGGAAATCTGAGTTCCATCGAAAATAATGTGCGCATTGCTGAGGCCTGTTTGCTGGAGCAGTATTCAATTGTCAGGGAGTAATGCCAAAATGAATTATAGGGCTGTCTCATATAGTCTTCAATAAAAAAAACAACAATCCATTCCCGCCGCTGGCGGGATAAACTCCTGGAAGCGACGCAGGAGCTGAAGTTCGCCACGGCGAAATGGAACCGTTGTTTTTGCTGTTGTTACGACGGTTCCATGTTCCGGCCGGCGTAAGAACCCTCGAAGAGTTCGGAACTCTTCGAGGGTTTGTAGTGGCCGGAACGGTGGAATGTCGTAACAACCCGCTATTTTGAGACATTCCACATCTGTGAGCCCTCAATTGGCGTATTGCATAATTCATTTTTGCATAAAACAATGAAATTATTTTATATTTGCAAAGAAGTCCTGCACAAACAGCATATGTGTTTTTGCTTTTTGGGAATTTATTTTAATACATAAAAACATGATGCAACAACTTCCCGGAAAACAATTTCTGATGATCCTGATAGCATTGTTCGCAGGAATCTGCCATGCACAATCACAGACCCTGGATTCCCTGAAACTCACAACATCTGAAATACCTGAAGGATATACAGAAGTAAGCATCATGCTGAACAAAGCCTTTCATCCAGTGATTATTTACGAAAACAATGATCTGGTCTCGGAACAGCTGGGCGAAATAAAAAACAAAACGTTTCAGTCATTCAAAGGGCGCGGCGATAAAGGCACTGTGTTTATTATTGAGCTGGTTAAACCAATGACCGATACCAACTGGGTTAAACCATTTTTATACGGACCTTCTGAAATGCAGCCTTCAGCCATGCATCCCGAAGAGTTTCTGATTCACGGAAATTTTCTGATCATCTGGAGCTTCGATTACAACAGCAAAGTCAAGAAAATTTCGATGGAGAAAATTAAAAGAATTCTTCAACAATGAAATCTGACCGAAGCGAAGTTTCTTTTATCAAGCCAAAGCTTATCATTGGGCTTATATTCCTTTTTCTGTTATCATCCTGTTCGGTGTTTCAGAAAAATAAAAAAAGTGATTCGCAATCGGGCGACGATACTCCGAAAAAAAGAAAAACTTCGAAAGCGACTTGCTATTGCCCATCGTTTTAGTCTGTTCAAATCAATACCATTCCAATAAACATGAAACTATTGAAATGAAATTAAAAATATTCCAAATAAAAAACTGCTTGACAACACTTATAGTCCTGATACTGTTCAGTACCTTGGCATGCACCCCATCAGGATCATTGGACTCAGTGATTACTGCCGACAAAACCATCATCAGAGCCTGCCGGATAAAACGACAGGAGACAAATGCGATGCTGAAAAATATGGAAATGAAAGATATCATCATTCGGGAAAAAGTAAAGTCGGCATATAACAACTCGAAAGCGGTAAAAGCGGCAACGGATACGGCTGTTGTACGTATTTTCGAACTCAAATATCAGCTTATTCATTCACTTTCGGGAATGCCCTTCGATGAAATCTATAAACTGGATGAGGAAAAATATCAGCGCAGCGAGAGTATCCTCGCATCGCTGAAAGACATTGGTAATACTGAGGTTACAGAAGAAGTACTGTTTGGAAATGACGAGAATAAAATTGATTTTCTTGAACGAAGACTGAATGAATATAAACAGAAAATCACAGAAATAGTGAGCGCTGAGAATGCTGAAAAGCTCCATTTTGCAGTTGTTCCCGATGAAAGTGTTTTTAAAGGTGAATCCATTGCAGCCGTTATTCTGATGCTGAACAGCATAATGCTAGAAGTGCTGAATACTGAAGCCGAAACAATTGCGTTGCTGACCAACCAGATAGATGCAACCAATATTGCATTTGACCGGATTCAGCCTGTTGTTGTTGCAAAGAAAAATCATGTAAAAGCCGGCGATATGTTCGAAGCCGATGTTTATATTGTTGGCTACGACACACTTCAATCACATGCAATTAAAATCGGTAATGCTATAAATATGGAAATGTTAGAAGTCACTGGCCAGGTGCAGAATGTCACGGAATCTGATGGTTCCGGCAAAATCCGTATCAAAGCCAGTGGCAGCGGCCAAAAGAAGCTGTTCGGAGTACTTGAAGTGGTAACACGCAATAATATTATTTGCAAATTTCCATTCGAGCACAGCTATTATGTTGAGCCCTGAATCGGTTGGATTGAGCTGCCATCGCGGCAGGTGAAAATAAGTAAAAGAAAAATTCAGTTCGAAATTGATTGAAATATTTTCAGTATTGTGCATTATACTGACAAAATATTTCAATATGAAAGCGCTTTGTATTTCGGTTGTAGCAGTGCTTATTTCAATTTTTTCATTTGCTCAGGTCGGGCTTTCGACGCCTGTTTTGTGGGGTAAGGATGCAAAGACAATGAAACTCAATGCCACAGGTGAAGCCCAACTCTATTTTCCATTTTACCTTATGCCCGACACGTCAAAAAGGATGTTTGTAATGATACAGCCCGCCATCAAATGGAGTGCATACTATTTCAAACATCCGCTGATTGCAGTTTGCAAGGAAGGAAAAACTTCGTTCGTGATGGATGAAGATCCAACCCACATATATACCAACAAATGGCTGAATAATTCAAACTCAATGAAACTGACTCATCTGTATATGCCCGTAAACCTGCTTATTGGTTTTAAAAATACGCCATCGCTTTTTGTTGCTCCGGGCCTGTTTGCCGAGTATATGACAGGAGGAAAATTCAAACGGGTTTACAATGATGGGACAAATCACACAATCAAAAATCACTACAGAGATGAGCCCGGTTTTTATGGATTCAACCGTTTCAACGGAGGAGTTTGTGCATTTGTTGCTTACAAATTTATTATGGTGTACGGAGTTCATTCTCTGCGCCCCATGTTTAAAAACGGCCAGGGGCCTGATGTGCAGAAAACTGTTGTTGGGCTGTTGATAAATATCGACTGGGAAAACCAAATGCTCAAACCTTTCTGATTTCATTTGAAATGACAGGTAACTAACATTCAAAATGAAACGGAAGTATTGACCGGGGCCGCAGAAAAGCACGTCATACCCAAAGCTGTCAAACTGTTTTTCTCTGGTTTTAAAATTCAATCAAAGGGCAATTTCTAAAGCACTGTTACAGATTCATGGTCTGTGCAATTTTCGCAAACAAAACTTCGGCGTGCTTCACATTCGATTCGTGCGTCCAGCCGGCAATGTGAGGACTCAGTACGACTTTTTCGCTTTGTGTAAGCCAGGTGAATTCAGCCGGTAAGGATTGTTTAAAGAAGTTTTCAAAACTGAAATCTTCCCATTCAAGTACATCGAGGGCGGCACCCAACACCAATCCGGCATCCAGTGAGGTTATCAATGCCGATGTTTTGCACACCATGCCGCGCGAAGTATTGATAAACCAAATGGGTTTGCTAAAAGAATCAAAAAACTTTTCGTCAGCGAGATAGGTTGTTTCTTCAGTCAATGGTACATGCAAACTTATTACATCGCATTCATTAAACAAGGTCTGCATGGTTTGTTCTTCCACAATAGCGCTTCCATAGCCGCTTTTATACTTATCATACGCCATCACGCGGCAACCGAATCCACTGATTTTCTGCGCAAATGCGCTGCCCATATTTCCATAACCGATAATACCGACTGTTTTTCCGCTGAGTTCAAAACCACGATTGGCCTCGCGTTTCCATATGCTGTTACGGACTTCGTTATCGGCCCGACGCAGGTTATTCATGAGCATAAGCAACATGCCGAGTGCCTGCTCGCCAACAGCATCGCGGTTACCTTCGGGGCTGCTGAGGCAGGCAATGCCTTTGCTTTCGGCATAAGCCACATCAATATTTTCCATTCCGGCGCCCGCGCGTGCAATAAAACGAAGATTGTGCGCGCAGTCCAGAACATCGCGGGTCAGCGAGAATTTACTCCGTACTACCAGACCGGTCACCTCAGGCAACATCGCTTTCAGCTCGTCCAGCGTGCCGGAAAACAGTTTGACCTCAAAGCCGGCTTCCTCCAGCTTTTGCGGCAGCAGCTGATGGGTGGTGTCGAGAAATAATATAAGTCCGCGGGAGTTCATAATGCAAAGATAAGAATTAGTTGTCAGTAGTCAGTGGTCAGTAGCCAGTAGTCAGTAGCCAGTAGTCAGTGGTCAGTAGTCAGTAGCCAGTAGTCAGTGGCCAGTAGTCAGTAGCCAGTAGTCAGTAGTCAGTGGTCAGTGGTCAGTAGTCAGTGGGATTTACTCACAACTGGCTACTATCAAATGACCTGAATATATAACGCAGCAAATAAACGCACTCAGGTTGTGGGGACGGATGTTTCAAAAATTTCAATTACTTTTGTAGGAATAATTACAAAGAGATATGGCAACAATCTGGCAAAAGCTGTTTGGCAACAAGGCTGACAAAGACATGAAAGAAGTAGCTCCGCATGTTGAAAAAGTGCATCTGGAGTATGAAAAAATCAAACAGCTCAGCAACGACGAACTACGCGCCAAGACTGCTGAATTCAGAACTTTACTGATCGACGCAGTCAAAGACGAAGAAGAACAGATTCAACAACTGAAAGACCGCATTGAATCGGAGTATGACATGCCTATTGATGATAAGCAAAAGATATACACCGAGATAGAAAAGCTGGAGAAACGCGTATACGAAATAACCCAGGAAAAACTGGCTGAAATTCAGCCTGCAGCCTTTGCTGTGGTGAAAGATACCGCCCGCCGTTTTAAAGAAAATGAACAAATTGAAGTCACGGCGACAGACTTCGATAAGGAACTTGCAGCCAAACGCAACTCCATTGTAATCAAAGGCGATAAAGCATACTGGAACCGTACCTGGAGCGCCGGAGGCAATGATATGACCTGGGACATGGTCCATTACAACGTACAGCTCATCGGTGGTTATGTGCTGCATTCGGGAAAAATTGCGGAAATGGCCACTGGTGAAGGAAAGACGTTGGTCGCAACCTTGCCAATGTACCTCAATGCCCTTCCTGGTAAAGGCGTTCACGTTGTGACCGTTAACGACTATCTCGCCAAACGTGACTCGGAGTGGATGGGCGTTCTGTTCGAATTTCACGGACTCCGCGTTGATTGCATCGACCGCCACGAGCCCAACAGCGCTGCACGTAAAAAAGCCTACATGGCCGATATTACCTACGGTACCAACAATGAATTCGGATTCGACTATCTGCGCGACAACATGGCGCGTAGTGTTGATGAAATTGTACAACGCGGTCACAACTACGCCATCGTCGATGAGGTTGACTCCGTATTAATTGACGATGCCCGTACGCCGCTCATCATTTCAGGTCCGACCAGCAAAGGCGATCATCAGGAATTTGATGACCTGAAACCATATGTTGTTACAATTACCAACGCACAGAAAAATCTTATCAACGGCTTTCTTGCTGAAGCAAAACAAATTCTGTCAAAAGAAAATCCAACCGCGGACGAAGAAAAGGCCGGCGGCGTTTTACTGCTGAAATGCTTCAGAGGCTTGCCGAAAAACAAGGCGCTGATTAAGTTTTTGAGCGAACCGGGCATGAAAACCCTGTTGCATAAAACCGAAAATCAATACATGGCCGAAAACATGAAGAACATGCATCTGATTGATGATGAGCTTTTCTTCGTGATTGACGAACGTCAGAACTCCATTGAACTGAGCGATAAGGGTATTGATTTGCTGACAGAGAAAACCGGAGACCCGAAATTCTTTATCATGCCGGATATCGGGTCTGAACTGGCCGATCTGGATAAAGAAAATCTTTCCGAAACTGATTTGTTGGAGAAAAAACAATTACTCCGTCAGGATTATGCAGTGAAGTCGGACCGCATTCATACCATGAACCAGCTGTTGAAAGCTTACACACTTTTTGAGATTGATGTTGAATACGTGATCATCGACAACAAAATTAAAATTGTGGATGAGCAGACCGGCCGTATCATGGAAGGCCGCCGCTACAGCGATGGTTTGCATCAGGCCATCGAAGCCAAGGAAAACGTAAAAGTGGAAGCAGCAACGCAAACATACGCCACCATTACGTTGCAGAATTATTTCCGCATGTATAAAAAGCTGGCCGGTATGACGGGTACTGCCGAAACCGAAGCCGGTGAGCTCTGGAACATCTATAAACTCGATGTGGTGGTCATTCCGACCAACCGTCCGGTTGTCCGGAAAGACTACAACGATCTTGTGTACAAAACCAAACGCGAAAAATTCAATGCTGTTATCGAAGATATCGTCCGGCTTCTTTCAGCTTGACGATATCGTCGTTAACAGCATTTAATTTTTCGAGGTTGGTTTTGCACACAAGATCATTTTAGTCTT
>Ga0074193_1003373_pt1 | contig 11861 bp, 8 predicted proteins | sample EPASupsiteHSE605_FD_64523 | JGI IMG/M metagenome (GOLD analysis project Ga0074193, IMG submission 64523) | Bioremediated contaminated groundwater from EPA Superfund site, New Mexico - Sample HSE6-05 | ecosystem: Environmental > Aquatic > Deep subsurface > Groundwater > Contaminated ...
GGGCCCAATCCCTACCGAAAAAGGAATGGGATTTACTGAGGTGTGATTACCCTAATCGATCTAATGATCCTCCGTATCTAATAGTAATACAGCGGGTTGAGGAAACAGTTGTCTGATTAAGGGGGTGGTTTTTCTGTTAATAGAGCTGATGGTACATAATTTTGCTCTGATTGAAGAACTCCGTTTAGAATTGGGTCCAGGACTGAATGTCCTAACTGGTGAGACCGGTGCTGGCAAGTCGATAATAATTGATGCAGTTAATTTGGTACTAGGAGGCCGGGCCTCGATCGATTTTATCCGGGAACCGGCAGATAAGGCTAGGATTGAGGGTATCTTTGAAATTCCCAGGGTTGAAGTGCTTCTGGAGTTACTGGGCGAATTCGGGGTAGAAGTTGAAGAAGATGGGGTTTTAATCATGAACCGAGAGGTTTCGCGTAATGGACGAAATCTCTGCCGGATAAACGGACGAACGGCCACCTTAGCAAATTACCGGAGAGTCGGGCAGTTCTTGGTGGATCTCCATGGACAACATGAGCATCAGTCTCTTTTAAACCCGGATCAGCATCTAGAACTTTTGGATAGTTATGGTGGGGGAGAGATTCCGGTTCTTCGCGGAAAGATTGCCAACTGTTTTCGGGAATTACAAGCCGTGATCCGAGAACTGGATCGTTGGCAGAAAGATGAGCAAGAATTGGCCCGACGTCAAGATCTTTTGACCTATCAAGTGAACGAGATTGAGTCAGCTCACTTGGCAGTGGGCGAAGAAAAGGATCTTTCCCAAGAGAAGATCATCTTGCAAAATGCGGAAAGGCTGGCTGGGGGTGCGGCATCCGCTTATCAATTAATCTATGATGGCAGCCGACAGCAGAGTTCAGCGCATGAACTGCTAGGAAAAGCGGTGGCTGAACTTAGAACTATCAATGCTCTGGATCCTAAACTTAAAATGGCAACTGAAAGCTTAGAGGGTGTTTCGTATCAGACTGAAGATATAGCCCGCGAATTACGTCAATACCTAGAGACCATTGTACCGGATCCAACCCGTTTGGAGGAGATTGAAGAACGTTTAAATTTAATTCGGCAGTTGAAACGGAAATATGGTAGTTCAGTTGAGGAGATCCTAAATTATAGCCGGGATACGGCGACTGAACTAGATAAGCTGGGGCAAAGTGAAGCGGTATTGTCGGAATTGCAGGATAGGCAGATCCATTTGCAGCAGACGTACGCTGAATTGGCGACAATGCTTTCCAGACAGCGTCAGCAGGCAGCGGTAGTTTTGGAAGAAGGAATTAATCACGAACTAACTTTTTTAGGCATGCCCCATGCTCGGTTTACAGTGAATTTTCTGCTGCGGGAACAACCAGGAGCAATTGGCCAAGATGAAGTAGAATTTTTATTGTCTCCTAATCCAGGGGAACCCTTGAAACCATTAGCTAGAATTGCCTCTGGCGGAGAAATGTCCCGAATTATGCTGGCCTTGAAAACCTTACTGGCTCGGGTTGATCAGGTACCAACTTTGATTTTTGATGAAATTGATACCGGCATAGGCGGAAGAGCGCTGGAGTCAGTTGCAGCACGTTTAAGTGCAGTAGCCGGTTCTCATCAGGTAATCTGCGTTACCCATGCTGCACAAATCGCTGGTTGGGCCGATAGCCATTTTTTTATTGAAAAGCAAGTTGAGGAAGGACGTACCCAGACTCGGATTGCGCTATTATCTCCGGATGAACGGATTATAGAAATGTCCCGCATGTTAGGCGGTGATACCGAGAGCCAAGTTAGCCGTCAGCATGCCGTAGAAATTTTGGGACGGGCCAAGGTTCGAAAAGAACGGTAGAGAAATAGTTTTGGAAGCGTAGTTGCGCAGATAAGCTTGGGGAATAATTACTCCAGGCTTTTTGTATTTTTAGAATTTAATTATTAATAATTATAGTGCCAATACCTACCATGTACTAGAAATAGTAAGTATTCAAGAGATAAAGGGAGATGGAGAAATTTATCCACTAGATACATATTTTCATCAACATAAATGGTTGATTGCGGGGAATATTAAGGTTGAAATTAAAGATTATAACTTAAGGATCAAAAATTAAGAAAAGGAGGGATTTGAAGATCAAACAAATTCGGATTATTAAAACCATAATGAATAAAAAAGGATAAAAAACAAAAGCAAAATAACAACAGGAGTGATTAATTGAATAATGGCGATAAGAAGGTGGATCAGCAGACATAAGTCGGGTCCCAACCTATATCGCCAGTTAGTCGGATTGATTGTAATTGCCGTGCTGTTGTATGGGATATTTACTCCATTTTTAAAGGTTATTAGGTTACCACCAGAATATAGGGTGAATGTGGGGGAGCCTTTACAAATACCCTTGGGTTTGCCTCAGGCCATTAAAAGTCGTCTTAGTTTTAGAGTTAATTCTTTGAACGGGTCTGAACAAGTCTTAACTTTTAAAGGAGGCCAAGGGGGAAGCGTCTCGGATCTGCTGGGTTTATCAATTGCGGATAAGCCCGGTACGGTTGATTTAGAGATGTGTCTATTTGGATTTGTTCCGTTAAAAAAGTTAGTAGTAACCGTTGCCAGTCCAGTTTATGTAGTTCCAGGCGGTCAATCTATCGGGGTATTTCTGAGGAATCATGGGGTAACAGTAGTAGATTTCGCACCTATCAGGGATGATACTGGACAGGAGTGTTCTCCTTGTGTAATGGTGGGGATCCAACCGGGTGATGTGATTCTTAAGGCTAACGATAACGATATTATTGATGAAATAAATCTGGCTGAAATTGTCAATGTGATTGGTAAAGAAGGTAAGCCGCTAAAATTGTTGATTGAACGAGGAAATGAACGTATAGACCTTTCTGTTCAGCCAATATTCTGTACGGAAACAAAACGTTACCGGATTGGGATTTTAGTAAAGGATGGTTCAGCTGGGGTAGGAACCTTAAGTTTTTACAATCCAGAGTCTGGAATCTATGGAGCCTTAGGTCATGTAATCTTAGATCCAAGTTCCAATCAAGAGATGGAAATTAAAGATGGAAGAATAGTTATGGCTAGCATTGAAGGCATCCAACCCGGACGTAAGGGACAGCCAGGGGAGAAACTAGGTGTTTTGGAAAGCGATAAGACCATAGGTAGTATCAAGAAAAATAGTCGATTTGGCATTTATGGAACCTTAGATAGTGATATAAGCTCGCCAATTTACCCGGAACCGATCCCGGTAGCCTGGCAAAACCAAGTGCACGAAGGTCCCGCAACCATGCTAACGGTGATAAAAAATAATGAGATCGAATCCTTTGAGGTTCGGGTGGAGAAGATCTTGCTGAATCGATCAGATGGGAAGGGAATGGTAATTAGGGTTACCGATCCTAGACTTCTACACTTGACCGGGGGAATAATTCAGGGCATGAGCGGAAGTCCTTTAATCCAGGATGGAAGATTAATCGGCGCAGTAACCCACGTTTTTGTAAATGATCCAACTAAGGGCTATGCGTTGCTAGCGGAGTATATGCTGTCAGAAATTTTCCGAATTCCTATTAATATATCATCGGTCAGAAGTTTTTCTTCTGGCCGATTACTTTTTTATTCCATTATAATTGGCAAATAATTGCCAGTTTATTCCTTGAAGTTCTATATTTTCCTGTCAAGTGCTGTGCTTCTATAAAAAAAGAACCATAAATATGTCTAAAAACCAGGATACAGGTAGATTTATTCTTTGGAGATAGCGGCAGGATAATGAATGCTCGCGTCGAATTGCTATGTAAAGATTCTCCATCTGACGAGGAGGGGAATATCAGGAACGCAAAGGGAAGAAATAATACTTTTTTATAACTCTGAGGAGGTAGAAAGGGAACGATGAAAAAAATGGTGAGAGTTCTTGTGGCTGATGACAACCGGGAATTTTGTGAAATTTTGAAAGAGTATTTTGAGAGTCAGGATGATTTCGAGCTAGTCGGTTTGGCAAATAACGGGTTAGAGGCTCTAGAAATCATTCGAAATGATCATCCAGACATTGTGGTTCTCGACATCATTATGCCGCATTTGGACGGTATCGGGGTTCTTGAAAAAATAGCGAACGGAAATTTCGGTCAAAGACCCAAAATTGTGATGTTGACTGCTTTTGGTCAGGAAAATATGACCCAACGGGCGGTTGAGCTGGGCGCAGATTATTACATACTAAAACCCTTTGATATCGAGGTCTTGGGAAACCGATTAAGACAGTTAGCGGACGGACAAACCACGAATAACGTACAAATACCGGTTAGAACTAGAAATATGGAAGTTGAGGTCACCAATGTCATCCACCAGATGGGGGTTCCGGCGCATATTAAAGGATATCAGTATTTGAGGGATGCAATTATATTTGTTATCGGAGAGATTAATCTTTTGGGAGCCGTAACTAAGGAGTTATATCCCATGATTGCTCATAAATATGAAACAACTCCCAGTCGGGTGGAACGCGCTATCCGCCATGCTATTGAATTAGCCTGGGATCGGGGTAATGTGGACATGATGAATAAATTTTTTGGCTATACTATCAATGTTGAACGGGGAAAACCAACCAATTCAGAATTCATTGCCATGATTGCGGATAAACTGCGCATTGGGACAAAAATTAGTTAGGCGAGGGTATATAAGGGTTTAGGGATCTGGAAAATAAAAACTGTCAGATCCAAAATACCAACTAATATCTTTATGAAGCAACTAATATCTAGTTAGTACATCAACCAACACCGTTTATTTATTGGTTCTCCACCATAGTGTGGAGGTGTTAGTTTTTGACAGATTTTGATTTCCAAGTTGATAATACAGATGAAAAAGTAATGTAATATTAGCCCCTCTGGGGCTTTTGTTTTTTAAAGTGGGGTTTATTTATTATGCTGGAATTAGGCTTGGTTTACTATAATACCTACTCAAATAAGTTAACAAAATGTTACTTTTATCCTCTTTTAAAATGCAGTAGTATCAAGGTTCTTAAGCAGTTGTAGCTTTAATAATATACTCCATAATCCTAGAATCGCATATAAGCCAATATTGATTTAGGGATTATAACCCCTGGAATATGAATGGCCTTAAAAGGGCTATTTTTTATAATATTTTTGATCAAATGTTCCGAATGATAACATATTATTATCTCTTATATTTCTAGGCTGTAACACTTAAAATAACCACTGAATATCTTATAGGAGAAGTTGGAAGAGTTAAAACACATCCCCAAATAAGGAAGTTTATTACTAAGCAAGCACAAAATTATATCAACTACTAAATATTTAATGAAAGGAGCTTACCAAAAAATGACCTTACTGCTAATGAGCAAAGTTCATAAATAAAGCAATTGAAGATTAATTTGAAATAATATTGAGGAGGTAATGCAAAATGACGATTCGACACTATGTCGTTTTTGCAACCGATGGTTTCATAAATCTGCCCGCCGGACCAATATTCTGTGCCACTGGTCGTATAGACACAAGACCCATATATGTTTTCGGTTTTACCGGAGGGCTGTTTAAAGTCGCTGATGACACCGGTAACGTAGAGTATTATGATCAGACCCTTGATCCAACTATAGCTGCTAACTGGCCTTCATTTATACAAAAAAAAGGTACTGCTATAATTCCTGCACCGATGATTTGGGGAGAACAAGGTGACAAGATATATATAACACTAATAAATCTGGGTATGAAATTTCGGCCAGATATAATGGATTTTCATACGATCCACATGCATGGAGCACATGTAGCAACCCAGTTAGACGGATTCCCGGAAACTTCTTTCGGGGTGCCTATGTGGATGAACACCACCTCAGCCCCCCCTATGGTTACTTACTTGTTTCGTCCAGAAAACCCTGGCACCTATATGTACCACTGTCATGTAGAAGCTTCCGAGCATGTTCAAATGGGTATGTATGGTGCATTAGTCATATATCCTTCAATAGACAGTCTGACTGCTAATGGGATCACCCAGGACTCCCCGGGAGGAACCTGGAGATTAAATGGTGTAGTGCAGCCCCAGATTCCGGTAACAGCCACCAATAGAAGTTTTGCTTATAATGACATTAGTACATTTTTTGATAAGGAATATGTTATGCTGCTCTCTGACGTTGACTCTATATGGCATCATGCAGTACAAACGGCAAGTTTCTTTCCAGCTTCCAAATTCAAGGCTGATTACTGGCTGGTAAATGGCAGAGCTTTCCCGGATACCTTAAACAAACATCCTTTGACCCCACCGGTAACCGCCGACCCTAACGTTCGTCAGATAGATTATGAATCCTATGTTCATATTAAAACCAATGATAAATTCTTATTAAGAATGATAAACATGGGTTACAGAGCGGTTCCCTGGCATATACACGGTTGGCACTTTACTGTCATCGGCAAGGATGCTCACATCAGTCCATTCATTCCCATAGCTAACAGTCTTGGAGTGACTGATATGCATGAATTTCAAAATATGGGCTTTACTTTAAATATTGCTTCCGGCGAGACTTTTGATTTATTACTGACCGCCGATGATAAGAGAGCTCTATATAGAGATTATATTGTAAACGGAGATGCAACCGCAGGTTTTGGTAATCCTCCTGCAGTACCCTTTGCGCCGCTGGACTCATTATGCGATCAGATGGCAGCTATTCAGCAAGTGGATCCAGGATCCATTTTCGATATCCCATTTTCGCCTATCCCCGGTGAACCTGTGGCCTGCCCTCCTGATACTATTACTTCCATTGATATATGTAATCAGCCTCCGGGAGATCCTAATGATAATTTCTTCCCGCAGTTTTATCCAATGCATAATCATGATGATTACACTGTTACTAACAAAGGGCTCTATCCCGGTGGACAGCTTACCATTATCCAAACAGATGCTCCTGAAGAATCATGATGATAGGGAAAGACCGTCCAGCGCTTTGGATGGTCTTTCCTAAAAGGAGATTTCAATATGTTAAAAATACTGTTTCAAATCAAAAGAATATGGTCGTTGTTTTACTGCCGTTTTCGTAAAAATAAGCTTGTTATTACCCGGGCTGCCCTTAGCGGTAATGGCAGCTTGATTGATGTTCGCTACTGGTTGAGCAGACCCGACAAAATTAATCCTCAGGCCAAAATCTATCTGATTCACCCGGAGACAGGGACCCGCCTGGGAATAATGAATTTAGCTAAAATCGGTCCCGTAAAAACGAATCATACTGAGCGAACAGAAACCGGAATGGTTCTCTTCCGGAACAGTAATAATCTTATTAAATCGGGTTCCCAAGTTAGTTTTATTTTGGGCGAGCAAAAAGTCGATCACATTTTGATTCGTTGACAAGCTGATACCCCAGGAAACGGTTATCCTGTTATTTAAGGCATATTCAATTATTTGGCGATCTACAATGTAATCTATTGATGATTTGGCTACATCATCATGAGATTAAGGAATTACCGGTGTCGATATCCCAATAGTCGATATTCTTGTAAATAGCTGTAAATTTTAGTATTCAAGGAGGAATGTATATGTCTAAATCTTTTTGCGATCAAAGATTTCAGTCTTGCAGATATAACGAAAATCTATCAAACGATAGTTTCCCTACTGGAAATGATGCCCAAATGTCTTGCGGATGCTTATCAAATTCGTCTGAAAAAGTTTGCTGCAATGGCCATTGTGAATGTATCCCTCGTATAGGCGAACTGATAATTAATGGAGGTTTTGAAAACACCCCCAATCCCTTTGAACATTGGATAATAAACTCCGGTGTAGATCAAATCGATCCCGGTATGGGTGACACCTCCCACCAGGGTATTAATGCCGCCAGACTAGGGTTCATAGAGCCTCATGGACTCATCTATCAGGATATTTCGGGTATCTGCCCCGGTCTAATTTATGAACTGGACTTTTTTATGAGTACGGCCAAAGATCTTTGCAACGCAGCTGTAAGTGTACGTCTGGAGTTCCTGGATAAGTATAAGAATCCGCTGGGCAATCCAGCTCTGGATATCCTTATTCCTCAGAACAGTTTATATGAGTCTTATACGGCTTTTATCAATGTTACTCGCTGCCCTGCTCCCCATAGAGCATTTTTTGCTCGAGTAAGCTTTGAAACAAATACGGGAGCAGATGCTGATGGATATGTTCGTCTTGATGATGTATCAATGACCATTTCTTGTAATAATCCTACCGGTAATTGTGGTGATTGCTGTACTATATTTAACGATCCAGATAGGAGGACTAAGTTTGGAATCTTAAATGAGCAAGGCTTTTGTCATTGCCGTGATATCTGTGTTCAAGAAGTACGTCTAATCTGTGCAAAACCGATAGATTTTGTGATTCCTATTCCGGCAGTTGGCGATGGCTTGAGACCAGGCTGCCGGGGGGAAAGGTTCCCTCTTAATCCTGATGGAGGATGCAATATTATTATAACTTGTGCTGATGAGACCCTGGGACCAAATTGTGATCGAGTATTTGTCAATGTTGGAATCCAAATAATCATCAACTCTGTACTTGGTCCACTTGTAATTGAAAGGTCTATCCCACTGGAGTGCACCGAATTTTTCGCCTTCCCCGATGGTGGAGCAGGAGTTAGCGGCAACGCGCTCAAGGAAGCCCTTAAAATAATTGACGGTTCCTGTATAGTTGCTCAGCTGCAGTGTCAGATCTTAGATAGCGGAAATCCCCGAGTACGCGTCTTTGGTAATATAGTTGATAAATTATGGAAGCACGAAAACCTGTGGGTAGAAGCAATTAGAGCGTATAGTGGTATTACTGTTGAACAGGAATTTGGTGAGCCACATAAAATTGGTGAATGTACGCCTACACCTACGTCAGCTTCAGTTTAGTAACTGGATATTCTCCTAATTAAATTTTATTCTAAAATATAAGATGGTTTAAATAAGAGCAGATCAATGATCTGCTCTCAGACTGTCAAAAAACTCTCGCCGAACGTTAGAAACGGCGGGGGTTTAATTAATTTTAATGTTAAAATTAATTGGGGTGGTGCGACAGTTCGGTGTCGTGAATATAGTCGGTTAGAAGCCGACCCGGTAAGGAGTAGCCAACCGCCAGTATCCAGCCTTGGAGCCGAAGCCGCGAGGTTAGGTTTAAGCGTAGGCAGGTTGGAAAACATTATACAATTGAAAAACAAAGACCACCAAATAGTCCAACCATTATGATAAGAAAAAAATTTTATAAGAAGATATTTTTAATGCGTTGGTTGAGAGAACAGAGGTAATCTCACCAACTCATTTTATTTTTGTGTTGATAGAGTTGGATCGGATATAGCGTTGAGTTGTAGGTATGTCAGACTAATGCGGATCAATCTAATCGAGGTATTTAATTGTTTTATAAATTATCCAGGCATATGTGGCAATAATCTACTATGGCCTTAAATATCATTTATAACATAATTTAACAAAGTATGCAGGAGATATCATTAAAAAATTGAATAAATAATATGAGAAATCATGGGAGGATGTGTGTTTTGTTTGAGGAAAGTAGTTTTAATGGTTTTGATAATGCTTTTTATTGGGTTATATCATGGATTACCTGTATATGCTGAGGATACTATTGATACTCAAATAATGGAGAATACTATTGAAGGAATAAACTTGAAACAAGATCATAAGTATGAGGATGCGATTCGCTGCTTTACCAAAGCCATACTACTTGATCCCAATAATGCAGAAACAGTACTTTGGAGAGCTAATTGTTACTATTATCTTAAAAATTATGATGCTGCTTTAAAGAATATTGATATGGCATTGAATTTAAATCCCAATAATTACTTGGCCCTTTATGATAAAGCCTGTATTTACAGTCTTATTAATGACCAGGAGGCATCCCTAAAATCGCTTCAACAAGTGCTAGTTATGGAAGGCAGATGGAAAGAGAAGGCCATCGAAGATAAGGATTTCGACAATATCAGGGATTCAGAGCAATTTCGAAACCTGACCGGAATCACTGTTCTAATAGATGGTAAAGCCATAGAAAGCGACGCTGCTCCTATGGTTGTTGGCGGGAGGACTCTTGTCCCCTTGCGGGCGATATTTGAGGCTCTGGGAGCAGATGTGGAATGGGATGGAGAAAGTAAAACTATTCATTGCATTAAGGATAAAACCGCTATTATCTTACAAATCGATAATAGCGAAGCTAAAATTAATGAGAAACTAATAATTCTTGATACCCCAGCTACAGTTACTAATAATAGAACGTATGTACCATTGCGTTTTGTTGCCGAATCTTTGGGGGCCACCGTAAATTGGGCAGCAGATACTCAGGAAGTCTATATTACATCACCAAATGATAATACCAGCACTGCAGCGGTGGATGAAAAGATGATAATGGAAGGTCTGAAGAAAAATTTAGACTACTGTCCCATTGATGGTGCGTTTCCTGAACCTTTTGGAATAGATAAAACAAAGGGGTTGGCTATTTTTGTTACCAAAACTCAAGAGGATTTGCGTAATTTTCAATCCCTGAGTGACGAAAATATGAAAGGACTCTTGAATGACTATGTCCAGGCTAAGTGGGGGGATTTTGTTGGTTGTAAAAACGTCCGTGTTTATTTGGTGTTTAATGGCAAGAGATATGCAGAAACGGTTACTGGTTATCAGACCCAAACGAGTGATCTCACTATTTTCAAATTTAAACAAGGTATAGATACCAATGTAGTGATTCAGGATCAATCGAACTTGTTCTACTATGATTATTATGGAAATAAAAAACCTATATTTAACCGTGCCAATGCTAAAAAGGATACTGTTAGCGAGGAATTGATACCCTATAAAATATATTTTAATAATAAACTTTTTGGATCCATTAGTTATCCTAAAACATGGGAGATTGTCGATAATGACCAGGTAGTGTACTTCGTGTCACCCTTTGATGGGGATGATGACCTTTTTCCGGACAATGTAAACATTCATATCAACCTATTGCAAAAAGATATGATGGAAAAACTAAGTAATTCTGATTCTTTTATAGAATATATAATTCATCTTTCTGGAAGAAATCTTACAGATCTCAAAATGGAAACAGCGAAACTTGAAGTTAAACAAGATTGGGGCAACGGCTACATTTTTGTTTACACATTCCGTCAAGGTCTGGCAACCTTAAAAGGGAGGAGCTTGGTTTTTGTATATAATAATGGATTTACTGTTTATTATGAACTTGTTGCGGAGCAAAAGAATTATGAAAAATATATCAAGATATTTGATGCAATGATGAACACCTTAGATTTAGAACAAGCCTTAACCTCGACCATATAATCATTCCTTTCTTTGAAATAGTATCTCATAGGATTGCTAATTCGCCAACACTGCGACATTTTCTAGCTTAACATACCGTGTACAAATACCGGTTAGAACTAGAAATACGGAAGTTGAGGTTAACGAATGTTATCCACCAGATGTTCCAGTGCATATTAGAGGTTATCGTTATTTGAGGATGAAATTATAATTGTTATAAATGTGGACATGATGAATGGATCTTTGGCTATACTATCAATGTTGAACGGGTCAAAACCAACGAATTCAGAATTAATTACCACAATCGCGGATGGACTGCGCATCCGGACCAAAATCAGTTAGGAAATGGAACGATAAATACAGAATATGAGCATTATTGAACCGAAAACAACCATCACCAATAACCAGAGACCACAGGTGATGGTTGCTGATTGTGCTGATTACCAGACAGAGACTGTTGATTGTGCGGTTAATAACTTGCTAGCTCATTATGGAGGAATTCAACGGTGGGTTAACCCGGGAGACAAGGTATTTATTAAGGTTAATTTATTAATGAAAAAAGCTCCTGAAGCGGCAACAACTACGCACCCCTGCCTGATTGAGTCTATCATCAGAAAAGTGCAATCAGTGGGAGGAGAGGTGACTCT
>Ga0074193_1003374_pt1 | contig 11859 bp, 12 predicted proteins | sample EPASupsiteHSE605_FD_64523 | JGI IMG/M metagenome (GOLD analysis project Ga0074193, IMG submission 64523) | Bioremediated contaminated groundwater from EPA Superfund site, New Mexico - Sample HSE6-05 | ecosystem: Environmental > Aquatic > Deep subsurface > Groundwater > Contaminated ...
AATTTAGACAAATAGGTAAATGCGGCTGATGGCAATATAATAAAGCAATTAATAAATTCTAATATTGTATGGGTTTTTACTAAAGTATCGGGACTGTAATTCCACAAAGCATAATGATAAGTTAAATAACTTGCGCGTAAATTAACAACCATAATAAATAAAACGGTGGGGTAATATTTCTCCCGATTTTTCCAGTCACCCCACTTCCACGCGCTAAATACAAATCCTAAAAGAAGGACAAAAAATCTAAAAAACAAAATAGTCATTTTTACTATTCCATCCCAGTTGTATTCTCTATTTGTGCCTAGGATTAGCTATAATACTTACCCCTATTCAAAGCAATACATAATGCCAACACAGTCTATCGAAAACGATTAGCTTAGGGTACTTGGGGAGTCGCCCTTTGGGTAGCTCTAACTCCAACAACGTGGCTCAGTTTCATCGAAAAAGTGCCTCACTTAAAAACGGAATGGCGGGTTCGCCTCACCGTAATATGCATTTATACTGCCTCTAAAACCGAAAAGCCCCTCGACGGGGCTTTTTTGCTATCTACTCAATGCTAATTCCTTGCGATCAGCCGCTTGGGGAGGTTGCTCCAGCCAACCATGTTTAATCATCATTTGTGCTCCATCTTCCCCAAACTGAGCAACCTCTGCCATGAGGCGAGCGTAATCGACAGCCACATCTACCCTTGTACTTGCGCCTAAAGCCGCTCCATAATTCGCCATGCTTAACGCAATCAAGACCGTTGTTTGTTGCATCATTAGCTTATCAGAGAAAGGGGAGATAGTTGAATCCGTAGCTTCCGAATCCCAAGTTGCAGGAGTGGATAGGTCATCCGTTTTCAATAGTGAGCCTAACACTTCAATATGTTTTTGGGTGATGTTTTGCCCTCTCACAAAGAACTCGCGAACCTCCTGAGACTTGGCAACCTGAGCGAAGCCAAGGAGTATCACCCGACCCATAGCGTTGGTCGAGATATTAGCAACTAATTGCGTCAATTCCATTGCATTTAATGGACGGTTTTTAATAAGGATGCTACCCATGAAGGTCGGAGACTGGACAAACTGAACCTGTTTGGCTACTGGGATGTAAGGTGCTCTAATGTAAAGCCCTTTGGATAACAATGCCTGTGTGACCTTTTCATCTAATTCCTTGGAGGAGTCAATACAATGCCAAAAATACTTACGCACATCGGAACGCACCGCTTGGTTCAAGCCTAAAGCATATGCCATCATGCCAGCCCCAGAGAGGTGTTTGAGGTAACGCAGATAAAAGGTATCGGAAAATAGCGGTGGAGCTGTAACATCGACATCTGCGGTTGAAAAGCCCACGGGTACAGCCATTCCCTCAGCTTTGAAAATTTGACTAAGGGCTTGGACATGCTGTTCCGATAAACTATGCGCGAATTGAACAATGGGACGAATATCTTTATCCTTGGTCTTTTCTAAAAAATATTGCAATGCACATACTGCCATACTATCATTCATATAGTCCAACCATAAAGTTCCAATCTCAGTGGATGTGAGTCGAAGGTTTTCTAAATCCAATTGGGATACCCTCCTTGCCGCATTAAAGAATAACCACAGCACTAGTTTTAGCTATAACTCAAGCGGTTATTCGCCAGAAACTAACATCTCCTCAAAGTGGCTGCCCTGGTGGTGTAAACGGTATAATAAAGTAGGCCAATTTCGGACGAGTAAACCAGTCCAATTTCGGCCAGGAACTATACCAGTTTTGGCCACAAACTAGGCCACCTTTGAGTAAAGAATGTGCTTCAAAACAATCTGCCGAACTTTCAATGTGATAGAGAAAACATCACATATGGGAGATGATGGCAGAAATGAAGGAGATTAAGATGTACATTCAAATTCAAGAGTTAAAGGCCTTGGGATTTTCGAAGCGCAAAACTGCAAAGGTGCTTTCTGTCAGTCGGGATACGGTCAGCAACTATTGGGACAAGACAGATGAAGAGTACACCGCGATGGCGGAAAAGGTGAAAAAGCATTGCAGCCTGGTTAAATATGAGCAAGTAATTCTAGTATGGCTGCACCGGTATCCGTCCATGACTGCTGCACAGGTATATGACTGGTTGCTGGAACACTATGATGATGTAAAATTGTCCGAACGAGTAGTACGACGATATGTCGGTAACCTTCGGCGTGACCATGGAATTTTAAAAACATCGAATCCGCGAGATTATGAGGCGGTCGATGAATTGCCCATGGGCTATCAAATGCAGATAGACTTCGGTCAAAAAAGTATGCGAACCCCATACGATACGTATGTTAAAGTGTATTTTATTGGCGTTGTCCTATCGCATTCGCGCTACAAGTGGGGCTACTTCCTCGACAGGCCATTTTGCTCAACTGATCTGGTGGATTGTCTGGATATGTGTTTCGCGCATTGTGGTGGCGTTGCCCACGAGCTTGTGTTTGATCAAGATAGCATCGTGGCCGTCAGCGAAAACTATGGCGATATCATCTATACCTATGAATTTGAGAAGTACCGAAAACTAAATAGCTTGAGTATTCGCATGTGCAGAAAAGCTGACCCTGAAAGCAAAGGAATTGTAGAATCGGTTGTAAAGTATGTGAAAGGCAACTTTCTGCCAAATCGGTTCTTTATAGATATTGATATTTTAAACCAGTGTTTTACCGAATGGCTGGCCCGCACCGGCAATGCAAAAGTACATGGAACAACAAAAAAAGTACCGGCGGAGGTGTTCGAATTGGAACGCGCACACCTGCGGCCGATACTCCCGATGATAGATATCATCTCATCTACTGATAGTATAAGCCGCAAGGTGAGAAAAGACAATACTATCCTGTATGAATCAAATCGCTATACCGTCCCATTAGGTACGTATCATAAAGAAAAAGAAGTCGATATCAAGGTAGAAGACGGTCGTTTAATCATCTCGCAGGTTTTTGGAGATTATGTAATTGCTGAACATCCAATAGCCATAGGCAAAGGTAAGCTTGTTAGGAACAAAAACCATTGCCGTAACCGCGAGCAGGGAATTGACGAGTTATTTGCTGGTCTATCCAGTCGGTTAGGCGGACTTTGCGATAATTTTTTACAGGAAATCCGCCAACGCAAGAGCAGGTATGTCCGGGACCAATACGGCTTAATCGATAAACTGGTCCAAGAATACGGCTTGCCACCAGTGCTCACAGCTGTTGCGTATTGCGAGGATCATGACCTTTATAGCGCAACCAATGTAAAGGATGCGCTCCAACACCTAGCTAAGCAGACGACGCGAGAAGCAGCCCCTAGTGTTTTGCCAATCAAGCTGGTTACCAACCCCGATGTTGTCACCGTGGTCACGCAAAAACGCAGTATCGAGGTTTATGCTCAGCTTGGAGGTAAAGCATGATGATGATAGATACCATCAATCGCAAAAGTGCCCAGCTCCGGCTGGAGCCGGTGGATGCCGCGCGGTTGTTTGCCGATGGGCTAACGCCGCTGGAAAGTGTTGATCGTTTCCTTGCTGAACAGATACGGCTAAAAGAAGCCAAATCAACTGCGTTGCGTATTAAACGGGCCAATATGCCACCCTTGAAAACGATTGAAGAGTTTGATTTTGGTTTTCAACGTAGTGTTACTAAAGAGCAAATGCTCAGGCTCTGTGATTTTACCTGGGTGGAAGATGCGTATAACATTATGTTTCTTGGCCCACCTAGCGTTGGCAAAACGTTCTTGGCTACTGCCCTTGGCTACCGTGCATTGAACAGCGGTTACTCTGTTAGCTTTCTCACGCTGGATGAACTAATAAGACTGCTGAAGACCAATGAAATTGCCTCACAATCGAAACAGCGGCTGAATGTTATCTATAAGTCGAATATTGTTATCATCGACGAAGTTGGATTTCTGCCGGTATCCAAAGTAGAAGCAAATCTATTATTTTCCTTTGTGTCTACACTTCACGAAAAGACCTCGATAATAATCACTTCCAATAAGGGCTTTTCAGAATGGACGGGCTTTCTTGGTGACGAAGTCATTACTACCGCTATTCTTGATCGGCTGGTATATCGGTGCGAGATTTTTAATATGGTCGGTGATGGCTATCGCCTAAAACACCGGAAATCAATCCTTGGTTAGTATTATCGCCTTCCATATTTACCCACATTTTTTACTCAAAAAGTGGCCTGGTTTGTGGCCAAATTTGGCCGGTTTTACTTGACCGCTTACAGGTGGCTCTCCCCTCTTAACACGGTGGCTCAATTTCATTAACATCGTGGCTCTAAAAGATTAACTTTGCGGCTCCGCCGCACTGAAATATTCACCCAAAGAGGTCCGTATTGCTATTTTGAGAAAGAGCATTTAAATACTTGGGTAAAATATCTGCTTTCGAAGAGGGTAGAATTCGCTGAGGGAATTAATAATCTATTGATATTGATAAAGGAATGGGAAGATGCTGGTTATAAATAAGATGTGATATATCAGCCTAATTTAGCAAGTTACTTAGTAAGCCTTCCGGCGTTTGTCCGAGGGCTTTTATGTCGTAATCAATTAATTCATATTAAAAAAGAGAGGGTTATTGTAAAATTTGTAAATATATGATACACTCTTAACATGATTTATTTCACATTAACACTTATCGATGTTAATGTGAAATAATAATGTTAAGAGGTGGTGATTTCCGTATGCCTTACAAGGAAGATAGCTTGCAATACCTCATAGAGCAACTTTCAACTTATCTTTGCGATACCCTAGGAGTACGTGTTTTTCCACATGAATGGGAAAGCCATAATCTCCCATTCTACCTTCAGGAAAATTTCAAGTATTACATTACACCGATCTATGAGGCGACTGAAGTCCTGAACAAAAAAATCCTGTTCTGCATATTTACGGAATCTCAAACTCCTATAGCAATCGAAAAATTTTTGCGAAACGTTACTTCAGCGCCCGATGTTTTTCCTGTTTTGGTTCAGAAAAACATATCTTCTTATGTACGCCGCCGGCTTGTAGAGAAAAGAGTACCATTTATTGTTCCAGGTAGTCAACTTTATCTTCCTTTCGTTGCTGTAGACTTTCGGGAACGGATTGCTAAGGAAAAAAGTAAATCACACTTCAGCGCCTTCGGTCAATATGTCTTGCTTCGTGCCATGTTGGAGCACAACAAGCATGAATGGACCCAACTCGAAATCGCTGATAGATTTTCTTGTTCTAGAATGACTGCATCAAGAGTATTTCAAGAATTTATTCAATTCGGTGTTGCCGAATATCTAGAACGAGATTATCGAGGGGAAAGAGGCTTGCTTCTAAGAGACCGCCATTATACTTGGACTCAAGCGCAGCCTTACCTTAAAAACCCTGTTAGGAAGAAGATATATATAAGAGGGGCACAATTTCAAGATAAGACCAATTTTAATATGCTTGTGATCGCAGGGGAAAGTGCTTTAGCAGAGATATCTATGTTGGCGCCACCTAAGATACCTGTCTATGCCATTAAAATGGAGCTCGCCAAATTAGCCTTTACAACAGTGCCCTATCCAGATGAGCCCGGAACTATCGAACTAGAACTCTGGAGGCACCCGGTGCCTCTAACAGAGAATGGGTTGATTCACCCATTAGCGCTCTATCTTTCTCTTAAGGATAGCAGAGACGAACGAGTTCAAAGTGAGTTAACCAAGGTGGTGAATGAATTAATATGGTAGTTGGATTAGACCATTTTTCAGAATATTTTTCTTCAGATAAAGAACATTATGTTTTGATCGGCGGGTCCGCTTGTTACGCTCACTTTGAAGAGGTCGGCTTGCCTTTTCGCGCCACTCAAGACCTGGATATTGTTCTTTGTGTTGAGACTTTATCTGAAGATTTTTCGGACAAGTTCAAGGATTATATTCGCCTTGGGAGTTATGAAGTAGCCCAACGATCAAGTGATTTGAGAAAGTGCTTTTATCGGTTTCAAAAGCCGCAATCTCCTGGGTTTCCCAGAACGATAGAATTATTTTCCCGAAGGGGAGATTTAATAGAAAATCGGTATCCGACAGCAGCTCCTCTCCCTATTGCGGATTCGGCAGATAGCCTATCCGCTTTATTACTAAATGATGATTATTATTCGTTTATCGTGGAGAATAAGGTTTTAGTCAGGGGTCTATCAATCGCATCCGATGTTTGTCTGATTGCTCTCAAGGTGCGTGCATGGCTAGACTTGAGCCAGAAGAAAAATGAAGGTAAACCTATTGATAGTAATGATATACGAAAACACAAGCTGGATGTATTCAGGCTTGCGCGTCTTTTGCCTACAAATTTGAAACAATCGGTTTTAGCACCGGATACTATAAAGAAGGACATAATGGAGTTCTTAGTAGCTATGGAGCAGGAAGAGGTTGATCTACGAGTCATTGGAGGCAAACAAGAAGTACTTCTGATGACTGTAGCCCGCCATTTTGGACTACCTGATTTTATTCAGAAAGAACAAAAGGCTACTGAAGCCTAGCTTATATCGAATATCTGGCAATGCCTTAGAGGGAAACAATCAGTGTATCGTATTAATGGATATACCCCGTACTGGAAACATATACTGCGCAATTTTTACACCAAAACAAAAACGGGATACTCCTTGTATTTTAAGACTTTTCGGAATTAACACAAAGAGATATATAAACTGGTTCTCCGCATTCTCAAGCGGTGGATTGATTATATTCCGCCGATGACATTTGTATATTTCGGACCGAATTGGCAACATGTGTCGGACCAAACTGACAACGATACATAAAGGATGGCCTTGTTATTTATTCGAAACAATCAGATATTAGTTTCTCAAATCGTGGCATTCTGGGGAATTTGGAAACAGGCAATTGTCGACGAAGCCACACTTGACCGTTGACCATTTTCTTGCTATTATGGTAAAATTTCCTGAAAAGGACGCTTTTTGGGGAAAGGGTGATTATATGCTTCCAGCAAGAGTGAGTCAAGGATCTATTGTACAGTCAAACAAGAAGGCGTTGGTGCTATCAGCGGCTGCCGCAGGAGAACCTCCTAAATACTTCACCAGTAATGAAGTATTTAGGAGGTTCTTTGCGATGGATTGCGTGCGAAGCACTACAACGCCTATTTTTTTATGCCTGTTCTTATGGCGAACTGGCTGTCGGATAAGTGAAGCGCTAAAAGTGATAGTGGCTGATCTCGACTTAGCAAACAAGGTGATACGGATACATACACTAAAAAGGAAAGGGCATGTACGCTTTGTGCCGCTGCAAACAGAGTTTATTGGTGAAATAGCCATTTGGATCAATCAAAATCAGGTAGGGCGCATAGACAAGCTTTTTCCGATTGAAAGAAAGACGGGTTATAATTGGGTGTCGGCTGCTTGTAAAGATGCGTTCCCGGGTGATGAGCGTAATCACCCGCATACATTCCGCCATAGCTTTGCTGTTAATTGTTTGACACAGGGAGTTCCTATAACGACAGTTCAGAATTGGCTCGGACATGCTGATCTGGGAAAGACGTTAATATATACGCAATTGGTTGCAGCTGATACAAGGATATTCATGGATAATATACAGTTCTGAAGTCTATATCGGCATTTTCAAAGGGATAGGACCTAATCAGTCATCTTTACCTAGTTTATAGCTAATACAATTTCCGCAAAGATCAATATTCTCTTCGTGACGACTGATATATGGTTGACCGCACTCCCTGCAAGAACCAAGATTATCGGTGATAACTTTTTCTCAGCAGCTAGAACAAATATTTCCTTCATTCGCTATGATACTTCATATAGTTGGTAACTTCCTATAGCTGGAATTGGCTTTCTGGGCTTCCGGTATAGAGGGACAATTGGTGTTGATATGCTCACAACAAGTCTGTGACTATAAGTGCGATGCTCGACGTATTTTTTTAATAATTAATCAAGAAGAACCAGTTAAAATGAGCCACAGATCTTGTTGTATAATGCTTCCTTTATGTGTTTCTGCAATTATTGTCAGATTTTTTCGATATTTGCAGATGGCCTTGCGGGAGGATTTGACAAAAAGACACCTAAATAAATAGTTGTTACATAATTTTCATATATAGGAAGTAAATTACATCAGATTGTTTTTGTGGTAGTGCTACTCTCGTATGAAGCAACTGCAGATGTAGAAAAAATCCACAATAGGGGTATAATCTATTTTCGAAATGCCCAAACGTACATGAGAGGAACAATTGTTATCCGCAAAGTCTTATTTCTTACAGTGGTTTCGTAATAGTGTTGAGAAACGATAGTAGGAGGGGCTTAATGTAGTAGCTTAATTAAAGCCTGTAGAAAATTGGAAAATTCCCATAGTTTGCTGGTCATATGAATCAAGGAGTTAGAACAATCGATTGAGGGTTTGAAGATAGTTTGATCAGGAAGGACTGAACATCTGGTCCTGTTCTAAATCTGGAGGATGATAAAATGACAACGACCAACGTTATGGCGAAAATTATAGCATCATCCATATTATATGGTATTGCGTTTGCAGTTATTGTCTATCTCATATTTCTCGCTTTTTTAAAACAAGATGTGACAAAGTTAGAACGAAGGAAAAAGGCCATATTTATAGCAGGGTTTATGTCACTACTAGAAATAATTGATAGAATTGTTAGATACTATTGTGGTGACTATGAGATAAATATCTTTTTGGTCTCCATGCTTGGGATATTTTTTTCTTATACTTTAATTTCTAATCTTAACAAATTCTTAGACCGCAATGATAAAAAGTAATTGTCCTTAACTATTAAAGAAAAGGGAATGAAGGCAAACGGGGTAAGAAGGCATTTGAAATAATAAACGACAGGGAAAGCGAGTTAGCACAAAACAATCTATGCCTAAAAAGCAGGTACTGATATCACAAGCCTGATGTCTAATTGGCAAGTCAGGTTTCTTCGAGGAATGCGCATCGTGAGAATTGCACCTTCTCGACTGCCGTAGCATGTGCAACATTCCCTACGCTAATGTATAAAACGCTGTTTCTTTAACGACTGGGGATATTAATAAGTTTTGAACAATGGAAAATAACATATGGCAAGAAAGTTAAGAATTTACTATCCCGGTGCCATATACCACATAATTGTTCGAGGGAATAATCGTGAGGCTGTATTACGAGATCCAAATGATAAAGCCAAATATTTGTCTTACGTTAAAAAATATAAAGATAAATTTATTCCGATTATATGCTTATGTATTCATTGGATAATCACGCTCACATATTAGCAGCGGTGGATCAGACCCCGATTTGCTTTCGAAGATTATGCAAGGAATACAACAAAGCTATACCCAATACTATAATCGCAAATACGTTAGGGTTGGCCATGTATTCGAGCAGCGTTATAAAGCGACACTGTGTAAACAAGACGCGTATCTCATAAATTTACTAAGGTATGTACATCAGAACCCGCTCAAAGCCGGTGTTACGCAAAATGTTGAATACGAATGGACCAGTCATCGCGCATACCACACTGGAGACGACCTATTAGTGGATATTGAATTTATATTAGCGTATTCTGCTGACAATATTCAAACAGCCATAAATCGATATCGGCTCTTTATGGCTGAAAAGGAATTAGCAGATGATAGTTGGAACATTGACGAAGTATATTTGCACAGTGAACTTCCAAGCGAAAAAAACCATCAAAGGATAAGTAACCTTAGTTATGAAAGGATTCTGGAAGCTATTGAAAATGCTATGGGTGTGGGGAGAGATCGAATAATGCGTGACAAGTATTATCGGCAGGCGGCAAAAGCAAGAGCAATGCTAATTTATCTTGTTAGTGAATTTGCGATCATGTCAAAATTGGAATTAAGCAAAATGCTGCCCATCAGTGTGACGGGATTATTAATAGTTATAACAGGATTATTGAAGATGACGTAGCAAAACAGAAAGTAGAAGAGATCAAAAATAGTTTAAACTGTGAAGCCACCCCGTCAGACCCACGCCGCGCTGGAGGGTGGAGCCGGAGCCGACACCATGGTGGGTGGCAGTGGCACGGGCAATGATACCTATGTGTTCGGGGTAGGAGCAGGCAGTGATACGATCAATAGCTATGAAGGGACATCCGGAAACAGTGTGGACACGCTTCAATTCCAAAACCTTGTTCTGGCAAGCATTGAATTCACCAGAGATTAGAAATGTAATGTTTTTTATTCAAATTTGCGTTAAAGAGGTGTGAATTATTGAAGGAAGAAAGTCTGATGCTTTTAATAATTTTGTATACTTTTCAGTGTTTAAACGTTATAGGGTATATAGTATTGCGTAATAGGGTACCCACTGTTAGTGCTAAAGTTTTCCGGTCGTGTTGTATTGCAGGGTTGATTATTGGAACATTTGCCTGCCTACCTCTTGTTGATGTCATACCTCTTGTATCTTTCTCCTCATTCTCGCTTGGCGGTTCATATTATCTGATGTTCGTTAGATTTAGAATTGGCGCAGAAGAGAATACAAGATAATGTTATGTCCGCACGAAGATTATAGAAAAACCAATTGATTATTTAGTTATTTTTAGTTGATTTATGAAATTGAAACGGGGGAGTGCCAGTGGGAGATGAACAAAATCCGGATAAAAAGCTAGAGAGAAAGATTTTTATAATCGCCCTTGCACCAATGCTAACAGTTGTACTATTGGAAATAATTGCGAGTTTTATTCAATCAGCAATCCCAGGTTCACTATATGATTTTCCACTTTTTTATCCGCTTCGCAAAGCAACGGCTTTTGTATTTGCGATAGGCTTTATTTTAAACTTTATATTAGCGGCGGTGTACATTAAAGGCATCAATAAGTCGAGATGGATTTTGCGTTTTCTAGTGACGATGTGGATTGTGTTGCTATTTTATTTACTTAGTTTTGGTTTAAGTTATGGGCATGTCGACGAAGCTGGGCTTAGATATGCTTTGCCCCGTACTTTTTTTCAGTCAGAAAAATTTCTCTGGTCCCAAGTAGATAGGCCCGCTGAACTTGAGATTAGTTATGTATCTGGTAGAAATATTTGTAATTATACCAGTGTGCTAAAGGTTGTGGGGAAGAGTGGTAATAATCCGATAGAGTTTAGTATACCTTTTACTTCTAATAGGGATCATAAGGCTTTGCCAGTCGTACTTAAGGTGATACGTCAACAACAGATTCAGGTTACCACACATTTTAGAGATAGAGAGTTAGCAGCAATGTCTAGTGATCCAAAAAAGGTTGAGTTATTAAGAGAAATAAAGGCCTTAACGAAAGTGGAGTGAGGTTGTAGTTTTTAACATTTTTTAGGGAGGAGTTAATCAATGATAAACTTGTTAACTTTGCATTCTTATTTGACAGAGGCACCTACGTCTATCTACCTTGATGGTGGTTTCTGGGTTTATGACAACGATTTGCTTGTGGATGAAAATGGTAACAAAGTTCCTGTCAGAATCCCCCATGATCTTTTCCAGGAAGCTCTCATAATTGCATCGAGTGAAAATCCCTCACAGGATGCGATGGCGGAAGTCGGCAGAAAGATCGCGGCATGTATGGATAGTCAAATTCAAAATGTACAGTTGCCGGAGAACCTGGTTTCAGCTTCCAGTACCATAGAACCAACAAACCTTTTCGCTATGGTAGATGATGCGAAATATGGAGGAACTACTGTTACAACTCAAGCAAACAGCTCAGGCTATGGTTGGAAAGATGCGGTGGCTTTGGTTATAACTGCAGCGGTAACACCATGGGCTATGGCTGGGGCAGCGGCATTAGGTATTTCAGTAGTGGGGACAGCTTTTGTAGTTGGTGTTGCTATCGGTGTAGCAGTATCTGTTTATTACTCAACTTTCGCAGAGCCAAAATTAAGCTCAATCGTTTAAATTTGTTGACTGCTAGGCAATAAAAAAGCATCCTTGACAATGGAAAAACACCCCTAATGTCTGG
>Ga0074193_1003375_pt1 | contig 11859 bp, 11 predicted proteins | sample EPASupsiteHSE605_FD_64523 | JGI IMG/M metagenome (GOLD analysis project Ga0074193, IMG submission 64523) | Bioremediated contaminated groundwater from EPA Superfund site, New Mexico - Sample HSE6-05 | ecosystem: Environmental > Aquatic > Deep subsurface > Groundwater > Contaminated ...
CGTCAAGGAAGCCACCGGCGACCTGGTTCAGGGCAGCCGCGTGCTTGAAAGCTGCCCCGAGAACTTCAGCGTTCTCTCCGGCGACGACTTTACCGCTCTGCCCCTCATGGCGCTTGGCGGCAAGGGTGTCATCTCCGTTACCTCCAATCTTGTGCCCGGCCGCGTGGCAGCCATGTGCAATGCCTTCAACAAGGGCGACCTCAAGGAAGCAGCGCGTATCCACCATGCGCTCTTTCCCCTGCACGATGCCCTGTTCTTTGAGAGCAATCCCATTCCGGCCAAGACAGCGCTTGCGCTCATGGGCCGCATGGAAGCGGAAATCCGCCTGCCCCTCTGCCCCATGGCCGAAGGCACCAAGCAAAAGCTCATTGAAGTGCTGCGCCAGCAGAACCTCATCTAGCCTTGCTGCAGCAGATATGACAAAGCCCCCGAACCTCTCAGGTTCGGGGGCTTTTGCGTTCAGCCTGCAACAAAAATCTGATATCAGGCGCGGTCTTCTGGGCCAGCTATATCGTCTGCCGCATCATCAGCCGCATCGTCCGCGTCTTCATGCATGGCGGAAACCGATGATGTGCCGGACGCGGAGTCAGCCATACCGGCTGACTGGACATCGCCAGTAGCGCGCGCGACTTCCCCGCGTTCATCACCCTTGTGCTTCACGCTTTCACCCTGGCTGATAAAATAGACCTGCTCCGCAATGTTGATGGAGCGCCGCCACACGCGCGTGAGCGAGCGGGTCACAAGTATGATGTGCATGGCCTGATAGGGATCCAGGCTGGAATCAGGGTCAGAAAGGCTTTCCATAATCTGCTGGATGATGCGCACTTCGCTTTGCACGGCCTCTTCATCGCCGCGCAGCATATGCAGGGCGTCTTGCGCATTGTTCTCGCGGAACACGCGCACGGCGCGGTCAAAAGCATCGCTGGCCTTGTAGTACATTTCGCGCACATGGGGAATCACCCCAAAGCCCGGCTTGTCCTGCATCAAAATAGCCTGCTCGGCCATGCTCACGGCCTCGTCGCCAATGCGCTCAAGGTCAACCACCATACGCAGGGCACTGACCACAAAACGCAGATCTCCGGCAACGGGCTGTGTGCGGGCAAGCAGTTGCAGGGCCATCTCGTCAATTTCATTTTCCAGAGCGTCAATGGCTGCATCGTTTTCAATGACGGATGCTGCGCGGCCCGGATCACCTGCCGCCATGGCCTTGCCGGCGTCTTCCAGGGCAATGCCCACGCTGGCGCACATGACCAGCAGCCTGGTGCGCAGTGATACGAGCAGTTGTTGCAAATAATTGGCCTGTTGCTGCATGATCGTTCTCCCGGAACAATTACGCTTGAATGTGAACTGCCCTGCGCGCTCTGCGGCGCGCTGGCAGCGCTTGAACATGACGTCCTGACGGCTGCGAGAGCAGGCGGTTAGCCAAAACGGCCTGTAATATAATCTTCCGTCTGCTTTTTGGCCGGTCTGGTGAACATGACATCCGTTGCGTTGTGTTCAATAAGCCTGCCCATGTAAAAAAATGCCGTGTAGTCAGAAACGCGGGCAGCCTGTTGCATGTTGTGCGTAACAATGATGATGGAAAGCGATTCGCGCAGTTCGCGGATGCTTTCTTCAATCTTTTGCGTGGCAATGGGATCAAGGGCGCTGGCGGGTTCGTCCATGAGCAGCACCTCCGGCTCCACAGCCAGAGCACGGGCAATGCACAGGCGCTGCTGCTGCCCGCCGGAAAGCCCAAGCGCCGGGCTTTGCAGGCGGTCTTTGACTTCTTCAAAAATGGCGGCCCTGCGCAGGGAAAGCTCCACTTTTTCGGCAATCAGGCTTTCGTCCCGCAAGCCATTGACGCGTAGGCCGTAGGCCACGTTTTCGTAAATGGTTTTGGGGAAGGGATTGGGCTTTTGAAACACCATGCCCACACGGCAGCGCAGCGAAACCACATCCGTATCGGGACGGTTCACGTCCTGACCATCCAGAAGGATTTCGCCTTCAACGCGCGCGCCGGGAACAAGGTCGTTCATGCGGTTAAGACAACGCAGAAAGGTTGATTTGCCACAGCCCGAGGGGCCAATCAGGGCCGTGACCCTGCGCGGCTCAAAATTCAGGCTTACTTCGTGCAGGGCCTTGTTTTGCCCGTAGTATACACTGACGTTGCGTGCCAGCAGATGCTCGTTCATGAAAGTGCCGCTCCGTAAACGGAAGATAGGGTGAAAACAAGGGCCGTGCTGCCGTCCTGCGCCGGGCTTTCCGCCCGGATGCGGCCACCGTGCCGTTCAACAATGTGCTTGCAGATGGCCAGCCCAAGACCGGTAGTTGCCTGCCCCCTGTGCCGCTCCACCTGATAAAAACGTTCAAAAATGCGCTCCAGATCGGCCTTGGGAATACCGGGGCCGTCATCCACCACACGAAAAACCACATCCGGGCCGCTCACGCGCGCGCTGATGCGAACATCGCCGCCTTCCGGCGCGTAACGGCCCGCGTTTTCAATAAGGTTTCTGAAAACCTGCGCCAGATGCGGCTGGCTTGCCATCACGCGGCAGTCTTCGGGGATATCCACAACCACCGAACACTTACGGCGCTCAAGCATTTCGCGGCACATCCCCGCGGCTTGCGATACGGCATCGCGGGGATCCGTGGGGCTGAGTTCCAGACTACCTGTCTTGCCCTCAAGCCGGGCAAGGGTGAGCAGATCGTCCACCATGCGGCTGAGGCAAACCCCGTGCTTCAGAATGATTTCGCCAAAGCGGCGGCATTCGGGCGAGGCATCCAGGCTGATGAGGGTTTCGGCATAGCCCTGAATGGCCGTCAGCGGGGTGCGCAGCTCATGCGACACGTTGGCCACAAAATCGCGACGCACGCGCTCCAGCCGCATAAGCTCTGTAATATCGTGGAATACCGCCACCGCGCCCACGCCTGTCTGGCCCAGATGCTCAAGGCCGCAGGGGCGGGAAATGCATACCGACATGACCTGACCGGACGAAAGCTCCAGTTGCAGATACCACTGCTCGCGATTGAGCGTTGGCTCTTCGCCAGCGGCAGCGCCTTCATGCTCCGCAGAGGGAGCACCACTGTTTTGTGCGGCGTCTGCATGGCCTGCCCCAGAGCTGGGCACAGAACCTGACACAGAACCTGGCACTGGGCAGGCGGCCATGGCCGCATCCACAGCGGCCTGCAACTGCGGGGATGGAATAACTTCTACCACCTGCGCGCCCAAGGCCGATGCCGCAGCAGGAAATTCACGAGCCAATGCCCGGTTACAGCGGCGGATGCGCCCATGCGGGCCCAGCACCAGCACGCCATCGCTCATGGTTTCCAGTATGCTTTCAAGCTGTGCTGTCTGCTCCGCAGCCGTGCGAACATGGTCTTCAATATTTTCGGCCATGCGGTTTACGGCTTCAGCCAGCGGGGCAAACTCCCTGCCGGGAATGCGCCGTAAACGCCGCTGAAAATTCCCCAAGGAGATGGCTTCCACCACAGAGACCATCTGTGAAAGCGAATTGCGCAACGCGCCGGAGAGCAGACCCGCAAGAATCAGCGAGAGCACCAGCGTCACAATGCCGATTCTGGTAAATACGGCCACGCGGCTTTCGATTTCCTGTTGCAGGTTGTTCAGCGGCAAGGCAATGCGCAGTAGCCGCGCATCATTTACGCGCACCGCGGCATACGCCATATCTGTACCCAGAGTTCCGCTCGAACGCACGGAATACCCCTGCCCGCCCTGCATGGCAGCCCGTACCTCCGGCCTGTCTGCATGGTTGTCGAGCTTGGAAACCGGCTGCGCGCCCGGCGCGGTGTCGGCCAGCACGTTGCCGCTGTTGTCAAGGAGCGAGAGCCGTTCCTGAGGCATTTGCAATATGGCCGCGAGTTCGCGCAGGCCTTCAGGATTCGCCCCTGTCTTGTCAAGAATAGCGGCAGACAGCGTTGTTTCGCGCAACAGTCTTTCGCGCGCCGCGTCAACCTGACTCTGCTCAAAGGAAGCTCTGCCGTAATAAACGGCGATTCCCGAAGCAATGAGCGCTGCGGCAAGCACGCTGCAAAAAATTCGTGTTCTGAAAGAAAGCATGGTTTTTCTCGCTCGTAACATGCTGTCGTGGGCAATTACATTTTGAAGATGTGCAGCCTCAAAACGATCAAACGATAACGCTGTCTACCATCAACCAGACGCCCCGCCACCGTTGGCGCACCGCCTGCTCCCGCTGCTGCGCCCTTATTCCTTGATGCGGTAGCCAACGCCGCGCACAGTCTCCAGCATGGGAGCCGCCTCCCCCAGCTTGGCGCGCAGCCTGCGCACATGGGTATCCACGGTACGGGCGTAGCCTTCAAAGGAATAACCCCATACGTTGTTGAGAAGCTGCTCCCGGGTGCGGACTGACCCGGCATGCCGCAGCAGGTCTTCAAGCAGGCGGAATTCCGTGGCCGTGAGGTTCAGCAATTCCCCTTCCACTTCGGCGGAATGCGCCTCGGTGCGCAGGCGTATGCCGTGGCGCTCAAGCACAGGACTTTCAACCTTGCGCCCACCGCGCCGCAGCACGGCCTTGACCCGCAGCATCAACTCGCGGACGCTGAAGGGTTTGACCACATAATCATCGGCACCAAGACTCAACCCCACAACCCGGTCCACTTCTTCACCTCGTGCGGTGAGCATGAGCACCGGGATATGGGAGGTTTCAGCCTGCGCGCCAAGACGGCGGCATACTTCAAATCCATCCACACCCGGCAGCATCACATCAAGAAGCACCAGGTCGGGGGTGTGCTGCCGGGCAAGGGCCAGGCCCTGCGTGCCATCGGCTGCTTCATGCACAGTGAATCCCTCGCGCTCAAGATTGAAACGCAAAAGTTCACGAATATCGGCTTCGTCTTCAACTATCAGTATTTGCTGGCTCATATGTTTCACCTCTATGACGCAAACAGAGTACAGCGGCTTTGTGCGCCAAACTGATGGAGGGCATGTTACAATTGCGTGACGGAAAACAATTTAAATAATCTGTAACATTTCAGAATGTTAGTTGCGCATATTGCAACTTCACGCAGTCTTCTGCGTTTCGTCATATTTTTGTAACAGAGGCGGGCAAAAAGAGAAACGTACCGGGAAACGCCCCGGCACCAACACTAGAAACCAAGGAGAAAATCCATGTCTATCGGAAAACTGCTCGCCACCGCCCTCACGGTTCTGAGCCTCAGCGCTCCTGCCATGGCTGCCCAACAGGTCGTCATCAACGGTTCCACCACTGTTCTTCCTGTGGTTCAGAAAGCTGGCGAAGCTTTCATGGCCTCCCACCCCGATGTGGAACTGAGCATTTCCGGCGGCGGTTCCGGCAACGGCATCAAGGCCCTCATTGAAAAGCAGTGCGACATCGCCATGAGCTCGCGCGACATCAAGGAAAAGGAAGTTGAAGCCGCCAAGAAAAACGGCGTGACCCCCAACCGCGTTGTTGTTGCTATTGACGCCATCGTGCCTGTGGTCAACCCCGCCAACCCGGTTGCCGCCCTCACCACTGCCCAGCTGCGCGACATCTATGCCGGCAAGATCACCAACTGGAAGGAAATTGGCGGCCAGGACGGCAAGATCGTTGTCATCTCCCGCGATACGTCCTCCGGTACCTTTGAATGCTGGCAGGAACTTATCATGAAGGAAGAGCGCGTTAACCCCGCTGCTCTCATGCAGGCTTCCAACGGCGCCGTGGTGCAGGCCGTTTCCAAGAACAAGAACGCTCTGGGCTATGTTGGCCTTGGCTATCTCGACAAGTCCACCAAGGGCCTCAAGGTCAATGATGTGACCGCCACCGCCCAGACCGCCCTTTCCAAGCAGTGGCCCATCGCCCGCGAACTTTTTGTCTTCACCAACGGCGCGCCTGCTGGCGGCGCCAAGGCCTTTGTGGATTACCTGCTGGATCCCGGCAAGGGCCAGAAGAACGTGCTTGAAGTGGGTTATGTGCCCCTGGGCAAGTAGGTAGACTACTACCCGCGTTACACCCACAGCATCGGCGGAGCGGGACGGCATGAGCCTCCCGCACCCGCCGGGGAGAAAGCGCAATGCGCTCCAGAGACATCAAGGAAAAAGCGGTGCGCGTCACCCTTACCACCATGGCAGGCAGTTCGCTGCTGGCTCTGGCTGGTATTGTCATTTTTCTCTTCATGGAAGGTCTGCCGCTTTTCAGCGAATACCCCTTCCTCAATTTTCTGTTTGGGCACCTCTGGTATCCCACTGAGGAACCGGGATTGTTCGGCATATTTCCCCTGCTGGTTGCCTCTCTGGCGGTGACGGTACTTTCGTCTCTGCTGGCGGTACCCATGGGGGTACTGACAGCGGTTTACCTGACGGAAATCGCCCACCCCAACGTGCGCCGCATCATCAAGCCCTTTGTGGAGCTGCTGGCGGCATTGCCCTCGGTTGTGCTGGGCTTTCTGGGCATGGTGGTGCTTGCGCCCTTCTTGCAGGATTATCTGGATGCCGCCACAGGGCTGAATCTGCTCAATGCCTCGCTGGTACTGGCGCTCATGAGCGTGCCGACCATCTGTTCCGTGTCTGAAGACGCACTGTTCGGCGTGCCACGCGACCTGCGCGAGGCATCGCTGGCACTTGGCGCGACCCGTTGGCAGACAACCGTGCGAGTGGTTATTCCTGCCGCTCTTTCGGGCATAGGCACGGCTGTGATGCTTGGCATGTCGCGCGCCATTGGTGAAACCATGGTGGTGCTGATGGTTGCTGGCGGGGCTGGCATCATCCCCACCCCCCCGCTTTACCCGGGGCGGCCCCAGGCTGCCCGGATTGCCGCCGAAAAAGCGGGAATCATCAAACCACATACCCCCGTGGTAATCGGTGAGATGGGCTATACAGAAGTCGCACAGGTGTTTATAGACAAAGCAAAATCAGTGGAGGCGCCCCTGGTCTTTGCGGAACGATACATGAGTAACTTTGTAGCTGAAAGGACCGCGAAAGGATGGTTGTTTAAGGCGGACAACTACTCCGGCTTTCCGGGGGAACTGAAGGGGCCGGCACAGGATAAAAATGCACGAACAGTCCTGACTGCAGTGGAAGTCCTTCTTGAAACAGGATACACAATACCCAGAGAAGCAGTCTGTAAGGGATTTGAGTCGGTAATCGCCCTCACCGGACTTATGGGACGATGGCAGCAACTACAGTCCTCACCAAGAATCATCTGCGACATTGCGCACAATGCACACGGATTGCGCTACGTTGCGGAGCAGCTACTTTCGGAAGATTACAACCGGTTACATCTCGTTTTCGGGATGGCCAACGACAAAGATGTGGACGCCGTACTTGCTTTGATGCCGAAAAATGGTCGCTATTACTTCACCAGAGCCTCAGTGGAAAGGGCTATGGATGAAAGGATGCTATATGAGAAAGCTGCAGCATATGGTTTGGAAGGTTTCGCCTACCCGTCTGTTTCGGATGCAATTCGCGCAGCAAAAGAAAACGCCGACGAACATGATCTCATCTTCATCGGCGGTAGTTCTTTCATAGTGGCAGATACGCTGTCACTGTTTATCTGATTACCAGATCAATATATCAGGATAATCTGAAAAGTAGCTCCGGGAGGGTTTCCGGTATATTTGCCCGCATCCGAAGCCTCCAGATAAAATGTAGCCGTGGAGGGATTTCCCAATACGAAATCACAACTGTAAGTCTCAGTGTAAGGTATGCCCGAAGAGTCTTTTAGCGTCTTTACATAAGGCAGGGCAGTTTTTGAATCGTTATTAAATTTGTAGTAGGCTAGAGCAGCACCTTCGTCGAAAATATAATCTTTTAGCTCCGGGAGATCCACTGTGACTGAGTAATAACCTTCGCCTTCATTTTCGAACCAGACCCAATCTGAACCGGCAATATCTACGGGAATAACTTGCCATTGACCATTCAGTGAATTATCAATCATCTCCTGAATCTCCCTATCAGACAGGAAATTGTCATCTGAACATCCATATCCCAACATAAGCACCAATAGTGCAGAAATACCAAATAATAACAGTTTGCTCTTCATATTTTATTTTTTTGAAGTTTATATACCTGCCTGTATGACGTGTGAAACGTGTATTCGTTTAAATTAAACAACAAAAAGAAAGAAAAGTTTTTATGTGAAATATGCAAAAGTTCGCTCAGAGGCGAACTTTTACACTGCTTTATCAATTTTGAATCTTATTAGCCAAACAGCACTATCTCTTTCCTCCCAAAAAACCACCGAGGAGGTCGTTAAGGGGATTGCCGTCGCCATCTTTATCGAGCACACCACCCAGGATATCCATGATACCCCCGCCGCCTTTTCCGGACTGCTGATTACTACCGCCTAACAATCCACCCAAGAGACCGCCCAGACCACCGGTACCTGTATTGGTCTGTCGTTTCTCCTTTCCCAGGTAAGCCATCACAATCGGTGCCAGTATAGCCAGCAATGGTCCAATTTTATTTGTACTGATACCCGATTTCTGAGCAATACCTTGTTCTACGGCTTCACGTTTATTTCCAAAGACATGTTCCAGGATACCATCTCCATCTGACTGCAGTTCCTGCGTGTGTCCCTGCAGCATTCCTGATAAGTTATCAAGCAATGAACCATCATGCTTCGATTCCAGTGCATTGTTTAGACTTGTCGCACCATCCGGAGATTGTACGTTTTTGGTCATTCCGGCCAATATAGCCGGCACGGCTACATTCACGGCACCTGAAGCTTCCTTTTCATCCAAGCCGAGCTGTCCGGCCACACTTCGAACAATCGAGTGTCCCATTGCACTGTTTAATAAATCTGAGATATCCATTTGTTTATCGTTTTTAAGTAATAAAAAAGTTCCCCAAATTTAATTATTAAAACAATTTTCCACCATTTTGGTTTCATAAACGTAAGATCTGAGGAATTAAACCCCAAGCCTGTAATAACCATTTTTATTTTGTTTTCAACATTCATTGGTACTGAGCAAAAAAACAATTATTTTTGTCCTACAACTAAAAGCAGACTGCTGATAGCTGAATGTTTCCTTGCAAACCGCTGACTGTGCAAAGTCTGCTCCTGAAAAGCTGACCGCAAAAAATTAAAAATTATGCAACAATATCTCGATTTATTACAACGGGTACTCGACGAAGGTGCGAAAAAAGAAGACCGTACCGGCACGGGTACCCTCAGCATATTCGGCCATCAAAGCCGATACAGGATGAGCGATGGTTTTCCCGTACTCACCACAAAAAAACTCCATCTGAAATCGATCATCTACGAACTGCTCTGGTTTTTAAATGGTGATACAAACATCAAGTATCTGAATAACAATGGCGTGCGCATCTGGAATGAATGGGCTGATGAAGACGGGGATCTGGGCCCTATCTATGGATATCAATGGCGTTCATGGCCCGACTATAAGGGAGGGCACATCGATCAGATTACACAGGTAGTGAACACGCTCAAAAATAATCCCGATTCACGCCGCATCATTGTCAGCTCCTGGAACGTGGCCGACATTCCAAATATGAACCTCCCACCCTGCCATGCTTTCTTTCAGTTTTATGTGGCGGATGGAAAACTCAGCCTGCAGCTTTATCAGCGCAGTGCCGATATTTTCCTGGGAGTTCCTTTTAACATCGCCTCCTATGCGTTACTGCTGAAAATGATGGCCCAGGTGACCGGGCTGCAGGAGGGCGATTTTGTGCATACTTTCGGTGATGCCCACATCTACCTGAATCATCTCGACCAGGTGAATCTACAGCTTTCCCGTACACCACGACCACTGCCCGAGATGAAAATCAACCCCGATGTAAAGGACATCTTTGGTTTTCACTACGAAGATTTCGAACTGGTGAACTACGATCCTCATCCCCATATAAAAGGAATTGTATCTGTATGACGGCAAAAAATAGTATAGAAATCGGCATCATTGTTGCACTTGATGAAAACAACGGGATCGGGCATGAGGGTGGCTTGCTTTGCTACCTCCCCAATGATTTGAAGCATTTTAAAGAGGTGACCTCAGGACACACCGTGATCATGGGGCGCAGGACGTACGAATCGCTGCCCAATGGTGCCTTGCCCAACCGCATCAATGTAGTAATTACCTCCGATGCAGCAGATAATTATCCCGGATGCATCGTTGTCCGGTCGGTAGAAGAGGCACTTACACACTGCAAGGAAGGTGAAAAAATTTTCATCATCGGTGGCGGGCAATTATATCACTCCACATTTCATCTGACATCACAACTTTACCTCACAAGAATTCACCACATCTTTACAGATGCCGACACTTTTTTTCCGGAAATCGATTTTGATGAATGGACGCTGACAGAAAAAGAGATACACGAAGCCGACAACAAGCACAGGTATCCCTATACATTTTTGACCTATAGAAAAAATTAATCATGCAGTAATGGTTGGAGAAGCATGGAAAAGATTTATTACGGGCGACGATCAATCTTTCGCCTTACTTTATCATGCTTATTTTTCAGAACTTTTTGCCTATGCCTTGAAACTGGGTTTTGACAAAGAAACATGTAAGGATGCGATACAGGATCTCTTTTTTAAAATTTACGTCTCTAAAAAGAACCTGGTTCATATTCAAAACATTGAATTTTACTTGCTCCGGAGCCTGAAAAATAGGCTCTTCGATATGCACAACGACGAACACAAGATACAGGAAATAAATTATCAGGATATATTTGTAGAGAATGAAAAAAATATCGTGGAGCAAATTATCGACGAAGAAAAAGAGATTCAGTTAAAACATGAAATATCTCACTTGCTGCAAAATCTACCTCCCAGGCAGCGAAAGATCATCCATTACCGCTACCAGTTTAACATGAATTATTCAGAAATTGGTGAAATCATGAACCTTTCGGCCGACGCTGTGAAAAAAAACCTGTATCGCGCTCTCAAAAAGATGAAAGACACATCCACAACCAATTCGAGTTATTTTCTGACCTATTTATTCACAATACTTAGTTAATTAATATTAATTTTGTCTCTTCTATCAGTTTATCTCGTCTTTTTAAAAAAGAGTGTGAATGAAACTGAATTTAGATTATAAAGATTTTTTGGGTGACGATCTTTTTGTTTACTGGAGGATTCATCCTACGGCAGAACTTACCTCATTCTGGGAAAAGTATATCAGTCGGAATGAGCATCACAGGGAATCATTTCAGTTGGCAATAGATATTTTCGATAAAATTCATCAACCTTATGACAGCTTCCTGCCCGATGAGGCTTCTGTAAACCAACAGTTGCAGGATCGGATCAACCGGTTCAGAAAGAAAAAAAACCGCTTGATGCTGTATATGTCATCGGCAGCAGCCGTTTTTTTACTGGCCCTGATTACAGTATTATATACCACCACACACAAAGGAAGCACGTTTCCCGACAAACAGATGGCTTCTATTGGAGAGGTGATGAACCAGGATAAAGTACAACTGATCACCGGGAACCAGGTGGTCGACATGGAAAATAATGCCACGGTACAACTCACTGAAAAAGAAAATGCCTTGATTCAGGACTCCCTCTCCCGGAAAGAGATCGATTTAAAGAAAAATCAAAAGAACAAGCTGATCGTACCATTCGGAAAAAGATCGTCGGTGATCCTTGCCGACGGATCAGCAGTGCATGTAAATTCCGGAACAGAACTTGATTTTCCATCTGCCTTCATCGGACAGACGCGTGAAATCAGTGTAAAGGGTGAAATTTTTATTGAAGTGAAAAAACAAAGTCAGCCCTTCATCATTCACACGCCCAATTCTCAAATTACAGTCTATGGAACATCATTCAATATTTCATCCTATGCCGATGAAAAAAGTGAATCGGTCGTACTGGTAAACGGATCGGTGCATGTAAAAAGTGGTAAGGGTTCATTGATGCTGAAACCCGGCGAGATGGCAGA
>Ga0074193_1003376_pt1 | contig 11857 bp, 13 predicted proteins | sample EPASupsiteHSE605_FD_64523 | JGI IMG/M metagenome (GOLD analysis project Ga0074193, IMG submission 64523) | Bioremediated contaminated groundwater from EPA Superfund site, New Mexico - Sample HSE6-05 | ecosystem: Environmental > Aquatic > Deep subsurface > Groundwater > Contaminated ...
CACTCCTCAGCTTTGCTGAGCGAGTCTCCTTCGCTTCTCTTTAACTTTATTTTGAGTATCCTACTCAATTACAGTTATTGACTGGCATTTATTTACCTTAATTCTGTTTAATTTTCAAAGACCATTTGTTTTCGCTATCCTCAGACAGCTTATTCATTGTATCAATTTTACTTTTGTTTGTCAATACTTTTTTTAAAATACTTAATCTCTTGTCGCTAATCTCGAAGTAATGCGTTTTCTGACGTTTTTCTTAGGATTAATTTGTTTTCTCTCTCGCAGCGACAAGTAGTATCTTATCAAAACTACTTTGTGTTAGTAAAATTATTATCGTGTTCTATATTGAAATAAATCCTAGTTTCTTTAAATTTTTAGATATTCCTTTCATTTTCGCATACTGACACTCCAGGTAAAGTATATGTTAAATATTGTTTTATTTCTTAGTAACTCCTTTTGTAACAACAAAGCTTATAATTATAACAATGCTAGCTAAAATTCCTGCTTCTGGTCCAAATCCTCCCCCTGTAATAATATTTTCTTTAATTGTATCAATATTATATATTCCTAAAGATTGAGTTGTGCCACTAACAGGAAACCCAAAAATATTTCCTTGGAAATAATTCCAAGTAAGGTGATATCCTATAGGCATCCATAAATTTTTCGTCCTTATGTACATATAGGATAATAATAGCCCAACAAAAAAAATGTTTACTATTCCCAATATTTTCACATTAGGATTCCCTAAGTGAAGAAATGCAAATATTCCTGAAGAAATAACTGCTGCTAGATAAGGTCTTCTCATTTGATATAGTGTAGTTTGTATATATCCCCTACACATTATCTCTTCATTTAAAGATACAATTATATATAAAATTATTCCCCACAATGCATTAGTGGTGAAGTTAGGTTGTAACAATGAATTCTTTAAAGTAGCATGGTTGGATATAAGCAAGCAAAAAAATATAAATGTCATAGATATAGCTCCAATAGCTGAACCCCACAAAAACTCTCTCCAACTTCCTTTTATTGATACCAATCCTATTTCTTTAAAGTTTTTATTAAATAATTTTAATAAGATAAGTATAATAACTAATATACTTGCTAAGTCGAAGGTTTTACTTATAATCATCCATACAATATCTACTTGACCATTAAGCAGATAGTTTTGTGCTTCAGTATAAAATCCTCCAAATGTACTAAAGTTACCCTTTGCCATAATTAGAGCAATTATAGCTAAAAGTATCGGAAAAGAAATTAATGTTATTAGAAAATAAAAGAAGAAAAATAAAATTATTTTATAGCCAGATCTTACCTCGCTCTCCTTATTAATAAATAAACCTCTCATTACATCCCTCCTTGTACTCATATAGAATATATTAACATAAATCTCAAAAAAATCAAAAGACTAAGTTTCCTTAGCCTTTAACATTTTCTAAATATCTATTTTATTCTCCATAAGGTATGCTGTGGATTTAAATAAGCCAATATATATCAAAATATTATATATTAAAGATGCAATATTTACACTTAGCTGAGAATTTTTAATTGAAAACAAAGCTTCACTATCGGTGCCTGCAGACCCTAAGCTTCCTTCTGCATTTTTAAGAAAATCTAATGTAAAGTCCATTGTTTGTGGGAATATTTTAATTAATTTGTACTCTATATAAAATATAACTGCATTCAATATTATAAAAGTTATAAATCCTAGGAGTTTACTCATCCTCTTACCTTTAAAAGCTACCTTTGTTAAGGTTATAGAAAAATATATCATTAATAATAGCATTATTAAATTTATAAGTCCAAATAAAAGTGCTGATACTATTATTTCTTTAGCGTTAAAGTATAACACTATTTTTTCTATAACATCAATATCAAATAATATTCCTAATAAAATTTTCAAGAATATAAATAGTATCAATGTAGATGCAGCAAACCATAGTACTCCTGTAATAATTTTAGACCCTAAAATTTTATTTCCACTTACAGGCAGTGTAAAAGTTAAATATCCTGTATCTTCATATAAATCATTTCTAAAAGAGTTGATTACAAAAATTAATGTAACTACCATAAGCGCAATGGATATTACAGAGAACAATCCAATTATTGCTTGCTCACTCCATTTATTTATTCTTGTTAGTAATAGAACATCCAATAAAGCAGTTATTATAAATAACCCTCCAAATAATTTATAGTTACCTTTAATCTCATATTTAATTAATCTTCCCATTATTCAAATACCTCCCTAAATATCTCATCAATAGACTTTCCTTTTTCAAGCCTCAAATCTTCCGCATTTCCAGAAAGCATTATCTCTCCATCCTTTATAAATGCTACATCATCAAATATTCTTTCAATATCCTTTACAAGATGCGTAGTTATAATCATCGAACTATCCTCATTATAATTCTGAATAATTGCATCGAGGATTTTTTCTCTCGCCACTGGATCAACTCCAGCTAGTGGTTCATCTAATATATATAATTTAGCCTTCCTAGACAATACAAGAGTTAAATTTAACTTTTCCATCATTCCTTTAGATAAAGAGGTTACTTTGCTCTCCTCCTCTAAATTCATAAATTCTAATAATTCCTTGCATCTTTTTTCATCAAAATCCTCATAAAAATCTTTAAAAAATTCTACTGCATCTTTTATCTTCATCCACTTAAAAAGATAATTTTTATCTGGCAGGTATGAAACCATAGCTTTAGTTTTTACTCCTGGCTTAGTTCCTTCAATAAATATCTCTCCACTGCTTTGTCTTAATATACCTGCTACTATTTTTATAAAAGTTGTTTTTCCACTTCCATTAGGCCCTAAAAAACCTAAAATCTTTCCTTTTTCTAAGGTTATATCTACATCCTTTAACGCTTTCTTAGTAAAATAGTTTTTTGCTAAACCTCTAGCCTCTAGAACTGTGCTCATGTCTATTCCTCCTCTTTTAAATTTCCAGTTACCATTTCTATTATCTCGTCACTTGTAAAACCTAAATTTTTCATTTCTTCTATGAATGTGTCCATTGCACCCTTTGCAGTATCTTTCTTTAATTTATATATTATCTTTTCATCTTCCGTTATAAATGTCCCCATTCCTCTTTGAGTATAAGCAAAGCCTTCTCTTTCAAGTTCTTTGTATGCTCTTTGAATTGTGTTAGGATTAACCTTATATTCTGCTGATAAATCTCTTACAGAAGCCAATTTGTCTCCTCCTCTTAATTGTTTAGAAATAATTTGCTTTTTAATTATATTCATTATTTGAATGTATATTGGAGTCTTATCATCAAATACAATATTCATATTCCACCTCCGTTATTTGCAGCATTTGATTTTCAAGCTTGTTATAATGTATTAGTGTACTACTAATATAATACGCTAATACTCACTTGTCAATACTATTTCCAAATTTTATTTAAATAATCTTATTTTTATAAAAAATAAACGCAGAGCTTATATACTCTGCGTAGTTTAATTATTTATTTTTGCTTTTTAATAGTATAAAGTTGGTAGTACTCGTTGCTACTAATTTTCCTTCTTTATTATATGCCTCTCCACACATATGTACTATTGTTTTTCCCATTGATTTTATCCCAACATTAACAATAAGTTCGTCTCCCATAGTAATTGGTCTTTGATAAGTAGTACTTATGTCAATAGTTGCAATAGCTTCCTCTTTGCTTTCAAAATGACATAGAGCTCCAAATACATTGTCAAAGGCTGCAGTAATTAAGCCTCCCTGCATTCCCCTAGCAGGATTTAAATATTTCTCCTTCACAGGAAATCCTATGGTTAAGCTTTTTCCAGGAATATAATCAATAAACCTTGGATCCATACTGTGAAAGCAATTTGCTTTTCTTGCTTTTATTTGATCATATAATTCTTTTTTTATATCTTCAAGATCTATTTGTCCCTTCATAATACTTCTCCTTTTATATTACCAGTTTTTCAAACAAATATAATTATAACATAAAAGGAAGAAATTTATTAATAGGAAATTAAACATTGATAATTTATTTTTAAATTCTGAATAAATTCTTTAGCCATATTAGCTTTTAAATTAACTTTATAGTATTCAAGTGCCCTTTGCAGAGCATTTAATGTGTATATTACTTTTTCCTTTGCTGCATTTTCTCCCATGTTCCCTATTCTTATAACTTTTCCCTCAAGGAAATCAAAAGAACCTGCTATCATTAGATTAAATTCCTGCAATATATAATCCGTTAAATGTTTTGAGTTAATGCCTTCTGGAACTTCTATTACTGTTACAGTATTTGAATATCCATTTCTTGTATATAGATTTAAGCCCGCCTTTGTAATAGCCTGCCTTAAGGCATCAGCAATGCTCTCATGCCTCTCAAGTATTTCTTTGTCTTCCAATATATTATCTACAGCCCTCCTTAGACCGACTATATCACTAATAGGAGGTGTATAAGGAAACCATTTTTTCTCGTAATAATCCTTCCATACTAATAGATTACAGTAAAAAGATCCTATTGGAGTTTTTCTGTTTTTCATAACCTTGAAGGCTTCATCACTAATGCTTAAAAAACTAAGTCCAGTTGGAGCTGACAAGCATTTTTGTGATGCTCCAAGAGCAATATCTATTCCCCAAGAATCTACTTTTAACTCTTCTCCACCCATGGCTGAAACACTATCAACTACTGTAAGAATACCCTTCTCCTTTAACAATGGGCAAATATCCTGAACAGGATTTAAAACACCAGATGGAGTATCACAATGCACAATAGTAGCATACTTAAAATTGCTATCCTTTTGAAGAAAACTTTTTAATTCATCAATGTTTATGGCTTCTCTTCTATCACCTTTAAAATATATAGGTTCTCCACCGTACATTTTAGCAAAATCACCAAAGCCTTCTCCAAAGACACCATTATCTAATACTAATACCCTGTCACCAGCTTCCGTAAGTGATGCACAAGCTGCCTCAAGTCCTAATATACCTTCTCCACTCAATACTCTCACACTATTTTTTGTTTTTAAAAATTCACCTATTCTATCACAAGTCTCTTTATAAAAATCATAAAACTCTAAATCCAGATCAGGATTTGTTGTTTCCATAGCTCTCGCAAGCCTTACATTTTCCCTAACTGAAGTTGGTCCAGGAGTCATAATCATAGGGACACTCATCACTATCGCCACCATTTCTATACATTTTAATAATTATTATATCACTAACAAAAAAACTTTTGCCAATGTATCGATACAATGCTTCAAATATTAGGTTTTAATATATTATAAAAAAGTATATACTATATTTATTGCAATAATTTATTGTTTTATAAGGGAGGTTTTTAAAATAAATTCCTTGGAAGATTTGAAGTTAAAAATTAAAAATATATCGGAAAACTATAATTCTGAGGATATTGGTGGATGGATCACTGGAGATGGTCCTGTGCCTTGTGATATTCTTTTTGTTGGTGAAGCACCTGGTAAAACAGAAGTAGAACAAGGGAAGCCCTTCGTTGGAATGGCCGGTGAGACTTTTGAAGGTTATTTGAATTTAATAGGTCTATCTCGTGATAAAATAAGAATAACTAACACTTGTTTCTTTCGTCCAATAAAAAAGAAGATTGGAAAAACCGGTAAAACATCTATAAGTAATAGGCCTCCTAAAACTTCTGAGATAAATCTTTTTAGAGAAATTTTAGATGAAGAAGTATTACTTGTTAATCCTAAAATAATAATAACCTTAGGAAATGTTCCTTTAAAAAGACTTACAGAATTTCAAAGCATAGGGGAATGTCATGGGAAACTATTTTTTAATGAAGTCTTAAATAAAAACATCTTTCCTATATATCATCCTTCTTCTCTAACCTATAATAGAGATCCTAGTTTTAAAAATGCCTATGAAGAAGACTGGCTAAAACTAAAGGAAGCCTTGAAGACAATATAACTTCAAGGCTTCTTATTATTAAATTAATATAGAAGTTAGAAGCTTAATAGTATCATTAATATCCTTTAAGCTCATAATCTCCTCTGATGTATACATATATCTACAAGGAATCCCTATCATAGCTGTTATTATGCCCCCTACCTCCTTGTGTATAACACCGCCTTCATTTTTTTCATTATTAAAACTGTACTGAAGCTTTATACTTTCCATATCAGCGGTTTTTTCAATAATTTCTTTTGAAGATTCATGAATTACTAAGTTTTTATCAAAAATAGATAGGACAGGTCCCTTGTTAAGTTCTATTTCTCCTTTACCACCTAGAAAATCCTCCGCTTCTATTGAAGACAGAACTATTGCTTTTTCTGGCTTAATATTAAAAGCTGCAGCCCTAGCCCCTTTATATCCACTTTCTCCCGAAACTGAAAAAACAAAGTATACTTCCTTATTAAGCTTACTAATATCTATTTTTCTAATAGTTTCAATTAATATATAGCAAGCTAATTTACTATGTAAATTTGCTCCCATAAGCATTCCGTTGTTTTCTAGTAAATTACCTATTAACTCTCCTAAATGCCCTTTTTCAATTTGGCTTAAGGCTGTTTCACTGTTGCTTACTCCTAAATCAACGAAGAAATCATTCTTAGATGGATTATCCTTAAAGGAATCTAATCTTCCAAGAATTTTATTATTAAATTTTACAAGGCTTCTTACTAACTTTTCCGGCTTAGCATTGCCTATAGGATACACTCTTACAAAGCCATTTTTCTCTACCTCTGTAACAATAAAGCCTGGGTTATCCATATGAGTACATAACATTAGTTTTTCATTTCCTGAACCAGCTTTAACAACTAAATTTCCTATTCTATCCTGTTTAATGAGTATATCTGCTCCCTTAGCCTTAAAAATTTCCTCTATCTCTTTTTTTATTTGCTCTCTTATATTACTTTCACTGCTGCATACCCCAAAAGAACTTAATAACCTTTGTATTAACTTATCCATATTTTTCAACCTCTCAATAAATAAACATTATCTTTTCTTTGTAAACAAATTTAATATTGAAAATCCTATAAAAGATACCACTAATACAACCATAAAAGCTGAAAATATCTTATTCCCAATGGTACTTGTATTCTTTCCAAGGATACCTGCTATAATAGATAAAATACCCATAATTATATTATAGATACCTACTGCTCTACTGACATATTTTTTGTGTCCTCTAAACATTAATCCACCTAGTAATATTAAATATATTCCGGTTCCCATCATAAAATAAAATTCCCAAGTCTCCAAGATAATCCCTCCAAATTATAAAGATTTTAAAAATTTATTTAATAAATTAAAAGTATTATTATAATCCTCTAAACTGCATACTCCAATTGATGTATTGGAATACTTGCAAGGTATAATAATTTCTCCTATTTCTGTTCCTTCCGCTGACATAGAATAGGAGCCTGTTACACCACTTTCAGTAGAATACTTCCCAATTCCATGGGGAATATTGTTTTTTATAGCAACAGCTTTCATATCCATAATTATATTAGCGCTTAAAATTTCTTCTTGACTCATCATGGAAATAATGGGCCCTTTGGAGAGTTCTACTTCCCTTTTGTTCTGCTTATTCAATTCACTTCCCTTTACTGTAATAACTAGCTCTGGATTGATATTATAAGCTGAAACATATGAACCTCTACCATTTAGCTCTCCTTGTACTGAAAAGACTCCATAAAAATCACAATTATATTCTTCCTTTAATAATCCTAATAGAATGCTGCAGCCTAATCTACTGCTAAGAGCTTTCCCCTTTAATAGTCCTTCTCCAAAACTCTCAAGACGAGAAGTAAAAACTGCATATTCCCCTAAAGGTATGATTTTTTTAGCTTCTTCCTTAGAATTTGCACCTATATCTATACATAATTGATTTGTATCATAGATTTTTTCTCTTTCTGCTTTTCCTTGAAGGTGTATTGGCTTAATTCCAATTACCCCATTAAGCTTATCTTTCCCTATATATACCGTCTTGCAAGGTATTGTTTCAGTATCTAGTGATCCTAGAAGGTCGAATTTTAAAGTTCCATCTTCATTATATCCAGTAATAATAAACCCGGGCTCATCCATAAAAGCATCTACTACCACTTTCTTGCCGTTACCTCTTTTGTGTCCTATAATATTTCCCATTCTATCGACTTTAATTTCATCTACACACTCTTTAATTTCTTTTTTAATTATCTCTCTAACTTCCCCTTCATATCCTGAAGGAGCATTGGCATCACATAATTTTTTTAAAAGCATAAAATCTCCTCCAGTTCATGGCTTTTAATACTTTTTATGAATGTAGCAACAAGTCTTCCTGTATTCTTAATATCTTCTAGGTTAATTACTTCCACTCTCGTATGCAAATATTTCGTTGGAATAGATATTAATAAAGCTGGTATTCCTGAACCAGTAATTTGAATATCCCAAGTATCAGTTCCAGTATTACCTGGCTCAACCTCTACCCCATAAGGAATTTTATAAGCTCTTCCTACATTCATAAGTCTTTGGTTTAACTTTGGATGTAAATTGGGTCCTACACAAATGATAGGTCCATTTCCTAAAATATTTTCTCTGTTTTTATCTCCCATAGCTCCACTATCAAAGGTTGTATCTATTGCTATACCTACATCTGGCATCATACTATGGCTAATCATTTTTGCTCCTCTATGCCCTAATTCTTCCTGACAAGAGCATACAAAATAAACATCTAAATCATGTTCATGGTCTTTCAGTGCCTTGGCACATTCATATAAAGCAACAATTCCTGCCCTATCATCTGTAGTTTTACAGGAAACATTGTTGTTTAACAGTTCCGTAAACTCTCCTTTGAGTGTCACAAAATCTCCTAACTTAATCTTATCTTCTAAAAATTCTCTAGAGTATCCAGTATCAATAAATAAATTGCCACCTTGTATGGCCTTGCTTCCATTATTTTCAGTGTCAGTAAACTCTCCTTGAATAATTCCCGTAAGCTTTTCTTTTCCATGAATAACTATTTCTTGAGAAATTAATGCCTTAGGATCTACCCCAACTCCCTTAAACCTTAAAATTCCGTTATGGCATATCTCAGTTACTATCAAAAATATTTCATCCGCATGGGCAGAAATCATTATGCTGCCTTGCCCCTCTCCTTTTTTATGTATGACTATATTATTCATCTTATCTATGTAAATATCTCCAAAGCCTTTGAAAGCTTCTTTTATTATTGGATAAAGCATGTATTCTCTTCCACTAGGTGCATGAGCTAGACATAATTCCTTTAACAATTCTTTACTATCCATATTCTCCTCCTGCAATTCACAAATACATATTCCTAATTATACAATATAATTTAATAATTAAACCCCCACCTATAAATTATCCTAAAAATTTAATAAATATTTATTAATTGATGTATATTTCATTTATATATGTCAATACTGTAAATGAAAGCTAAATAAAAAAAGCCGCGTTGCTAACTCCCCCCTGAATTACTTCGCGGCTTTTTTACTTTTTTAATTAAAATTTTTTATATAAACATATGAATTTATAATACTATTTTTGTAATGCTATCACACCTTTTGCAATAGCCTTTGCAACTTTATCTTGATATACCTGATCACTTAGCATCTTATCTTCTTCAGTATTTGATAAGAATCCCATCTCAACTAATATTACCGGAACTGTAGACCAATTAAATCCTGTCATATCACTTCTTTCTACAACTCCCCTATTTTTCATCCCAATTTCATTAATTAATGTTGCAAAAACAGCTTGTCCAAAAGCTTTGCTTTGTTTATAAATACCCTTTGTATTTTCATTATTAGATGGCACTAACATGGAAGCTCCTCTAACTGACTTGTTATCTGATGAATCTGCATGAATTCTAACAACTAATGCAGCTCCTGCTTCATTTCCTATTTCAGCTCGCTTCACATTACTAAGAGATTTACTATTATCTGTCTTAGTCATTATAACTTGAAAACCTGCTTGTTCTAAATAAATCTTTAATTTTAGTGCCACTTTCATATTAATCTGATATTCAGGTGTTTTAGTATTTATTCCCTCAGCCCCACCTGTTTGTTTGTATTTTAAAGTTTTAGAGTTTGGCGCTACAGGTTCTTTATCTAAATCAGCCTTTGCTGCATGGCCTGGATCTAATACTATGATTTTATTTGAAAGCTTATAGTCTATTTTAGGTATACTTACTTTTTGCTCTGAGCTAGAGCTTGCTTTCACTATTTTGTTATCTTCTGTTTTTGTACTCACTTGTTGATTGTTAGAATTACTTAAGTCTTGCTTTTTTACCTGCTGATCTTTTTTATTGTTTTCAGAAGTATCTATCTTAGGAGTCCCCACTAATTTTACTTCTTTTTCTGAAGAGGCACTATTTCCGCAGGCTGAAAATATCATACAAAATAAAACACCTAACAAAATTATTCTAATTTTTTTGTAGTTGTACATATTAATCATCGCCTCCTTTGTTTATATTAACTAAAGGCGTTTCAAAATATATACTACTACTTGGAAATGCCATAGAAATATTTTCTTTTTCTATAATATCCATAATCTTAAAATTTACTTCTTCTTTTATCTGCGAGTATTTATCCCAGTCTACAGTGTTAGTAAAACAATTAATCGCAATATCAAGGCTACTTGCACCAAAGTTATCAAAATTTACTAAGATTCCTTCCTTAACTATGTTTTCATCTTCTATTAACATTTCTTTTATTTTATTAATACAATTTCTTAATTGTTCTTTTGAAGTTCCATAGGTTACTCCTATATGAAAATTTAATCTTCTAATATCCCTTTTTGTCCAATTTATAATGGTGGAATTTGCCAAAGTTGAGTTTGGCTCAGTTACAAGCCCCTTATCTATAGCTCTAATTTTTGTACTTCGAAAGTTTATATCTTCTACTACACCTTCAACATTTGAGGTTCTTATGTAATCACCTATAGAAAAAGGCTTATCTAATATTATTATTAATCCTCCAAAAACATTTGAAAGAGCATCTTTGGCAGCAAAGGCAAAAGCTAATCCACCAATCCCAAGTCCAGCTATAAATCCATTTACATTATATCCCCATTCATCTAGAACAACACTTATGGTTAATGCTACAATAGTAATTTTTATAATCTTTGATAAGAATGGAAATACTATTTTATCAAGTTTGAAATTAAATTTATCTGAAAGTTCTTCATATAACAATGAATGTTCCTCAGTTAAATTTAAACATCCCCAAGATACTAATATTATTAAGACTGAATTAATCATGTGCTTCAATAATATACTTTGAGAAAAATCATAGGAAAAACCTCTCCCCAAAAACAATATTGCTAAATAAACACCTATAACTATAAAAATAGACCTAATTGGCTCTTGAAATGCTTCAATAATCTTTGTATTTAATTGTGTTTTTGTTTTTGAAGATATTTTTATTAAAATTTTTAAGATATATCCTGTAAATATTTTTCTAATAACCATAAATAGAAAGAAAATACCAACCGCAAATCCTATATACTTTAATGTATTTTCATTTAATCTATCGCTTAACGATGAAAACTTATCTACAGTATTTTGAAAAACCTCCTGAGCGCCATCCATGTTATCTCCATCCTTTTAATTTATTGTGATATTGTATAATATCCCTACTATCCATTTTATTAAAATTTATAAATATACTCAATAATAATTATAAAAATAAAAAACGCATCTTATAATTAAGATGCGTTTTGGTGATCCACCGGGGAATCGAACCCCGGACAACATGATTAAAAGTCATGTGCTCTACCGACTGAGCTAGTGAATCATATGACCCGGCGGCGACCTACTCTTCCACACCGTCACCAGTGCAGTACCATCGGCGCTTTGAAGCTTAACCTTCGTGTTCGGAATGGGAACGGGTGTTACCTTCAAGCCTTAACCACACGATGC
>Ga0074193_1003378_pt1 | contig 11843 bp, 8 predicted proteins | sample EPASupsiteHSE605_FD_64523 | JGI IMG/M metagenome (GOLD analysis project Ga0074193, IMG submission 64523) | Bioremediated contaminated groundwater from EPA Superfund site, New Mexico - Sample HSE6-05 | ecosystem: Environmental > Aquatic > Deep subsurface > Groundwater > Contaminated ...
GAGAGCTCAGCGGGGCGCGTAACGCGCACGGGTGACCGCTTTGTGTGGCAGTTCTGCTGACAGTGCAGAAGTTTCTATTGCATTGTCAGACCTGAAAAATTTCCTTTGTTGTGATCTATTGCAGTTGATATTTAAACGTGCCTGGATTGCAACAGAACAGAACAAAGAGTTAGATAAAGAGTAATTTTGTAAAAAGAGGTTACTAAATGAGTCTTATTTCGTTTGACGTGGAAAAGTGTACAGCTTGTGGAATCTGTTCTATGACTTGTCCTATAAATATAATCATGCCTGGAGAAAAAGGAGCTCCGTCCTTACCTCTCGAATGTGAGGCATTTTGCACTCATTGTGGGCACTGTAAAGCTATTTGTCCGACTAATGCAGTTATGGTAAATTATCAGTCATTTTCTCCTGAAGATGATAATGCTAGCATTGAGCAGATTAACCCTGAACAACTTAAAAAATATATTCAAAGCAGACGCTCGATAAGGGTTTTCAAAGATAAGCCTGTTGAGAACGAGAAAATCAAAGATCTTTTTGAAGCCGTCCGCTTTGCTCCGTCAGGAATGAATGGACAACCTGTTAGGTGGCTTGTTGTAACCGATTCATCAGAGATTAAAAAATTTGCAGATCTTACTATTGAGTGGATGAGAATGATGGCAGAAAAAGACGCAGACCATCCTCTTAAGCGTTATTTCCCTGTTCTTGTTGCTCTCGCTGATGCAGGCCTTGACCCCATTTGTAGAAATTCTCCGGGACTTGTCTATGCTTACTCGGAAAATGCCTCTGGATACACTGATAGCATTATAGCCCTGACGACTTTTGATCTCATTGCTCCTTCTTTTGGTCTTGGAACTTGTTGGGTAGGACTACTGCATAGAGCAGCAGTTGAATATCAGCCATTAAAAGAGGCTCTTGGGATTCCTGCAGGGTTTGTTTTGCAATTTCCAATGCTTTTTGGGTACCCAAAATATAAATATAGAAAAATACCAGGTAGAAAAAAAGCGGATATTTTGTGGAGATAACCGTAATCAAAGTTATTTTGGTTCTATGCTATTTTATGGGTTTTGTTGTAAAAGATGCATTTTAAATGGATTTTAAATATATTTTAAATGCATTTTAATATATTTTTATCATTGATTACGACGGATAAGTGGCATAAAGATGTCGTCAACAATCTCATGGATGATTTTATCGGATACAGGCTCATGAGTAGTAAGTAGCTCATATCGTAGTAAATCTAAAGGTAATGATATAATCCGTAAACTTATTTTTTCAAGTTTGACTTCTCCTCGCATCTCAGCATTTTTCAGAATCGTTATCATTGCTGTTATTAATTTATCTTCTTCTTTCGGGGGTATTATTTGTGGAATTGAAATGAGTTTATCTTTCCCAAAATCTACTATGAGACCATGTATGGTTTCGGCACCAATAATTTGCAGAGGTTTTGCTATTCCATGAAGGAAGGAAAATACATCATTACGCAGATCGCCGGTATCCGGTACTTCTTTTGGTAAAAGTGGAAGTGGAGGTACAAATTTATGCAAAACTGACAAAATTAATGTTGGTTTATTAGCCCAACGACGATAAACAACTGCTTTATTAGTTTTTGCTCGTGCAGCTACCCCCTCCATTGTAAGATGGTTGTAACCTACATCACAAAGCTCTTTCCATGCAGCTTCAAGTATTGCATCTTCAAGTACTTTTCCACGACGCCGTGTTCCTTTGCAGGAATTTTTATCACTTTCGGACTGATCGGACTGTAAATGATGGTCATTAGTATCCATGCTCACCAGTATCTTCCGTAAAAAAGTTTTATGATAATATTGTGTTTTCTTAGATCTATTAAGATCTGTTATGTCATAGAACTTATATCTTGATCAGGTTACATTACATAGTATATATAAATTCTATACAGATATATTGTTCCTGGTGGAATAACTATAAAATGGAACAAAGTTACTTATATTTCTGGCTAGGTTGACAAAAATAATGAAGAAATTTGTTCACAAGCCTGCTGACAATTAATAGTTCCAATTTCATTTTTTGTGTTTCTTACTTTCAAATCTTTGCCTTCATATTCTGAATATTTTCCTGAAAAAAAACATTGCTATCCAGGCTCGAAGAATTAAGTTCAATTGCAATTTCATTTAAAGAAAGTATAAAATCGGCTCTTATCCTGAAAATTAGCTCTTCTGGTTGAACAGCGCAAAAAAATGTAGGTTTACCTTCAATTATTTGTACATACCCTTTTTTCTTCATTCCTCTGAGAATTCTATAAATTTTAGACCTGGGAACTCCAGAATTTCTAGCAATTTCACTTGCCTTAGCCTGCTTAAGACAGATAAGAGTTGAATATATCTTTGCTTCATTGCTTGTGAAACCCAGCTTTTGAAGGTTTTCTATAAACGTAAGAAGCATCTCAATTTCCTCCTTTCACCTTCATTATCCGGTTGAATTTTTCTGAGTTTTTATCTGCACGGCTGAATCCGGTCCTGTTACTGGCTCATTTTTGCGTGTTGACAATAATAGAGAAGGAATGAGTGTAATTATTGTAAAAACAATCAACCACCAAAAGGCTACATTGTATGCACCTGCAACAGTTTGAGCACCGGATACCGAGCTATAAGAAAGTTGCTGCTCGACGATTGTTGCAAGAATAGCCGATCCAAAAGCTCCCCCAATTGTCAGTAAAATCCTCGTTGCTACACTGGCATGAGGAACTTGATCTCTATTTAATCCAATATATGCGGAAGCCATTATTGGAATTAACAAACCTCCCAGACCTGCTCCTCTAAGAAACAGTGCAGCCATCAATAAAATTTGATTTGTATTCGAATTAGCAAAGGCAAATGGGAATGTACCGATAGTTGTAACAATAAGGCTTATGACAACTATTATACGAGAGTCTATGCTGTCGGCTAGTCTCCCGATCCAGCTTCTGGTCAATAACATGCCAGCTCCCTGGGGAATTAATAAAAGGCCGGCAAATAGAACGCTTTCGCCACGTACCTGCTGGTAGAATAACGGTAGAAGAAGCATGGCTCCGTTCATGATGATGCCTGACAGAAAGAGTGAAGCAGTTGAAGCGGAAAAATTACGCGATTTAAATAGATGAATGTCAAGTACTGAAGATGTTTTCTTGTGTAAGGCATGGACAATATATGCAGCCATCAGAAGCAAACCAGTAACTAATGGAACAACTACCTCATTGCAATCAAAACTGCCATGAGAGCTTACCTGAGAAATGGCATAAATGAGTATGGAAAAAGCTGGGGACAACAAAAAAAGGCCGATAATATCAAGAGATTGCTTACTGTTGTAAGGCTTCTCAGTCGGTAGCCCCCACCAGGCCAGAAATAAAGCTATAATGGTGACTGGAATATTTACATAAAAAATCCAGCGCCAGCTTAAACTGTTTACAATAATCCCGCCCAGTACTGGACCAAGAATCGGTCCCAGCAATGCAGGTATGCTGACAAATGACATCATACGTCCTAAATTCTGGCCACCAGCAGCCTGAACCAGCATTGTTTGCAAAGTTGGCATCAATAAACCTGCACCAATACCTTGCAGAAGTCTAAAACCGATTAAACTTTCTATGTTCCAGGAAAGAGACGAGAGAAACGAACCAAATAAAAAAATCAAAAGTGAACTCATATACACTTGTTTACTGCCAAAACGACTGGTAGCCCATCCTGAAATCGGTACCGATATTCCCATTGCTAGCACATATCCTGTAATGGTCCACTGAATGACAGAAATTGTGCTATTTAGGTCTTCTCCAATTGTCTTTATAGCCACGTTGACCATTGTTGAATCCAGTAGTGGTGCCAGAGAACCGATAACCAGGATAATAGCTATCTTAAGTAACATCGGTTCAAGTTTTTCATTTTGAAGCTTATTTTTTGCCATGTGAATACACCAATCACGTAATAAATAAGGAACTATACGTTCCTTATGGTAGGGGACGTTGAGTTTCTTATTTATACCTTATGGTGCTTCTTTGGCAGGGTTCCTTGCAAAAGTCGGGTTATTTTTACAAAACAACTGAAAACCTTCACAATTAGGCAGATTAAGGCAGTGTAAGGAAAATTAAGGCAGTGTACCGAATTTTCTGCAAATGAAAATCTCAAGAAACTGGTAATAAAAATCCAACATTGAGAGAACGGAATTATACTCAGTAAACAGCTTCTCAAGGAGACGCATAAGTACGAGCAGTCAATCTGGCACGTCTGCCTCGGTTACGTCTCTAATCTCGCTAACATACCAACCGGCTCGATTGGAAGCCTGGACGGCTGGTCCACGGTTTTCATCCGTACCAGGGTGGGAAACGATGTCTGGTCTAAAGCAGTTGCTGCGGACCGGTTCGAGACAAAGCACATCGAAGAAGTAAAGCTCGGTCTTGGGCTCGTCATGAAGCTTGAAAAGGGGGAGATCGACAAGAACCGCAAGATACCCGATGAGCGCAGGAATTTTGGGGTTAATAAGGCGCTGTGGGATCCCTACTCCTGAAACTTATCTTTATTTCGTCAGCGAAAATAGCTCGTGTTATCTATACGGAATCAGGGGTGGGATAGGTTCTCATATTCTCAATATGATTCCATCGAAATGTATGAAAATTTCTAAAATTAAACTGCTTTTTCTTATTATAGTTTGAATAAAGCTTTAATTAAAGGTCATTTATCAAGATTAAGAGGAAGATCACAGTAGTTTTACAGGAAAAGTTACTGTATTTTCTTGCCTGCTCTCTGGTAGCTCTTAATCTGATTTTCTACAGGATTATTCTGAGTGTAGAGGTAATAGCTTATCAGACTTTCTACAGGTTATTCTGAGTGTAGAGGTAATAGCTTATCAGACTTTCTACAGGTTATTCTGAGTGTAGAGGTAATAGCTTATCAGACTTTCTACAGGTTATTCTGGGTATAGAGTAATAGCTTATCAGGCTTTCTACAGGATTATTCTGAGTGTAGAGGTAATAGCTTATCAGGCGGATCTGATCTGTCTCTAATAGATTTATTTAAATGCTTATTCTAATATTTTTGCAATGGAGCCCTAAAATTAATCCTTGACTACAGGCACAGCAATTTTGCGTTTAATCTCACCATCTATGTAGACAATCTTGATTGGTACTCCGTAGGCATCCTGAAGATTTTCTTCAGTGACCACAACTTCAGCCGGGCCCATTGCCAGAAACTTGCGATCTTTCATGATACCCACCTTGCTGGACGAAAGAAACGTGTGGTCCGGGAAATGAGAGGTCATCACCAGAGCTAATCCCTTTTGAGATAATTTTTTTATCATTTTTATTGTATAAATCTGATTTCCTACATCAAGATGAGAAGTCGGCTCGTCAAGCAGGAGAATCTCAGGCTCCTGGGCAAGCACACGAGCCATAAGCACAAGTTGCATCTGTCCGCCACTGAGTTCTGTGTATGGTTTGTCCCAAATATGCTCAATGTTCACTGTCCTGAGAGCCTCAAGCGCAATTTCTCTATCTTTATGTGAGGGAGAAGCAAACGTATTCAGGTGAGGGGTTCGCCCCATCATGACTACCTGCAGTACAGAATATGGAAAAGTAGGAGTATGGATCTGAGGAATGAAACCTATTTTCTTTGCCAGTTTTTTTGGCGCATACGAAGAAATGTCTAATCCATCAATACTGATATTTCCTGCATTCAGCGGATACAGATTGCAGAGACAGCGAAGTAGAGTAGATTTGCCGGTGCCATTGGGCCCGAGAATACAAAACACATCCCCACAGTCTACCGAAAATGAGATGTCCTCGAAGATATTCCTTTTTCCGTCATAGGAAAAAGTAGCATTTTTTACTTCAAGTCTCGCACACATCATGACCACGTCTTTTTAGCTCTATATAATAAATATAAAAACATCGGAGCACCCAGAATCGAAGTAACTATACTGATGGGTATTTCTACAGACGTCAGCGTCCTGCATAACGTATCAACTGCCAGTAGATAGGAACCTCCTAACAGTATGGATGCTATTATCATGTCTTTATGATCAGGACCGACTAACATCCTGGAAATATGAGGTATTATCAGCCCTACCCAGCCAATTACCCCCCCGATACAGACGGCTGCAGCGGTCAGTAGAGTAGAACAGACAATAACTACCGGACGGAAAAGCTTGGTATCTATTCCCATAGATCTGGCCTCTTCGTCACCCATGGAAATAACATTAAGATGCCATCGCAGCAGGACAATTACCAGCATGGCAATGAGAATGACTGGTACAACCAGAATAAAATTAGCTGTGGAAGCCTTGGCGAAAGAACCCATAAGCCAGAAAACGATATCAGGAAGCTTGCTATAAGGATCGGCCACAAATTTCAGCAGTGAGATCACCGCAGAGAACAAGCCGCCGATAATAATTCCTGCCAGCACGAGCACTAATGTAGGATTGCTGCGATAGACACGACTTATTGCAAAGGTCATACTCACTGCAAGCAGTCCGAAAACAAAGGCTGACAATTGTATTACACCAGTTCCCTGGTCCATCAGTATTGCCAGAGCTGCACCTACTCCTGCACCGGCAGATACGCCCAGAATGGACTCGGAAACCAGCGGATTGCGGAAGACACCTTGATATGTGGCACCTGAAACTGCAAGACCGGACCCTGCGAGGACGACAGCAACTGCCCTGGGTAATCTCACGTCCCATACAACCGTATTCACGATTATGGACCAGGTATGAGGTATCGACCAGAAGAAAGCTATCTTTACACCGGTAATGTTTGCTATCGTATCTCCGATCCGTTCCAGGATACCGGAAACTACGATGACTACAACAGTAACAGGGTCAACAGGGTATCTGCCCATGAAGAGGGATGTAATAAGAACACCGATCAGCAGAAGGAACAAGATAAAGTTTATCGATACTTTACCCGGATAAAACCTGTATTTAGCCTTGCTACTAAGGGTAAAATCACTGGAGTTATGTGAATTTTCCTGTCCGGCTATTTCCACTTGTTTCATGGTTTACATACCCTGAGATTAAATTTTAGGTTCAGTAGCTTGTTTTTCAATACAGGTCAATCCGTATCATCCATTCATACTTCCCGGTTAGTCTTCAGGCAGATCCTGAAGTTCATGCGTTATCTACAGACATTACTCAAAGAATGACTTTTTCAATACCTGATTCTTTGAGAAGCTGCGAAGCAGTAGCGATAGTATTACGATACTCCATACGATCACGATATTCCAACGCTGAATGGAGGTACCAGTTATTCCTATAACCCGGAGCACGATTGATATGCACACCACCAATACGGTTGCCCCCACCAGCCATGACCCACATAGGGATATCATCATAGCTCCATCCTGCAGCTGGCCCGATGTCGATATTCCTCAGAACCAGACGCATGATTGCGATAATACGGGAACCTTCCATTGTCGAGCAGCGCGGATGTTCCTCCATAGGTGTTCCCCTGACCGGGAAGAAGCGACTTACATACACGCTTTTCAGGTTCCTGAACTGGCGGACAAAGAACATGAAATCCACATAATCTTTGTAACGTTCAGGCCCTGTCGTCAACCCGGCAAGCATCCCTGTACCGAACTCCAGCCCTGAATCATTAATCATTTTTGCCAGTTTCACCTTGGCATCGAAGCTGTCTCCTGCCTTGACCTTTTTAAATAGTTCACGATTCACAGTCTCAAAGGATGCTCCGATACGTTTCACACCAAGCCGTTTCAGTTCCAGGATGCTTTCCTCTGACATGGCAGCACCGACATTAACCGTTATGTCAGCTGATGTAAGGGGAACGATTGCGCGGACTATCTCAACAATCTCCCTACCATCGGATCTGCGGTCCGTGCCACCGCTAAGATGAAACTCCTTTAGTCCCTGTTCTTCAATGTATTTCACACCAGTTTTTATTTCATCAATGGTCAGCGGCTGAGTCGTGTCCTTGATCCAGTATGGGCAATACGAGCATAGTGGCTTCAGTTTGCAGGGAAGAACCGAGGCAATTCCCCCACTCCATCGGAATGTGTTGCCTATTTCTTTATTTCTTACTGTCAGAGCTGTCCGGAACAGATCCTGTGCTTTTACAGCATTCTCAGTCTCTTTGAAAAGAAAGAGAGCCTCATCGTGATCGATGGGCTCCTCTATACTTTTCTGAAGTATTTTTTCATAGGATATTGCCCGGTCAGTCATGCTGTCGTCTCCGCAATTTGCTCATCCGTTATGTTATCGTAGAGGTAGAACTCTGAATAAAACTCACGTGTTTCGTTATTGAAATCAAACTTTACTTTATCTGGATACAGTTTCTCCGCTGTCCACATTAGACCCATAACTGATTGAATTCCGTCTAATGATTCCCAACGGGGAGCTGCGTATACGCGGCCATTCTTCACTGCATTGATAGATTGCCACTGAGTATCGTTTAGAATTGTATTCTTCTCTGTTTCTGTCTTTGTAATAATTACATCAGGATTCCAGAGAAGGACCTGCTCAATGTTGACAACGAGATGCTCATCGACTTTCTGGGTCGAAGTAAGCGTAGTGTTTGTATCGTACAAATCGACACCACCTGCCAGGTCAATTATCGAACTCATTACTGTAAGCGGTCCAACCGTTGAAAGTGGGCCATCGTGGGAAGCATAATAAACTTTCACACGCTGGTCCTCTGGAATCGTCGAAGTGATATTAGTCACCTTTGTGATAGAATCGTTCCAGTAATCTGCAAGTTCGTCTGCTTCTTCCTCATTACCCAGTAGCTTACCCATTAATCTGAATGATTGCTCGTAGTCTGTCAGATTGTCTTTGGAAACAGCAACCACTGGTGCTACATAATCACTCTGCTCTTGATCCAGGTTTGGGTCTTTTGTCATAGACACAATTACATCAGGATCTAGTGCTAGCATCTGTTCCTGGTTCATGCCTTTGAAAAACACTCCAGTGACAGGCAGGCCATTCAGAGTATCATTTGCGTCCTCCGGTACCAAACGAGGGTTTGCATTGAACACCATATCTACACTGCTTAGTTTTTCTGGTGTCAATCTCCATGTCATATATGTGGGAATAGGATGCAGACAACTTATTTTCTCAATGTTTTCAGGAGTAGGAATCGTCACCGTTCTCTGTGCCATGTCAGTAAGCTCTGTTGTATCATCTGAATCACTTGTTTCTGAGGAACTGCTGCTACTGGAATGTCCGCTACCTGAATGGCGTGTCGATAAGCTTACATTGCTGTTAGAATAACTTGTGTTATTAGATGTGGTATTTAACGTGTTATTAGATGTGGAATTTAACGTGTTATTAGATGTCGTATTAGTATCATTAAGGGAATAAACGGGTGTACTCTCATTGGTTCCGTTAGTACCAATATCCTCTGCGACATTCACCGGTTTATCATCACTGCTGTTTTCCTTTTCGGTAATGGGATTTACTTTCTCCGTGCTCTTGTCAGAACTTGAATTATTTTCCTTTACTGAATGACTGTCCGTGCAACCACTTAAAAAGACTGCAGCCACCAACATCATGGCTATGAAGAGAACTTTGAGTTTCCTATTCATATCGAATCCACTCTATAATCAACTATTTATTGTGTACATGTAACCTGCAATGAACGAGTCTGAGCCCATGCTCTGTAAACTACAGAAGTCAAGCCTTGCCATAATTAAGGATTTCCGCCATAGTTATGAAGATAAGAAATCATCAACAGCTACCACTGAGATGCTCCTGAGTGTTTTACTTATCCTGCGTAACTGCTGGTCTATCGGTTACATGCTTACGCATGATGTCAGGGCCAGAAGTAACATAATTTCATAAATGAACTCTTTTTGCACTCATAGCAAGACCACTAGCTTTCAAAGATTTTATTGTTATGTTCTATTAGACATAATGACATAAATAATAATGACATAAATAATTATCGTTTCATCCTGACAGCACTGAAACATTTAGAGCAAAATACGATAGCGTTTAGTCATTTAACTTCTTTCCACGGATACTGTGTTCATAGCAAGACGGACAGCTTTCAACGCTTTAACGTTATGTTCACACAAACATAATGATATAAAATAATAATAGCACAAAAGTATAGTTTACATCTTAGAGAATTTCGATAAATCTCTAATCTCAAGAAATTACTTATATACCATTTATAAGCAACCAGCCATAAACTAGGGTTTTTCATGAGCATGCGGGCGTGGAGGGAGGAGTTTTCAGATCAGTTTTAAACAGAAATTTGACAACTTTTTTAGAATCGATATGCGTCCATGTCCATGGCTTTCTTGTCAATTCTTGAAATTTCCTGAGTGGTTTTATTCTTTTTGGATGTGAGTAATGACCAAGATTATTTAATGTTTAGAATAATATTTCATAAGGGGACTAAAAGAAGAGACAGCTAAATAGAGTTAGCAATGATAGAAAACAAAGTCAGGTAGAAGAATCTCTGTTTTGCTGCAACGATATTTAAATTATTTTCAAATTAGAATTCCGTATTAATGACTTGAACTTATATGAGTTAAATCTAAAAGAAAAAACATTTGGGGGTAAATTTTCTGGACTATACACTTCGAGTAGGAGGAGAGGCAGGACAGGGGTTGGCGACTATAGGAGGAGCTCTTGGACAGGTCTTTTCCAAGATAGGATTTCACGTATTTACGCACCAGGATTACATGTCCAGGATACGTGGAGGGCATAATTTTTACCAGATTCGTTTTTCCGATAAGGAGATATCTGCTTCAAGAGAGATAGTTGATATTCTTCTGGCTCTTGACCTGAACACTATAGAAATTCACAGAAAAAGCGTGAGAAATGAAGGATTTATTCTTTATGATTCCGAAATCACCAAAAAGAAATTTGAAGAACCTGAGTTCATAGATATCCCTTTCAGAAAAATAGCTCTTGATGTAGGTAAAAAAAGCATTATGGCAAATACCGTAGCAACCGGAGCAGCGCTCGGAATACTTGATCTTGGGCTTGAAGCCTTCAGAAACGTTATAAGAAAAGCTTTCAAGGATAAAGGGGAAGAGGTCATCAAGGATAATATAGCCTGTGCAGAAGCGGGATATCATTATGCTCGTACTAACTGTCCACGCTGTGAAGCTTTTGAAATCCGTGAACCTGAGTACAGAAGGCTCATGCTTATTGACGGGGTTCACGCGATAGGAATGGGAGCTGTTATGTCAGGCTGTAAGTTTTACTCCGGTTACCCTATGACACCTTCAACAGGGATTCTGGACTATATGGCTTCCAGAGCAGAAGAATACAATCTGGTCGTTGAACAGGCTGAGGATGAGATTGCAGCCATTAACATGGCTATAGGAGCTTCTTTTGCAGGTGTAAGGGCAATGACAGGAAGTTCAGGTGGAGGATTTGCCCTGATGACAGAAGGTCTTTCTCTTGCAGGAATGACCGAAACTCCTATTGTTATTGCGGAAATGCAGCGTCCAGGACCTGCAACCGGTTTACCTACACGCACGGAACAGGCAGACTTGCTTTTTGTCCTTTATGCAGCACATGGAGAGTTTCCAAGAGTGATTTTTGAGCCGGGAGACCCAAAACAGGCTTTTTACCTCACTAACAAGGCTTTCGAGCTTGCGGAAAAGTACCAGATTCCTGTTTTCATCCAATCAGATCAATATCTTGCGGATACCGAATGGACGTATGAAAAATTCGACCTTGAGCACCTAATTTACAATGATTATCGACTGAGAGAAAAAGACCTTGAAGGTGTTGAGGTTTATAAACGTTTTAAATATTCCAGTACAGGAATATCTCTTCTTGCGGTCCCGGGAGAAGCTGGAAAACACCTCGTTGTGGCGGATAGCGACGAGCACGACGAGGAAGGACATATCATAGAAGATTCCGAG
>Ga0074193_1003379_pt1 | contig 11831 bp, 8 predicted proteins | sample EPASupsiteHSE605_FD_64523 | JGI IMG/M metagenome (GOLD analysis project Ga0074193, IMG submission 64523) | Bioremediated contaminated groundwater from EPA Superfund site, New Mexico - Sample HSE6-05 | ecosystem: Environmental > Aquatic > Deep subsurface > Groundwater > Contaminated ...
CAAAACATTGATGCTGGTGAACGATTTGGATTTACGTATTTCAAAGAGTTCGGTCACATGGACTCCCTGGATACTTGACCCGGCCAATCCGGCCAATACAGCTACCAATGGCGATAACTTTCGCGATAATGTTGAAAAAATCGACATTGAGAACCCAACTGCAGGAATCTATACAATTACGGTCAGCCACAAAGGTATTCTACAGAATGGAAGTCAGGAGTTTGGGCTAATCGTGAGCGGAATTACAGATAATGCACCTAAAAAGTTTTTCGCATCGGCTCTCTCTTCGGATTCTGTTTGCTTAGTCTGGGAACGAAAATCTTCTTTCACAACCTTACTTGCATGGTCGTCCACTCCCGATTTCGGAAACCCACAAAACGGCGTAAGCTATCAAAACGGGAATACATTACCCGGAGGCGGCACCGTTCTTTATACCGGCAACGACACAACCTTTCTGCATACACAGCTTTCGCAGGCATCAAAATATTATTACCGAATCTGGAGTATTACGAACGGAATCCCTGATTATTCAACGTTCAGCAGCAGCGATGCTCAAACCGAATGCAAAGCAATACTGCTTCCATACACCGAAAGCTTTAATGAAAGCTCGTTTCCTCCCTGCTGGAGTCAACAAAACCTTGCCTGCTTTGATGGCTGGGAATTCTGGAACACAAACATATCAGGAGGTAATGTTGGCGAAGCCGGGCGTAACTGGGAATATGTAGATGGGATCGGAGTGGATGGGCTGGTAGCCAAAAGCCGTTTAATAACGGCTCCGCTCAATACATCCGGAATTACCTCTGCAACCCTGCGTTTCAAAACCTATTATGAAGATCATGCAGGATGGGGTGGTAATGGTGCAACCATGAACGTTCAAAGCAGTACCGATTTGATAAACTGGAACAATGAAAACTGGTCTGTTCAATCGGATAATGGAAATTATGGTCCGCAAACTGTTTCGGTAAATATTTTACAAAACCTGAATTCACCCAATACATACCTTGCCTTTACGATTGAAGGAAATCCCTACCATATCTGGTATTGGACTGTAGATGACATCACGCTTACAGGTTCTTCCGGAATCTGGTCAGGGAAGAGCAGCACAAACTGGAATGATACTGCAAACTGGGTCAGTTACTCCGTTCCAAATACATCCACAGATGTAAGCCTGCTTCCGGCAGCCGAAAACAACCCGCACATTACCTCTGCTTACAATACTCCGGCACAGGCGAATAATCTTACGATACCGGCCGGAAAATCGCTTATTCTCGATTCTGCAAAAGCCTTGACAATAAACGGAATTTTAACAAACAATGCGGGAGTTTCAGGAATTGTGCTAAACAGTGCCTCATCGCTTATTCATTCAACAAGTAATGTACCGATGACCTTACAACGTTATTTCACCGCCAACAACTGGCATTTAATTGCATCGCCTTTTGCTGCAAATTACGGCACATCCCTGTCCCATTTAATGCCTCCGGCAGGATTGGGATATCTGCGAACGTATGTCGATGGTTCTGCCTGGGGTGCTTACCTGAGCGATACCTCCAATCAGCTTAATACAGGAAAAGGTTATGCCTTATGGGTAACTCAGGCGTTTACGGCTTCCCTTTCGGGGAATATGCAAGCTGCACCCGTAACACAAAACCTCACGCTCAACACAAATGGGTATAACCTGATTGGAAATCCATTTTCTTCTTATCTGGATTTAAATCAGGTACAACGGACAAATACGAATTCTACCTTTTATTTCTGGGAAGAAGAATATGCCGTGAGTAATGGAGGAAATTTCAGAACATGGAACACATTGCTCAACATTGGAACTCCCGTTTCAACAACATCGGTAATTGCGCCTTTGCAGGGATTTTTTGCAGAAGCAAGCCTGTCGCCGGCAACAGTGCAATTCTCTGCTTCGGGCTGTGTTCATGCAAACCAGAGCTTTTACAAAACGTCTCCGGCAATCGAAACTTTAATCCGGATAAAGGCTGAAAATGCAAAAGGTCAGACGGATGAAACCCTCCTCGCATTGAACCCTGCGGCAACCGATGGAAGCGATGAAGGCGATTCCCGGAAATTTTCGCCCAATGCCGATAACTATTTCGAAATCTATAGTCGCGACGAAGATGCTCAAAAACTGGTAATCCAAAACCGAACCACAAAAGCATCGGTAATCCCCCTTGATTTTTCCACCTCCGAAACCGGGCTTATCACGATCTATCCCCCGGTAATCAGCGGTAAAAATATCCGATTAATGTTAGCCGACGTTCAAACAAATATCAACACCGACCTTTCCTTCGGAAACTATCAGTTTATGGCCACCAAAGGAACAACTCAAAACCGGCTTTTCCTGCATCTGATCCCCGAAAACAGTAAAAGTCCCGAAAGTATCGTTTTTGCAGATGCAAACAGCATTCATGTCTATTTCAGCCAGTTGAAATCCGGACGAATTACGTTGTATGATATTTCCGGCAAAAAAGTTTTGCAACAAGGGATTGCATCGCAGAGCTATCTGAAACTATCTCTCAATATCCCAAAGGGAATCTATCTGTTGCAAATTATTTACAACGACGGCACTACCGAAACCCTAAAAGTGGTAAAACCGTAAAGGGATTGAGGAGATTGAAAAGACTGAAAAGATTGAGGAGATTGATAGGATTGATGGTTCAACCTGGAATAATCGCCGGGTGCTACACACCGCTCATACTCCTATTTATTGGCGGTTGTTGTTTTTTTATTTTTCAATCAATAATTCTTCATTTTTCTGAGGTTTATCACTATGTCCAACCGATTCAATCAAATATTGAACTCGTTTAAACTTTTAATAAGATAAGAGCAAATGCTAAAAAGTGCCAATTTAGCCAACAAGAATCGAGGGAATCAAAACGAATTAATAGCGTCCTAAAACTATCGATCCAGGCAAAACAACGCTCATTGACGAATCTTTGCAAGTATATTCTTCGAATAAAGAATCGCTTTCTACCCCGTTTGTTTTTCTTTCGGTTTCGTGTGTTTTCTATGATGTTTGGAAAAAGTTTTCTTCGATGACAAGCTTGGATAAGTTTCTTACAATCAAAGCCTTTGTCGGCATTCAAAATACTATTTTCCAATTCAATTCCACAGGAGTTGAGCTGCTTTATCATTTTTGAAAACTGTGGAACTATCTGATACAAGTCGTTATGGTTTCCACTGATAATTCCTCCGGTTGCAATGGGAATCCCTTTTCCATCGGTGATGATCAGCATATTGGATGTCTTTGCTTTCTTTCGATGCTGATAAGCCACACTTTCTGCCGACTTTTTTACCAAGCTGTGTGTTCCGTCCAGATTCAATTTTTCGGTATCCAGCTTATCCTTTTGTATTTCTAAAAAAGTTAAAAACATGGTTTCAAAAACTCCTTGTTTGCACCATTTCCGATAGAAATAATAAACCAACTGCCAACTAAATGGAGGATTAATACATTCAATATCAATAAATAAAAACTTCCACTGACATCCCGTTTTCAATTTGTAGATGATGCATTTGAAGATATCTGTCATTTCAAACTTACTGCTAAACCCTCGCTTATTTTTTGGAATAAAGGGTAAAATGCAGTTTTCTATTTGCTCTTTAGTTAAATTTGCATACTTGCAGTTCATCTTTTGGTAACTTTTTGTCGTTCAACTCTAAATTACTTCAATTTGAACTGCTTGTTCTTCATTTATAAGTTTAAATCACTTTTATAAGAGCTCCATGTTAATGATATAAATGTATCCTTTCTCATTTTTTAGCTTACCGAAACTTTTTATCTCTACCCCATTAATTTATTCATATAACTGGATTTCTGCGTTATAACTAGATAACTTTTTTAATTTCATTAAATACTTCATCAGCCGATAATCCATATCTTTGCAAGGTAATGTTATTTTACAAGCTTAAACTGCTCTTTAACAAATATGTATATGAAAGTAAGAACTAGTCAATTTATCATCATTTTCGTTCTAGGAATAATGATGTTCGGCATAAAAACAAATGCACAATCAATTTCAAGAAGCAGAATATTTACAGGAGGCAATCTTGGGTTGCAGTTTGGCACTATAACATTTGTCGATATTTCTCCCCTTGTAGGTTATTGGTTTACAGATCAATTAGCGGGAGGTATTGGAGCAACTTATATGTATTATAAAGATGACAGATACTCACCAAGTTACAAAACAGATGTTTATGGAGGTCGGGTATTTGGTCGTTATTATCCTATTGATTTTCTTTTTGGACATGCTGAATATGAAATTCTTAGCTATAAGGCCATTGCATATAACTTCCCTTACACTTCTGAAAGAATTAATTCTACAAATATCCTTGTCGGTGGAGGCTATGAGCAACAGCTCGGCGAATATTCGACTTTTTCAATAATGGTATTATGGAATTTGAATGATAAACCGAATTCAATATATACAAATCCAATTATACGAGCAGGTTTCAATATTGGGCTTTAAATAATCATATTTCAGGTAATCATAATAAAAAAGCTCCCACTTGGGGAGCTTATGGAGTATCTAAAAGAATTGGAAAAAGAAAATTATTACCTAAGTAAAAAACTAAAAAAGGGACTAATACTACTTAAAAACTAAACATTAAAAATTGATACTCCAAGGTAATCTAGAAAAAAATGTATCGAGTGTTCTATAAATAAACCATGTTTTTTTATTTGAGCGCTTTTTCATGCATTCAATGTGTTGAACATATAAACTTTCTAGTTTTTCAAATGAAATACTATTCATGTAATCATAATAATCATTTATAGTGAGATGATTTTTTTTTACTGCTTTACAAAACTCACAATCAGAAATTCTTTTTTGAAACGGACATTGATATAATGTTGCCGCCAAAGTATTTACCAAAAATGTTCTTCTTGTGTGTTCACTTTGCTGTACGTATGATTCCATAACTTCTGTATTGGTTTCCGATGCAAAAGTATAATCAAAAAACAAGCAAATGTTCACCAATTATCAAACGTATGGATTTGACTGATGAACGTCAGGGATAAATGAGTGAACGTTGACAAATCTGATTAATAAATTCGTATTTTGAATTTTATACAATTTACATCTACTGATTATAAATATGTATATCACTGTTTATGTGTTATTTATATAAAAATATAATTTATTATTATTATTATATTATACAATTAATGTACTTGCAAAAATATGCAAGAAATAACGATTGAGGAACAATCTAATCATTCAAAGAAGAAACAAGATTATAAAAATTCATCTAAATGAAGGAATCGAAGTCTAAATACAAAAAAAAGCTCCCTAAGGGAGGGAGCTATTGGAGCTTTTTAAAGGGGAAAAGGAAAGTTTAAAAAAGGACTAATGAATTATTAACAATACAAAAACTTTAAAGAATGTTGCTCCAATTATCTTTGATGTACAAATATGATCTGTGTAAAACTCATTCATTTCTTTTACATTAAGAGTACCCTGCAAAATCAACCGTACTTTTTATTATCAATTTACTTGAATTAATATTTCTCAAATCTTACATTCTCCAAACTTTTATTTAAGAGAACATTGATAAAATGAATCAGCTAATATTACAAATTAAAAAAATCCTTTATGTGATTAACACTGTCCGTTTTTTGCTTTGGATTCACTTTTCTAATTTTATCTTAATAACTGCCTCATTGCTTATCATGAAGCAAAAGTATAATCAAAAAACGAGATGTGGGCAATCAATTAGTAAGCGTACGGTTTTGACTGATGAACGTCAGGGATAAATGAGTGAACGTATCTATCATTTTTGAAAACAATTAAAATACCTAAACAATATAGCCAAATATTCTATTCGGAATATTTGGCTATATACTTGTTTTAATGACATTTATGCTTACACTATACTCGTTTGAGTATTTCCAATGTCAAATCCCAAAATTTCTGTACAGTAGCTATTTCCATTCTCTCCGCTGGGGAATGTGCTCCTTTTATGGTGGGACCAAAAGAAATCATGTCTAAACCTGGATATTTTTCTCCAATTACACCACATTCAAGTCCAGCATGAATAGCTAGCACTTCTGGTTCTGCATTAAACAGATCTTTATAGGCAACTGTTGAGATCTTTAAAATTTCCGAATCTGGATTAGGCGTCCAACCCGGATAACCATCTGAGTGTTCAACAGTTGCTTTGGCAAGCTCAAACACAGTACGAACCATATTTGCAATATCATCTTTAGATGATTCTATAGAGCTACGCTGGCTTGTACTAACTACTATCTGTTTTCCTTTTCTTTTTATTGATGCAAGATTTGTTGATGTTTCAACAAATCCCGGAATAGATTGTGACATTGCCATAACCCCGTGAGGACAAGCATATAAAGAACGAATTAATCGTTGTGCAAAACAGGTAGTAAAACAAACCGGAGAAGTTGGTACTTTTTCAAAAACAACATCAAGATCGGGTTCTGAAACTGCATATTCTCGTTGAAAAGAGCGAGTAAGCGTTGATATAAATTCTTCAACTTTAACTTGATCTTGTTTGTTTATAAGAATAACTGCTGTTGCTTCACGTGCAATTGCATTTCTCAAGTTTCCGCCACTGATTTCTGAGACTTTGGCATTGAAATCTGTCATTACCTGCCATACTATCCTTACAAGAAGCTTATTCGCATTCGCAAGAAGTTTATTAATATCATCTCCCGAATGACCTCCTTTTAATCCTTTAACTTTAATGCTGTAAGAAATTAATGCATTTTCGGCAACTTCTTCTTCAACATCAAAATAAGCCAAAGTATCTTTTCCTCCTGCACATCCAATAAAAATTTGTCCTTCATCTTCAGAGTCCAGATTTAAGAGAATTGTACCCTTTAATACATCTTTACTTAAACCAAAAGCGCCGGTTAATCCTGTTTCTTCATCTATTGTAAATAAACATTCAATAGGTCCATGCTGAAGTGAATTATCAGCAAGAATAGCTAACTGCGTAGCAATTCCAATTCCGTTGTCGGCCCCAAGAGTAGTTCCTTTAGCATATACCCACCCATCTTTAATAAAAGTAGCGATCGAATCCTTTTCAAAATCATGCTCAGTATCATTGTTTTTCTCACAAACCATATCAATATGACTTTGTAGAATCACAGTCTTTCTAGCCTCATTTCCAAGCGTTGCTGCTTTTTTGATAATAATATTTCCTATTTCATCTTCAATAGTTTCAAGATTCATTTTTAGGCCAAACTGCTTAAGATATTCTTTAATTTTTTCTTCTTTTTTAGAAGGCCTCGGGATTTCCAGAATCTCTCTAAAATATTTCCATACAAAAGCTGGACTCAATCCTTTAATTTCTTCATTCATGATTCTTTTTTTTAATTTGAATAAAATTTTATACTATATTTGTGCTTCAAATGCAAAAATGGAAAACAAAGTTATTCATTTTCTTTTCACCTAAAACAGTTCTTATAAGTTATAATGAAAAACATTGTAACACATAAAGTTAAATATGTATGTTTTTTTGCGCTGGCAATTTTGTTCGGCTTTAATGCCATTTCACAAAACTCGTTTAAGCAAACATTAGACATCTATTTGAAGCGTGTTTCTCTGGATAATAAGTTGGAAATTCTTGATTCGGCGGCAAAATATTTTTCATCTAATGACATCACATCATCTCTTTATTTTAATAATCTGATTTTAGAAGATATCATAGCTTCGTCAAATCAGGTTTTACAATACAATATTCTTGATCGCATAATTCAGGACGCTCAATTTTCTAATAATCGCATACTTGAGCTAAATGCATTGACTCAGAAAGTTTTAATTGCTATTCAAAATAACGACAAAACTGTAATCTGCAAAACATTTAAAAGCCTTGGTGATTACTATAAAAAAGCTGGTGATTACCCGAAATCAATTCATTATTACTATAATTCAGCTTCTTACTACCAAAAAAATGTATTTTTAATGCCGGAAGCTATTCTTTCGAAACTAGAAATCGCATCGTATTATGCTCAATCAAATAAAATAAATGAAGCAAAAATAATCTACACAGAATTGAGTCAGTTTGCTAATAATACTCAGATTCCAGAATTACACAATCGATTTTTACTATTACAATCCAGAATTCAATTCTCGGAAAATCAACTCAATTTTGCTTTAGCTTCAGCAACAAAATTAATCAGCAATAATAATGTTGAAACATCCTTAAAAATTGAAGCGTATATCATCTTAACCGATATTTATTCTTCTACAAATAAACCTTCTGATAGGGACCAATCACTTAAAAAAGCATTGAATCTATCAAGAATTGAAGGAAACACAATGCAAACAATCTCAATTCTTAAACGATTATTAACTTATTTAGATCCCAGAGATACCGAATATCAGCGATTTGAAAAACAACTTGCCCAATCGGAAGAATTAATCAGTTTCTCTTCAGGCAATAATAATAGTATTGTTCCTGATTCAGCAACTACCATGAATATTTTCACGTCTAAACTGAACGAAATAACCGATAAAAGTCAAAAAAATAATTCAGGTTTTGAGTTTTACAGCTTGCTAATATTATTTATGATTGTATTATCTTTCGCTATTATCATCCTAAAATACAAAGAATTACTCCACTACTATAAACGAATAACTTATTATACACAACGAAGCTTAGAGGATCAAAATCAATTGATTCACGAAAATCAAAAGTTACGTTCCCGGCTCCAGAAAATTGAACGAGCAAATTTAAAAACTTCGCTTCCGGCATTGCATAATAATACTATTGAGCCCAAAAAGACCAGTAAACTTACTGAAAAAGTCAGTGTTTCTCCCAAAAAGGTCTCTGAAAATATTTCTGAAGAAATACATCTTCAAATAATCAACCCTTCTCTTACTCTTCAAAATGTTATTTCTGCAGAGAATGCAATATTTTCAAAACAGGATGTATACATCAACTTTTCAAAAGACATTAAAGTTCCTCAAAAATTAATCTCGGACAATAACTTATTAAAGGGCATTACGCATCATATTCTTTCCGGAATTTCATCTAACTTACACAATGCCGATATTGATGTATATTTAAGATTTGACAAGATTGATGCTGAACATATTTGGCTGAATATTATCTTCCAATGTCCTGTTGGCGTAACGAAAGAGATAATTCAACGCGTTCTTGATTTTGATAAAAATGAATTATTTCAAACTTCAATGCAAAAATTAAACGCAAAAACAGGGTCTCATACTCTACTAAACGACAAAATGACTATTTGGATTAATCTTCCATTCCGTTACGACATCAAAAATTTCATTGCAAAGAGCTTAAGCGTCTAATAAATTACGCTATGCGTGTTCCTCTTAAAATTATATCATCTGCTTTATTTTCTCTTGCAGCTGTTCTTGGATTTGCCCAATTAAGTTCTGTAAAAATTCCTGTGATTCAAAATTTCACAATTACATCCTCTACTGGAGACACCCTAAACCTGTACGATAATCTTAATTTAGGAAAAACTGTAATCCTTGACTTTTTCAGGATCAGCTGTGGCACCTGTCAAGTCTATTCAAGGATAATTGATTCTGCATATTTGTATTACAATAGTGGGCAGAGCAATGTGGCAATCTGGGGAATAAGTGATTTTGATACTGATATTGAAATTAATCAGTTCAAGCAACAATTGGGTATAACATTCCCTTGTGCTGGAATTGAAGGAAACGGACAAAATATTTTTGCACGTTTTGAGGCTCAACAAGAAGCATTTGGAACTCCACTTTACGCGGTAATTTGCCCTACTAAAGTTTATTTCTGGAATGCAAACCATCCCCCTACTATCACTGGTTTTGATCCGTACATTTCGCTTTGTGAAAATTATAATTCTATTAAAGAAACTGAATCAGGAAAGTTTCATTTTGAGCTTTATTTTAAAACTATTAGATTATCAGGACTTCGCCAAGAAAAATACTCTTACCAAATTGTCGATGTGAATGGTTTGATTATTGAAAATGGATGTTTTCATAATAACCTGAATATCAATCTGCAAAAGTTAAGAACTGCTCTTTATGCATTAATGGTATACACTGATAATGAGATTGTATTCAGGCAAAAATTTGTCACAACAGAATAAAAAAAGCCGCTCATTTAGATTGATAAACGGCTTTCATTTAGACAATCATTACACAATTTTCCGAACTGCTTCTAGTGCTTTCTCATAATCAGGATGATTCGTATTTTCCTGAACATATTCAACATATACAACATTATCATCTTTATCAATCACAATAATTCCTCGATTGAGAAGGCGTAATTCCTGAATCAGAAAACCATATTTAAGGCCAAAGTCAGTGTCTTTGTGATCAGAAAGGGTAATTACTTTATCAATACCTTCAGCAGCACAAAAACGACCCAATGCAAATGGAAGGTCGCAAGAGATCGTAAGTATCACAACATTAGCCAAATTAGTAGCTTCAACATTGAAACGGCGAGTTTGAGCTGCACATACTCCGGTATCAATGGAAGGTACTGATGAAATAATTTTCACTTTGCCAGCAAAATCGCCAGAAGCAACTGGTTTTAAATCAGAGGCAAGTGCAGTAAATGCTGGAGCTTTATCTCCAACTTTAATCATTTCGCCTAATAAAGTAAGTGGATTTCCTAAAAAAGTAGTCACACCTGAATTCATTTTCATGGGAATAAATTTTTTGAGTTTATAATATGGTTTATTTTTGTTTCTGATTTATATTTACGAACAAGGGAGCGTGTTCATTGTTCATTAAAAAAGCAATTATGGCATATAAAAATCTTACTGAATTTATTCGCTTACTCGAAGAAGAAAACGAACTTGTACGCATTCAGGAACTTGTATCTCCAAATTTGGAAATTTCCGAAATTAACGACCGTATTGTAAAACATAATGGAAAAGCTCTGCTTTTTGAAAATAATGGAACTAATTTTCCGGTTCTGATCAATGCATTTGGTTCTGAAAAGCGGATTCAGCTTGCGTTAGGTGTAAATTCACTTGAAAACATAGGTAACGAAATGGACAAATGGTTTCAGATTCTTACAGAACCGAAACCTGCATTTTCTGATAAATTAAAGTTATTGCCACAATTGTATAATATTTCGCAATGGATGCCGAAACACAAAAAAGGTTGCGGAAGTTGTCAGGAAGTAGTCCTTCAAAATCCTGATCTATCAAAACTTCCGGTTCTCACAACTTGGCCACATGATGGAGGACCATTTATCACTCTTCCGATTGTTCATACTTCTGATCCTAAAACCGGAACACGAAACGTGGGGATGTATCGTATGCAGGTTTTTGACAATCAGACAACCGGGATGCACTGGCATTTGCACAAAAACTCTGCGCGACATTACCGTGAATACAAAGCACTGGGGAAACGTATGCCTATTTCGGTTGCACTGGGGGGAGACCCTGTCTATACTTATGTTGCTACAGCCCCTCTTCCTGATCATGTAGATGAATATATCCTTGCCGGATTTCTACGAAAAAAACCTGTTGAACTTGTAAAGTGTATCACCAATAATCTGGAAGTTCCGGCCGATGCCGAATTTATTCTCGAAGGGTATGTTGATCCTGCTGAAGATTTACATATTGAAGGTCCATTTGGCGATCATACCGGTTTTTATTCACTGGCTGATTACTATCCGGTGTTTCATGTTGAATGTATTACACATCGTAAAAATGCCATCTATCCAACTACGGTTGTAGGTATTCCTCCTCAGGAAGATGCATGGCTGGGAAAAGCAACCGAACGAATTTTTCTTACTCCCATTAAAAAAGCGATGCTTCCAGAAGTTACGGATATGGACTTGCCTATCGAAGGGGTTTTCCATAATATTGCCATCATAAGTATTGATAAAAC
>Ga0074193_1003382_pt1 | contig 11824 bp, 10 predicted proteins | sample EPASupsiteHSE605_FD_64523 | JGI IMG/M metagenome (GOLD analysis project Ga0074193, IMG submission 64523) | Bioremediated contaminated groundwater from EPA Superfund site, New Mexico - Sample HSE6-05 | ecosystem: Environmental > Aquatic > Deep subsurface > Groundwater > Contaminated ...
TCTGCTAATGCACAACCTAAAAGTAAAGCTTTATTTATATCTCCACTTGCTTCTGGCTGTTTTGCTATTGATTCTGTTGCTTTTGATGTTGCTATACCAATACCAATACCTGCTCCTACTCCTGTCATTACTGCTACTGCAGCTCCTATTGCTACTAATGTAGTCATAATTATATCTCCTTTGTTCAATTAAATTTTAACTTTTATTTTAAAAATAAGATAATTAAAACAGCAATTACAAATCCATAAATTGCGGTTGCTTCTGCTAGAGCACATCCTAGTAATAACGCTTTGTTAATATCTCCACTTGCTTCTGGTTGTCTTGCTATTGATTCTGTTGCTTTTGCAGTTGCAATACCAATACCTATTCCTGCTCCGATTCCTGTCATTACTGCTATTGCAGCTCCTATTGCTACTAATGTAGTCATATTATATCTCCTATTCTAAGTCCTTTATTTTCGAATCTCTAATTTTTAAGATTAATTTCCATTTTTTCTTTCATGAACAATGATGTTAAGAATACAAACACATACGTTTGAATCAACCCATCAAATATGTCAAAATACAAGCTAAATGGAACTGGTATAATAGCTGGTGCAACTAATTTTATTAATTCCATAACTACAAATCCACCTAACACATTACCAAACAGTCGCATGCACAGTGAAAGTGGTCTTATAAAAATTTCCAAAAAATTAATTGGCGCTAAAAGTGGCATTGGCTCAGCAAAGCTTTTGACCCAGCCTTTTAAACCTTTAGCTTTAAACCCTGAATATTCAATTAAAAAAATACTCATTAAGGACAATCCAGCTGTAACATTTAAATCTTTTGTTGGAGGGGTAATTCCAAAAATACCAATCAAATTTGCGCATCCAATATATATGGCAACTGTACCCAGGTATGGGAGATATTTTTTTCCTTCTTCACCCAATATGTCCTCGAAAAAATTATTCAACCAACCAACAGCTGATTCCAAATATATTTGCGAACCGGTTGGTACCATTTTCAAATTTCTGACAAATACCTTTGATAACACTAACAAGAACAGCATTATACCCCAAGTTATTACAATTGAGGTTGCAACGGGAATACCTCCAAATATAGGAATAACAAAAGATACTTTACTGTCAAGCTGAGACATCAATTCACTTGCAAACTCTTCCAATATTTTTTCACCTTCTTTAATAATAACATATCTGAATATCTGATATTTTTACAAGTATAACTTTGTTGAATCTTAATATCCATGAAGTTAAGAACCCGCTTGCACTTTCGCGCAAGCGGGAGTATTTTTATAAAAATATCAATTCATGCATTTTATATATAATTATTCACAAGACAATTTGTACTTTAATTTTGTCCAGCGAATAATTTACTATAATATACCTAATTTTTTAAATTGTCCAGTATTATTTTTTAAATTTTAATGCATGTAAAAAACAACTAAATTACAACAATAATTATATAATGACATATTTAAAAAAAATTATGCAAATTTTCAAATATATCAACATTTTAAAAAGCTTCGTAATATTTCTTGTTTTCCTAATTGCTGAAACGACTTTGAATGTTTTGCATAAATAATGATTATGGAAATATGTGGTTAGGAAAATCAAAGCATTAAATAGTTTATAAAGAAACTTTCCTACTATGACCAAATTAAAAAATAAAAAGCAGAAGTTTCAAATTATCTTAGAAACTACTGCCTTTTTCTTTAAAACTTATATATCAATTTCAAAAGAACAATGCTTAGTATATTTTATATTTGTTGTATTTTCTTTTTTGCTCTATTGTCTTTTATTGATTTAAAATCTATTTCCATTATGAAAATACTAGCAATCATTATTGCTGCTCCAATATATGATTTTGTTGTCAATACTTCACCTGCAATTATAAATGCTATAGCACCTGAAAATACAGTTTCCAATGAAAATATGACGCCTACATGAGAAGCACTTGTAAATTGTTGTGCAAGAGCTTGAACGATAAAAGCAACACCAGTGCAGAATATAGATAAAAATAATACAGAAGACCAAATTCTAGGCTCTGTCGGTACATGGGGTACCTCGAAAATAAAGGATAAAATTAAATTAAATACACCAGTTATGCCTAATTGAAATACACCAAGCTGAAATGGGTTTACTTCTTCATTAGATACAGCTTTTTCAGTTAACAATAAATCAATAGCATATACCAACCCACACATTGTAGAAAGAAAATCACCTTTTAAATTTTTATAATTAATAGAAAAATTATCAGTTAAAGTTAAAAGTGCAATTCCGATAAAGCACATCATAACAACTAAGATTACCTTTTTATTAGGAATTTTCCTGTATATTATGCTCGATAATATTGGTGTAAAAATTACTGTTAATCCGCACAAAAATCCTGTATTAGATAAAGTTGTATATTTGATTCCAAAGGTAGCTCCTATATAGACAAAAACTAAGGCAAATCCTAATAAAACACTATATTTCAATGTTGCTTTTGTTACATTTTTTAATTTTGGAAAAGCTAAAATACATGCAACTACAAATGCAATTAAAAATCTATTTGCATTTAAAGTAAATGGTCCCATATCATCTAAACTAACATCAACAAGGTAATAGGAAACACCCCAACATAAAGTAACCATTAATAACATTAAATCTGCTTTTATTTGTTTTGTCATATTTTCCTCCTAAGAAACAAATTAAACGAGAAACTTAATTCCAACTTATGCCATATTATATCTTATTAAATAAGTAATTTATATAGTAATTTCATATTTTCTTATTGTTTTTTTAAGAGCTCTACATTAATATATAATTTAATTTTGAGTTTCCACAAAATCATAAGATTGACTCTTATGTTTTTTCCAAAAATATTTATAATACAATAAAAATAAAACTGATGTTACAGCCCAACTTAGTGGATAACTAAAAACAACATTCTTAATATCAGGTCTAATTGGAACTACAAAGAATATCCAAACAACTCTAAGTCCGCAAACTCCAAAACATGTAAGCAGCATTGGAATTAACGAATTTCCCATTCCACGCAATGCACCTGACAATATTTCTATAGCTACAAATGTAAAATAAGTTGGTACTAAAAATCTTAAGATTTCCATTCCTATTCTAATAACTGTTGCATCTGTTGAAAACAGCAAATATATATATTGACCAGTAAAATAAAGTATACTGCTTAGAACTACAGCTGAAATCATACACATACCAAGACATTGATTTACACCCTTTTTAACACGAGTTATTTTTTCAGCTCCATAATTTTGCCCAACAAAAGTTGTTATTGAAACTCCAAAAGCACCCATCATCATCCAAAACAACCCGTCTATTTTACTAAATGCTGTCCAAGCAGCTACAGTGTCAGTGCCAAATGAATTTATGCAAGCTTGAATAATTATATTTGCTATATTGTACATAGCTGATTGTAAACCTGCTGGCAACCCTATTTTAAAAATTTGTTCAAGTTTTTCCTTATGAAACTTTATTTGATCAGTTTGCAACTGATATATTTCACTTGTTTTTGTCAATACAAAAAATACTAACCATGCACTTATACATTGCGATAAAACAGTTGCAATAGCAACACCATATATTCCTAGTCTAAACACTACAACCAATAATAAATCTAACGCTATGTTTATAAAACAACTTGCTATCAAGAAATATAAAGGACGTTTAGAATCTCCAACTGCACGAAGAATTCCAGCACCAATGTTATATACCATATTCGGTATCATACCTATAAAATATATTCTGATGTAAATTAAGGAATATTCAATAACATCCTCTGGTGTACCCATAGCTTTTAATGCAGTTGGTGCTAGTAAAATCCCTGCTACCATAAAAATAGCCCCACCTACTATTGCCATAAATATAGCGGTATGAACAGAATCATTTAAATCTTTATATTTTTTTGCACCGTAATATTGCGAAATAATAACTGTAGCTCCAGAAGATAGCCCAACAAAAAAACCAACCAATAAATTGATTAGAGTACCCGTCGTTCCTCCTACAGCTGATAATGCTTGCTTACCTATAAACCTGCCTACAACTATAGCATCCGTTGTATTATAAAGCTGCTGAAAAAAAGTACCTAGCAAAATTGGAAAAAAGAAAATCAAAATCTGTTTCCAAATTACACCTTCTGTAATATTATATTTATCTACACCTTCATGCTTCATTTAATAACTCCAAATACGTATTTTTCTTCATTTTTGATGTTATATCAATTGTAAGCTTTTGTCAATATCATAGCATAACTATTTATTTATATCGCATATCATCATTCAAAAACTTCCTCCATAAAAGCTCAAAATATTACTCTTTTTTAAAATTTCCTTTTATGAAATTATATAATAATAATTCCATCAATTACAGATTTTTCTTCAAAATAAGCGTAGTTTTCATTTTATCAAATAATTCAGCATAAATCTATCCTCAAAATGAATTTTAGTACCTTTTGTGATTATTTTAGAAAACAAAAATACAGATCAACATTCTACAAAGAGTGATTTGATCTATTTTTTTCATCTTCCCCTATATAGAATTTTAATTCTGACTTTTTAATTTCCATCAACATTTATCCTCCTCTTTAAATAAGTTATCAACATTACATTACCCTAAGCATTGATATATTTTAAAATATACCCTTAAAACTGAACTATAACCGTTATAATTAAATTACCATTGAATAAAATCTTAATTTGTAATAAAATAGACTTTGGATTTTTTAATTAATCATTTAAGGAGCATAAAAAAATTGCAGAAGCTTAAAAAATTATTATCATTTGTTAAAAACATTAACGAAAAAAGAAAAATAAATAATACTGTTTTTATCACTTTTATTTTTATAATACCTTTTTTATTTTCACTTAACATTCAATTAATTCAATTTGGAAGCATTACTTATACAGTAGAATGGATGCTTAATCATGCAGCTCCATTTTTCATGGGATACTTTCTTATAGTATTATTATATTGTGCTTTACTTTGTATAGGACGTTTATGGATGGCAACAGCAGCAACAGGAGCTATAACTATTATTTTAGCTGTTATTAATTTTTTTAAATGTGAATTTAGGAACGAGCCATTTTTACCATGGGATTTAAAATCATCAGCAGAACTTAAGTCGATTATGCCACAGCTTAAAATAGAGCCAACGCTAGCTATGATATTTTGTATAATCGTTTATGTATGCTTAGTTTTATACACAAAGCGCATTAAAACTGCAAAACATAAAACAATAAAATCTACAATTTTTATTAGATCATTTGCTTTCTTCCTCATATTATTTATTAGCTCTAAATATGTTAATTTAACATTTTTTAATGAAAAAGTTTTGAATAAATTTGGAATGAATATAAATAATTGGGAACAAACTGAAACTTATAACAATAATGGTGTTGTTAGTGCATTTGTACTTAATTCTATAAATTTAGCTATAACAGAGCCAGAAGGTTATTCAGAACAAAAAATGAATGAAATCTATAATGAAATAAAGCAAAATACAAGCTCTGAAATACATGATACGAAGGTCAAAGAGCCAAATATTATTGTTATAATGAGTGAAGGTTTTTGGGATGTGACTGAATTGCCTGGGATAACATTTGAAAATGAATTATTGCCAACAATAAATATGCTTAAAGAAAACTATACATCAGGTTCGGTCTTTTCTCCTAAGTTTGGCGGTGGTACAAGCAATGTTGAATTTGAAGCATTAACTGGATTTTCTAATCAGTTTTTGCCACCAAATTCAGTACCATATGAACAATATATATTAAAACCATCTTTTTCAATTGCTGAGTATTTGAAAAACAAAGGATATTCAACATTAGCTATCCACTCTAACAATAGAGAGTTTTGGAACAGAAATACTGCATATAAAAATTTGTACTTTGATAATTTTATTGCAGCTGATAACTTTGAAAATCCTGAATTAAAGCGTGAACTCATAAGTGATATGGAAGTATCTAAAAAAATAATATCAGAATATGAATTAAATGAAGCTTCAAATGACAATCCATGGTTTAACTATACAGTTACAATGCAAAATCATATGGCTTATTCTTCAAATAAATGGGATGAAAATGATGTAGTAAAATTTAAAGCAGAAAATATATCAAGTTCTGTGGAAGATGGTCTTAAAGATTTAGCTACAGGTTTAAATTATTCCGATTCAGCTCTGAAATATTTAATTGATTATTTTGAAAAAATTGATGAGCCAACAATAATTGTTTTCTTTGGAGACCACATGAACTTGTTAGGTGATACTACTGAAGAAGTTTTTGAAGAAACAGGTTATTTAGAAGAAGGCTACACAGCATTAGATAAGGATTATAATTTATATAAGACGCCTTTAGTAATTTGGAACAATTACACAGATGTTAAATATGACCTTGGCAAAATTAGTACATTTCAAATAATGCCTACCGTTATGGATATTTTTGATTTAGATATGCCAATGTATTTTGAATATTTAAATGAAGCTAAAAATATTTCAACCGGTTATGCTAGAAATGTAGTTTTAGATACAAATGGCAATCCTTCATACGAATTAACTGATGAACAAAGTGATTTATATAATAAAATCAATATGATTCAGTATGATCATTTGTTTGGAAATAGATTTGCAGCGACTTTATTTAAATAAAGTGGCTGCATTGATATTGAAATCCTAGTCATATTATATATTTAATTTCTTTATTGCTAAATAGTTCTTCTATTTCTTTTAAGAAAAATTGTTTTATTTCATCTAAACTTTCTTTTGGATATACATGCTTTACATATCCAAATTGACCATATTTATACTTACGATCATCATCATTCATTGGCAATGAACTTCCAGGAAATATTTGAAGTATTCTATTTTTTGCTGTTGTAGTATAACGGTGAGAAATAACTTCAAAAGTTACTGGAACCTTTAAATCATTAGGGAGTTTACTCTTTATTTCTAATAATAAATCACGATATTCTTCTTTCCAATTAGGATAAATAAATACCGGTGCAACTAAAAAGCCCATAGGATATCCTGCTCTTGCAACCTTTATACTTGCTTCTATTCTTTTATCTCTTGATGCTGTTAAATGTTCATATTGATTTATAACCGTAGATGTATTAATACTAAATCTTATTTCTGTATGACCATTGTGTTCTAAAGTAAGTAAAGAGTCGATATCATTATATTTAGTTACAAATCTAAACCTAGCATTTTCATTTTTTCCAAAGAATAATATTGATTTTTGTAAGGAATGAGTATAAGGTTCAACAGGTACTGGATCAGATGTAGCAGCTCCTTCAAATATAGTTATATCCGGCAATCTTTCATTTATATATTTCTCAGATTGACTAAGAATATCATCTATATTGACATGGACTTTTATGAATGGCTTATCCCCTAACATTGTATTTAAATAACAGTACTCGCATTGACCTATGCAACCTGATACTAATGGCAGTTGATAATGAGCCGAAGGTTTGCATGTTTGAAAATTAAGAGTTTTCTTACTTCCAACGACTAGAGTCCTTTTGCCTTCTTTGTATTGTGTGGATAAATCATCACCTGGAATGTGTTGCTTTATTTTATTTGATGTTAAATTTATAATTTCAATATTAGTATTATCTTTAAATTTCAAAAAAATTTCTCTTGCCATATCATATTTTAAAGAATCTTTTTCAAATAAAATTTTTTTAGGTATAAACATTATATATTAGTAAAACAGCATTTACATACTATTTTATTACTCCTCTATTTAGTATTTAAAACGACTTTACTTTAATAATTACCTCATAGGCGAAATTTATACATTTTTCATTTGAAAGATTTTTATATAAAAAAACGGTTAAGGTATTATTCCTTAACCATATGTTTATTAGTTTTCATTTTCGATATTATTTCAGGGAGCATCTGAATGAAAATTGCAAGCAATAAAATCAAACCTTTAATTGTATCATTTATTAATGGATTTACTCCTAACGCTGTAATAATTTTATCTATCATAGTAAAAGACATGGAACCAAAAATAATTCCTAACAGTCTTCCTTTACCACCTGACATGCTTACACCGCCTATTACAACTCCCGCTATTGCATAAAGTTCATAGTTTTTACCACTAGTTGCAGGATCAACAGACCCAACATTTGCAACATATAAAAATACAGCAAACCCAATTAATACTCCTGATAATGTATAAACAAGAACTCTCAACCACCTAACATTAATTCCTGATAACCTTGCAGCTTTTTCATTACTACCAACAGCATAAACTTTCTTGCCAAACTTAGTGCATGTAGTTATATAAGTTACAACCGCTGCTATGATAAAGAAAATAATTACCATAATAGGCACATTAATTACAGGAACAGAAGCATTTCCAATAGACCATAATTTTTTCCAGTATGATAAATTTGCATCTAGCTGATAAATTGTCCATTTATTAGAATTCATAACCGTTTGGGCTACAGAACGGAAAATTAACATTGTGGCTAAAGTTACGATAAATGCAGGCATTTTAGTAATACCAATCAATAAGCCATTAAAGAAACCAAGCAAAACTCCTGAAAATATAGCAAACAAAAGTGATATTACAATATTATTTGTATTATTAAAGACCATTACTGTTAATCCACCAATTAAAGCTAACTGAGACCCTACAGATAAGTCAATATCACCAGTTAATATTATAAGCCCCATAGCAAGTGCTATAATTCCAATTACTGTGCTGTGGCGTGGAATATTAACTAGAGTCTTCCATGTGGTAGCCGAACCATTAATAAGAATAAAGGCAATAAAGATAACCACAAAAATCAATATGTAATTATACTTGTTCCAGATTTCTGTAAAAATATTATATTTTTTATTTAGCTTTTTTTCAGTCATACTGCACCTCTAAATTTTTAATAGCATTGGTTGCATACAACATTACTTTTTCTTCAGAAATGTCTTGCCTATCCAATATTATTTGAATTTTTCCATGATAAAAAACTACACACCGATCAGCAACCCTTTGTATCTCAGGTATTTCCAATGTGTTAACGATTATTGTTTTTCCTTGTTTAGATAATTCTAAAATAAGTTTATATATTTCAGTTTTGGCTCCTACATCAATACCTTGCGTTGGATTATCTAAAAGCAATATTTCTGCTTCTGTATTAAGCCAGCGCCCTAAGATAACTTTTTGTTGATTTCCGCCGCTTAAATTTGTAATTAGCTCTTTTTGATTATTATCCTTAATATTTAGCCTTTGTTTTAAATCCAAGTATTTTTTTAATTCTTTTTTATAATTGATATGTTGTTTATTGCTGCTTAAAGTATGTTCAGCAATATACGTATTTTCAAGTAAATCCATATCTGGAATTACAGAATTTTCTTTTCTATTAGATGCAAGCATTGCTATTTTATTTTTCATTGCTATATGAATCTTTTGTGCATGAATTTCTTCTCCAAATACTTTTAAAATCCCTCCAGTTGATGCTTTCAAGCCAAAAATGCCCTGGAGCAAATCACTGCTACCAGCGCCTTGTAAACCTGTAAGCCCAACAACTTCACCTTTATGTACCGTCAAATTAATATTATTAAAACCTTCACCAGAAAAATTAACTAACTCAATAACTTTTTCTCCAAGATTTCTTGCTTCATAAACTTCTCTATTTGCATAACTTTCACCAACCATAAGCCTTGTAACATCTTCTGGTGTTGTATTTTTAATATACCCTGTTTTTATGTATTTTCCATTTCGAAGAACAGTATATCTATCTGCAAGCACAAAAATTTCTGGCATCTTATGAGAAATAAAAACAAATGACTTACCGCTATCTTTTAATTTTTTTACGATACTAAACAAATGATAAATTTCATCATTATTTAGTGCTGTAGTTGGTTCATCTAAAATAAATAATTTTGCATCAGCAAATAATGCTTTTGCTATTTCGAGCAATTGTTTTTTACCTGTATTGAGGTTATCTACTAATTCATTTGGTTCAATATCTACGCCTAAATCTTTAAACAATTCCTGCGTTCTCTTTATCATTTCTTTTTTATTTAATTTATGAAACATATTTATAATTTCCTTGTTTAAAAATAAGTTTTCATAAACTTTTAAATTATTGACAACATTGAGTTCTTGATGTACAAAGGCAATTCCAGCTTCCTTTGCCATTTTAATAGTAGTATTATGTAATGTATGCCCTTCAAATTCCACAGTCCCAGAATCTCTAGTATAAACTCCACCTAAAATATTCATTAAAGTAGATTTTCCTGCACCGTTTTCTCCTAATAGTGCATGAACTTCACCTTCTTCTACTTCAAAGTTAATATTTTCTAAAACTTGGACACCATAAAAAGATTTGTTAATGTTTGTCATTCTTAAAATACTCATAATTTTTACCTTTTCTATTATTTATTCTCGCAGGTGTAAACACCTGCGAGACATTAATATGATTTATTTTAAAATTACTAACAACTAAAATCCTTGATAATCATTAACATTTTTAGGATCAACTAAATCAACAGGAATAACGTGATCTTTTTCAACAGTTTTTCCTTCTAATACATCTACCATATCTTGAATAGCAGTTTTAATCATACCTGGATCATATGTAACTGAAAATAAATCAAAGTTCGAAATTATTTCTGGATATGCAGTATTAGAATGTTTACCTTTAAGTACTTGGTACATTTCATCAAGTCCTGATGATGATGATAATGAAACTAATGAATCATATAAAGCAGTTTTTTTAGATTCTTCTATTTCTGTTCCACTTAATGCTTCTAATATTCCCATTCCAATTTCGTCATCATGTGTAAAGATGTATTTATATTTTGAAATTTCTTCAACTGTTTTTCCATTTATCCAATCTATAAATATTTGTTTACCTGTTGATCTACTCCAGCCTGTTGCACTAGAATATTCAACTTTAGCTAAATCTGCATCTGTCCAACCAGCTTCAACTAAACCTTCTTTAAAACCTGCATTACGCATTTCTGGTACAGAAGATGTGTCACCAATCATTACATAAATTGGGTCACCAGGTTTTAATCCTAATTCAACAAATCTTTGGGCAGTTTTGTAACCAATACCATTGTTATCACCTTTAACATTTGCAGTTACTTTTTCTTGAACAGCTGCAGAATCTATGATACGGTCAAACATAATAAATGGAACATCAGCTGATGCAACATTTACTAGTGAAGATTCCATTGTATTATCATAAGGTAATATTACAATACCAGCTGGTAAAGTTTTAGCTGCCAATAAGTCATCAATTTGTTCCTGTTGATTTTTAGCATCTGTTGCAGCATAAACTGTTACATTGTATTTGTCTCCAGTAAGTTCTTCTGCCTTTTCTTTTGCATAAGTTAAAACTGCTCCTGTCCAACCATGGTCAGCACTTGGTACTAAAACTGCTAATTCTTTTACACCTTCACTGGTAGCACTTGGTTCAGTTTCTGTTTTAGGTACAGTTTCAGTTGCAACATCACCTTTACTACAACCAACTGCAAATGTAAATATTAATACAACCATCATCAATGCAATAAATAATTTTTTTTTCACTTTAATGCCCCCATTTTTATTTTATTTTTATATTTTATTAAAATATAACCCATTTCGAATCATTCTTTGCACTTTCTATTACTGCGTGCACAAATTTCACACCATTTAGACCATCTTCAACAGTCTGAAAATCCATATCAGCAGGTGTTAATTCATGACCATTTTTTTTCATAATAATTGAAAAAATTTATGTACTCATAATAATATAAAAAATAATAACCTGATTTTTTTTTATTTTCTACTCCACTTCCACGAAATACGTTATTTA
>Ga0074193_1003383_pt1 | contig 11822 bp, 11 predicted proteins | sample EPASupsiteHSE605_FD_64523 | JGI IMG/M metagenome (GOLD analysis project Ga0074193, IMG submission 64523) | Bioremediated contaminated groundwater from EPA Superfund site, New Mexico - Sample HSE6-05 | ecosystem: Environmental > Aquatic > Deep subsurface > Groundwater > Contaminated ...
ATGGTATGTTTAGATGCTAGTGGTAAAATGGTTTCAGGGACATCAACAAGTGGATTATTTATGAAAAGAAAAGGGCGTGTTGGGGATTCTCCAATTATTGGATCAGGGTTATATGTAGATAGTGAGGTAGGAGGTGCTAGTGCAACTGGATTAGGTGAAGACCTAATGAAAGGGTGTATCTCCTATGAGATTGTTAGATTAATGAGTGAAGGAGTACATCCTCAAAGGGCTTGTGAATTAGCAGTAAATAAACTAAATGAAAAATTAAAGAAAAGACGTGGAGAAGCTGGGGATTTATCTTTAGTGGCAATGAATAATAAAGGTGAATGGGGAGTTGCTACGAATATTGAAGGATTTTCATTTGCAGTAGTAGTGGAAGGTAAGGATACAGAAATTTATTTAACTGAAAATATAAATGGCAAGTTTGTTCATAAATTAGCAACTCAAGAATGGCTTAATAATTATATGAAAACGCGTATGGCACCAATTGAGGAATAGGAGATAATTTCATGAGAGATAAAATAATAAAAAAAGTTGAAGAAGTTTCTCCATTAATGATTGAAAAAATAAAAGAAATAATTTCAATTAATAGCATTGAGTCAGAGGCAATAAAAGAAGCCCCTTTTGGTAAAGGGATAAAAGAAGCTTTACTTAAAGCTTTGGAAATTTCACAGGAATTAGGTTTTGAAAGTGTTAATATGGATTCTTACTTAGGATATGCTCGTTATGGAAAAGGTAGTGAATATGTATGTGCAATTGGACATTTAGATGTTGTTCCAGTTGGTGATGGATGGAGACATCCACCATTCAGTGCTTACGAAGAAGATGGATTTATCTACTCAAGAGGAATATTAGATAATAAGGGACCTATTTTTGCATGCTTATTTGGGCTATATGCCTTAAAAGAGTTAGGAATTAAATTAAGCAAGGAAGTTAGAATAATATTTGGTTGTGATGAGGAAAGTGGATTTGAAGACTTAAAGTATTATTTAAAGCATGAATTACCACCTATATATGGGTTTACACCAGATTGTAAATATCCTGTTATTTATGCGGAAAGAGGTAGAGCAGTAATTAAAGTATCTTCAACATTAGATAAGTTAGGGGAGTTTTTTGAATTTATAAACCAATATTTTATAAATGCAAAAAATAATGGTGAGAATTTAGGCATTGATGTCAATGATAAAGAATTTGGTGAAACATTAATGAGGAATTATCAATTAAGTATGGAAGAAGACTTAGCAACATTTAGAGTTTCAATTAGCTATCCAGCTAGTATTAGTATTGACAAAATAATAAATCAATGTAATATTAAAGCAAAAACATTAAAAGTCGAATTAGAAAGTCACTTTAAGCCTGTTAAATTTAAGAAAGATTGCTTTTTAGTAGAAACATTGCAAAAGTGTTATGAGGAAGTAACAGGACTTGATGGTACTCCTGTTACAACAACAGGAGGAACTTACGCAAAGATAATGCCTAACATTGTTCCCTTTGGACCAAGTTTTCCAGGTCAGAAGGGGATAGGGCATAATCCAAATGAGTGGATGAGCATAGAGGATATAATTACAAATGCTAAAATATATGCATTAAGTTTATATGAACTTGCAAAATAGTTTATAAAAAATGTCCTAATAAAGAGATAAAGAATCTAAAAAGAGGGGTTGTTTATATGAATAAATACGTAGAAATATGCTGTGGCAGTTATTACGATGCACTTGAAAGCTATAAAGGTGGTGCAAAAAGAATAGAATTAAATTCAGCATTACATTTAGGTGGCTTAACACCATCACTTGCATCTTTAAAAATGACAAAACAAAATACTAAGCTTAAAGTTATTTGTATGATTCGTCCTAGAGGTGGTGGATTTTTTTATAATAAGGAAGATGTTGAAGTAATGTTTGCAGATGCAGAAATACTTATGAAAAATGGTGCTGATGGTTTAGCATTTGGTTTTTTAAATGAAGATACTACAATTAATAAGGCTTTAACTAAAGACATGGTTGAATTAATTCATAAGTATAATGGTGAAGCTGTTTTTCATAGGGCATTTGATTGTGTAAGAAAGCCTGGTGAAACTATGAAGGAATTAATTGAAATTGGTGTTGATAGAGTGTTAACAAGTGGATTAAAAGAAAAGGCATGGGATGGTAGAGTAATGCTTGCTCATCTACAAAAGGAATATGGTGATAAGATTGAAATTCTTGCAGGTAGTGGTATTAATGATAAAAATGCAGTTAAATTAATGAATGAAACTGGGATTTATCAAATACATTCATCTTGTAAGGACTGGTTAAGTGATCCAACAACATCAACAGAAAGCGTTAGTTATTCATATGCAAATTTTCCTAATGAAAATAATTATGATGTTGTCTCAAGCTTGAAGGTATCTACTTTAGTAGGAAGTGTATTAAATGAAAGATAATAAAATAACTAAAGCCTTAATAACAATAGTAGCAGTTTTTTTATCTTCATTGTTACAGGCATATGTTATTCAGGTTTTTATACAACCATCAAATTTACTTTCAAGTGGATTTACTGGAGTAGCTATTCTTATTGATAAGATTACGTCCCTATATGGAGGTAATATTTCTGTTTCACTTGCAAATGTAGCACTTAATATACCAGTAGCATTTATTTGCTATAAGCATATTAGCCCTAGGTTTACTTTTTTTTCCTTAACTCAAGTATTTTTAACAAGCTTACTTTTAAAGCTTTGTAATTTTCCACCTATATTTGATGATTTACTGTTAAATGTGGCTTTTGGTGGATTTGCTTATGGAATATCTGTTGTATTTGCATTGAAGGGGAATGCATCGACAGGTGGGACAGACTTTATAGCATTATTTGTATCCAATAAAATAGGAAAATCAATTTGGGAACATGTATTTGTGTTTAATACTATTATATTAATTATATTTGGAGCTATGTTTGGATGGCTTTATGCAGGATATTCTATTTTGTTCCAGTTTATTTCAACAAAAACTATATCAACTTTTCACCATCGTTATGAGCGTGTAACTTTACAAATTACAACGCAAAAAGATGAAGAAATAATTGAGGAATATATAAAGGAGTATCGCCATGGAATATCATGTATTGATGCAGTTGGTGGATATAGCAAAAAGAAAATGAAACTTCTCCATACTGTTGTTTCATCATATGAAGTTAATGAAATTGTAAGTTTAATGAAAAAGATTGATCCTAAGATAATTATTAACGTACTAAAAACTGAGACATTTTTTGGTGGTTTTTATAGGAAACCAATAGAGTAATACTACTTAGTAAGTTGCTTATACTGGGATAAAATTCTTATCCTTTGGATAAATTAAAAATATATAAACTTGAAAAGAAAGGCTAATAGTATGAATGTAGATATATTAATAAATCAACTAGATAATCACAATGGGGCAAATATATTAGCAACAAAAAGATTTAATCCAAGGGAAGTATTATTTATATACGATAAAAGTAAGATAGATTTGATAAATACTGTAGAGAATTATTATAAAAACTATCTTTCATCAATTAAGTTTAATAAAGTTCTAATAGAAGAAGGAAATATAGCTTTATTAAATAAAATTATAAATGAGAGTAAAGATAAAAATCTATTAATTAATTTAACAGGAGGAAGTAGAATAAACTCCTTAATGTTACTCAATATATCTAAAGATAATTCAATAAAATCAATATATATAGATGTTAAAAATAAGAATTTATATATTTTTGATAAAGATATAGAGGTTGCTAAAGAAGAGTATGAAGATATGCAATTAGAGAAAATAATAAAGGCATCAGGAGGAACTCTTTTAAGTGATTCAAGCGATCTTTCTAATAAAGAAGATTTAATCTATTTAACAAAAAGTATATATAAAAATTTAGATTTGTGGCATAAATACAAACAGAAATTATATGATGCTAATATATTTATTCATCATTACGAAGATTCTAAAACTGTTACTATAAAAGTACAACTTTTATTAGAAGAAGAAAAAAATCTGATAAATAAAATACTTAAAGGGCTAAGAGAAATGGGTGGCGTAGATTATAGTCAAATTTCTGATGGAGAAATTACAGTTAATTTTAAGAATGAATACTTAAAATCATTTATATTTAAAAGTGGAACATGGCTAGAGATAGCCACAAATATAATGATTAGAGAAATAAAAGAAATAGATGAAGTAAAAAGTGGCGTTATGTTCTTATGGAATGATAAAAGTAATATAGTGAAAAATGAATTAGATGTAATTGCAGTGAAAGATGCTATTCCTATTTTTATATCATGCAAAGATAGTGATAAGTATAATGAAGAAGCATTAAATGAATTAGATGTATATAGCAAACAAATTGGTGGAAGTAGAGCTTTTAAAATTTTAGTTGCAACAAAGGAACCAATAAAGCTTGCAGTAAAAGAAAGAGCTAAAGAAATGGGAATAAATCTTATAATATTTGATGGAATTGAAGAAAATTTTAAATCTCAAATAAAAAAAATAGTTATAAATAAGAATAAAGAATGATTTAAAAGTAGATTTTCAAATTTTGAAATTGTTTTCCTTGATATGTATATATAATAAAAGTATAAAGTAATATATTAAAGTTATGGGGGTTGGGCATATGAATAAAAAAGGTTTAAAGATAGTTACAATAGGTGGAGGATCAAGTTATACACCTGAATTAGTAGAAGGTTTAATAAAAAGATATGATGAAATGCCTGTAAGCGACTATTGGTTAGTTGATATTGAAGATGGAAAAGAAAAATTAGAGATCGTTGGTGCATTAGCTAAAAGAATGGTAGAAAAAGCAGGAGTACCAATGAATATACATTTAACACTAGATAGAAGAGAAGCGTTAAAAGATGCAGATTTTGTAACTACACAATTAAGAGTTGGATTATTACCAGCAAGAGTAAAAGATGAAAGAATTCCATTAAGTCATGGCTTTTTAGGACAAGAAACTAATGGAGCTGGTGGTCTATTTAAAGCATTAAGAACAGTACCAGTAATATTAGATATAGCTAAAGATATAAGTGAATTATGTCCAAATGCTTGGTTAATAAACTTTACAAATCCAGCAGGAATAGTCACAGAAGCTTTATTAAGATATGGAGTTCATAAAAAGGTTATAGGTGTATGTAATGTTCCAATTGGGTTACAATATGCTTTTGCTGATATATTAGGAGTAAATAGTGATAGAATAACTGTAGATTTTGCAGGATTAAACCATATGGTTTATGCTGAAAAAGTTTATTTAGATGGAAATGATGTTACAGCTGAAATTCTAAAAGAATTAACATCACCTGATTCTAAAACTCAAACAATGGCAAATATAAAAGGATTTGATTGGGATATAGCAACTATGAGAGCTTTTGGAGTAATTCCTTGTCCTTATCACAGATACTATTATAAAACTAGAGATATGCTTAACAGTGAATTAGAAGAATTCAAAAAAGGTAAAACTAGAGCAGAAGTTGTAATGGAAGTTGAAAAGAAATTATTTGAAATGTATAAAGATGTTAATTTACAAGAAAAGCCTGAAGAGTTAGCTAAACGTGGTGGAGCTCATTATTCAGATGTTGCATGTAATGTTATAAACGGAATATATAATGATAAGAATACTATAATTGCAGTAAATACTAGGAATAATGGAACTTTAAAGCAATTCGAAGATGAATCAGCAGTAGAAGTAAGCTGTTATATAGGAAAGAATGGTCCAGTACCAGTAGAAACAGTTACTGATTTACCTATATTTGCACAAGGATTAGTTGGACAAATAAAAACATTTGAAAGACTAGCAGCAGAAGCAGCATATACAGGAGATTACAATATAGCACTATTAGCAATGGTAACAAATCCTTTAATCTCAGATGATATAAGAGGAAGAAAATTATTAAATGAAATGTTACTTGCTCATAAAAAATACCTACCACAGTTCAAAAATGTTATAGAAAAAATTGAAAAGGTAGAAAGAGCTGAATTTTAGATAGGGTACAGTGCACAGCACATAGTTTAAAGAGGGAATAACTCATTAAGACGAGTTAAAGAATAGAGAAATAAGAAAAGAACTCAATATTAAAAAGTGAGTTCTTTTTTTGATTTTCTAATATCAGTTGTCTACTAAAGAAAACTATAAGCTTTGAAATTGTGTACTCTTAACTAAATAAGTTGTGTGCTGAAAAAAGTGTAAATTATAAGTTACTTTTATAAAGAATTCCATATCTAACATAAATATATTCAATTAAGAAGCTTAAGTCATATCTATGATTTTGAACATATTCATTAGAGTCATTTCTAGGTGGTAGATAAATTATATAATCACTTCTTTTTATATATTCAGTTTTTTTCTTTTCGGTAATAACTACTACTGTGGCTGGGCTTTTCTCTATCTTCTTCCAAAGCCTTTCATGATACAAAGGAAATCTTCCAGTAGGAGAAATAAGAATTGCTAATGAATTTTCATCTAAATCTTCAGCTAATCTTTCTTGCTCTTGAACATCATTAGCATGATAAATAAGTTTAGATAAATTAACTAATTTACGTTGTAAGTCTTGAGCCATAAGTTGGGAGAATTGAGTTCCAAATATGCATACGTTGTTACTATTAAAAATAAGCTCAATTACTCTATCAACAATTTTTAAGTCTATAAATTCCTTAGAGGTTTCTATTTCGTCAATAATTTCTAAGGACATATTCTTTAATATATCTTCTCTTGAAAGATCATAAGAGATTGCTTTAGGTTTCATAAGACCTTCATTATAATGACCAATATTTATTTTTATATTTTCCTTAAATTCTATTAAATTAGAATATCCCAATTTATGACAAAATCTTGTTATAGCAGCTGGTGAAGTAAAGCAAATATCAGCAAGCTTATTTATAGACATTTCTGGAATAGAACGTATATTTCTAAGCATGGTTATTGCTATATTATAATTAATATCATTTTCCTTACTACTATTTAAAAATAATAATAATCTATATATTAAATCCCCCATTAATTTTACTCCTATAATATATTTTCATTATATAAAAAATTATTTTAAACATATATTGTAATTTATACTTATATAGTTTGTAAAAAGTAATTTTAAAAACTATGTTATTAGCTTTTAGTACCTATTACTTCACCCATTAAAACTTTAGATTCAAAACCAAGATCTGTTTGGTGCAATATATCCTCATGAATTTTTATGGTATCTTTCTTAAATAAAAGAATAGTAGTTGAACCACCAAATTTAAAGTATCCCTTTTCTTCTCCCTTTGAAACTTTTTTATTAGGTGTATATGTTTGAATTATTGTTCCAACACATGTCGCACCAACTTCAACATGAATAATATCACCAAAATTATCGGATTTAAATATACTCCATTCCCTTTTATTTTGACAATAAAGTTTAGGGATTCTCTCTAATGCAATAGGATTAACAGAATAATAATTACCATTTATAAAATTGTTTTGTAATGGTAAGCCATTATCAACAAAATGAAATCTATGATAGTCAGTAGGACAAAGTCTTAATACTAAGCATACTCCACCTTCATATTCCATAGCAACAGAAGCATCACCAATTAATTCCGATAAACTATAATGAATTCCCTTAACTTGAACTAGATTATTTATATTAATATTTTCGTATGCAAATAGTCTTCCATCTCCAGGTGATATAAGGAGGTTATTATCTTTTAAAATAGGCCTTGAATCTTCTTTTAAGGTTCTAACAAAAAAGTCATTAAAGCTATTGAAGTCATCTATAGTATTAGAGCTTATATTCATGTCTATGTCAAAGTCCTTTATAAAAGAAGGTATCTTTTTCTTGCTAAAAGAAGTATCGCAATAAGAACCATAAATCTTAGAAAATAACTTTTTCTTTACTAAAAGCTCAGTAAGTCCTTTTCCAACTGGTGATTCATAGGACCACTTAATATAATTTTCTCCAGCAACTTTTTCAATTTCATAATTTTGTGTTTGTCTATTATATACTCGTATCATATGGTACCTCAAATAAATATTTTTATAGTATTATATTAACATAAAAACGCAATAAAAATTCTAATATTATATAAATTACTTTACTTATTTTTAATTATCAAAGATAATTAAATGTAAATAGTAAGTTTGGAGGGGATGAGTCTTGTTAGGACATTTAATAGAAGTAGTGACACCAATAGTAATACATCTTTTGGAATTAATGGGTATATTAATAATAATTGTTGGATCTATTAAAGCTTTTTATAGGTTTATAGTAAATATGATTACAAAGAAGTTCTACCCTATAAAGATAGAATTTGCACAATCATTAACCTTAGCATTGGAATTTAAGCTTGGAGCAGAGATATTAAAGACTGTCATAGTTAGATCAATGGATGAAATGTATATACTAGCAGCAATAATAGTATTAAGAGCTATATTGGCTTTTGTGATTCATTGGGAAATGAAAGCTGATTTAGAAAGCAAGATACATAATTAATTATAAAAATTCATATATAATTTTAAATGTTAAATAAAAGTTAAAGTTTTCATTTATTAAACTATTATTATAATAGCATTTTATTCCCATTTTGATAAATTTGTTAATAAAGTACATTTTCCACTATAATTTTACATTGTACGCTAACGATTTTTGTCGTAAAATCATAGGTGAAATATATTCTAGAAAGTAATAATTAAAAGATAGCAATTATCTCAAAAATAGAGTAAAATAACATTGTTAATAATATAACGATTTTATTTTTCACACCATGATTATAGGGGGAGTTTTAATGAAAAACATAACTATTAATGGAAATAAAATTCTAGTTAATGAAGATAAAAGTTTAATAAAAATAGCAAAAGATAATGGAATAGATATTCCTGCATTATGTTTTTTAGAAGATTGCAGTAATGTTGGACAATGTGGAGTTTGTTTAGTTGAAGTTGAGGGGCAAGATGAATTAGTTAAAGCATGTTGTTTTATTCCTGAGGATGGAATGGTTATTAATACAAACACAGAAAGAGTTCAAGAAGAAGTTAAAAATACAGTTTCATCATTATTAGATAAACATGAATTCAAGTGCGGACCTTGTAAAAGAAGAGAGAACTGTGAATTTTTAAAGCTAGTAATCAAAACTAAGGCAAGGGCATCTAAGCCTTTTATTGTTGCGGATAAAACTGAATATGTAGATGATAGAAGTAAATCAATAGTTTTAGATAGAACTAAGTGTGTTAAATGTGGAAGATGCGTGGCAGCATGTAGAGTAAAGACTGGAACAGAATCAATAAAGTTTATAGAAGTTAATGGGGAAAATATTATTGGACCAGAAAATTTAAAGTGCTTTGATGAAACTAATTGTTTATTATGTGGACAATGTGTAGCGGCATGTCCAGTAGATGCTTTATCTGAAAAATCTCACATGGATAGAGTTAAAGAGGCATTAGAAAATGAAGAAAAGCATGTTATAGTTGCAATGGCACCATCTGTTAGAACTGCTATGGGTGAATTATTTAAGATGGGTTATGGAGTAGATGTTACAGGTAAATTATATACAGCATTAAGACATCTTGGATTTGATAAGATTTTTGATATAAATTTTGGTGCAGATATGACTATAATGGAGGAAGCAACAGAGTTAGTTCAAAGAATTAAAGCTGGTGGACCATTCCCTATGTTTACATCATGTTGTCCAGCTTGGGTTAGACAAGTTGAAAATTATTATCCGAAATTTTTAGAAAATTTGTCAAGTGCTAAATCACCACAACAAATATTTGGTACAGCAAGTAAAACATACTATCCACAAGTTGCAGATATAGATCCAAAAAGAGTATTCACAGTAACTATAATGCCTTGTACAGCTAAAAAATATGAAGCAGATAGACCGGAAATGGAAAATGATGGATTAAGAAATATAGATGCAGTAATAACAACAAGAGAATTAGCAAAAATGATTAAAGATGCAAAAATAGATTTTGCTAAATTAGATGATAGTGAAGCAGATCCAGCAATGGGAGAGTATACTGGAGCAGGTGCTATATTCGGAGCTACTGGTGGAGTTATGGAAGCAGCTTTAAGATCAGCTAAGGATTTTGTTGAAGGTAAAGATTTAGAAAATATAGAATATGAACAAGTAAGAGGTTTAGCAGGCATAAAGGAAGCAACAGTTGAAATTGGTGGAGAAAGTTATAACATTGCAGTTATAAATGGAGCTTCTAATGTATTCAGCTTTATGAATAGTGATAATTTTGATAAAAAGAAATATCACTTCATAGAAGTAATGGCATGTCCAGGGGGATGTGTAAATGGTGGTGGACAACCTCACATAAATGCATCAGATAGATTAACGATGGATATTAGAAGTGTGAGAGCATCAGTATTATACAATCAAGATAAAAATGTGCTAAAGAAAAGAAAGTCACACGAGAATGGTGCTTTAAATAAAATGTATGAAACATATATGGGAGAACCAGGTCACGGAAAAGCTCATGAATTACTTCATTTTAAATATACTAAATAGATTAAGATAAGATAAAAAGGCAGGATAGCATTATAGTAATGTTGTTCTGCCTTTTATTTTGTTCACTGGGTTGAGAGTTTTCAATAAATATAAGTATATTTTTACCTTTTAAAAATGATTAAATTTATTATTTTATAAAGAGATTTAAGAATTCTGTGACTTTGTTACAGTTTAAATTAAGAAATAAACATATAATCTGAACTATAGTATTTATATTTTATGGGGAGGACTATTATGCCTAGACAGATAATAAGAAGAAAGGCTTATGTAGATACCAAATATTGTGTTGCATGTGGAGAATGTCAGAAAAATTGTCCATTAAAAGCAATTACTATATACAAGGGGATTTATGCAGAAGTTGATTTTAATAAGTGTGTTGGTTGTTCTAAGTGTGCCAAAGTGTGCCCTGCATCTATTATCGAGATAAAGGAAGGTGAAGTTTAATTATGAAGAATATAAGTAAAAAGAAATGGTATGATTACTTATGGATTGTAACTATTTTATATCTGGTCTTAGGATTATTTAATATACTATTTGCTTGGCTTGGATTAATATGTTTTTTAGTTCCATTAATAATAAGCTTCACTAAATATAACAAGGTATATTGCAATATATATTGTGGAAGAGGACAATTGTTGAATTTAATGGGAACTAAATTTTCAAGAAATAAGCCAATTCCTAAATTTCTAAAGACAAAATGGTTTAGATATGGATTTTTAATATTCTTTTTATCTATGTTTATTAATATGTTATTTAATACGTATTTAGTTTTTAACGGAACTAATAATTTAAGAGAAGTAATTACTCTTATTTGGACTTTTAAAGTACCATGGAAATTTAATAATTTATCAAATGTAACTCCATGGATTGCTCAATTTTCATTTGGATTTTATAGTATGATGCTTACATCTACTATAATTGGAATTATTACAATGTTTTTATATAAGCCTAGATCATGGTGTGTATATTGCCCAATGGGAACAGCAACTCAGGGGATATGTATCATAAAAAATAAGTTGAATGAATATTGATAAAATAAAGGATGTCATGTTTTGATATGGCATCCTTATAAAACTATAATTAAATATTTATAAGTGTAAAAATTTCAAGTTATATGCTAATGATTTTTAATCTTTATATATGGAAAAAATAAACCAACTAGAGATAATAATAATCCAATAATAATAATAGAAATGTTTTTAATTATTGTAAAAGATTCATCTATTAATTCTATGACTGAAGAATAAAAAATATTGAATATAGAGTTAGAAAAAAGTATAAAAATTAATCCAACTATAATAAGAAATATTCTTAGCTTCATATATACCTCCATAATATTAA